>ERZ780034.76-NODE-76-length-37427-cov-5.34662_pt1 | contig 37427 bp, 28 predicted proteins | sample MGYA00511855_ERZ780034 | MGnify/ENA primary metagenome ERZ780034 (study PRJEB29588, sample SAMEA2148024) | human gut metagenome | biome: human gut; feature: human-associated habitat; material: faeces | place: Denmark | collected 2008/2010 ...
TAATATAAAATAATTACTTACAATTTGTAACCACAAAAATGGTAACTGTCGCGAAAAAAACTGAATACTGAGTACTGAGTACACTTTTGGGCATAATACGCCCGGGTATAATGGCGGCCTCTGGGAAAATAGTACTAGTTTCTCCACTCCGTATAGGTTGTCCTACATGGAGTGGAGAATTTCGTATCGTGTGGAGTATCTTCTATGTCATGACCAGATCCAGGTCCTTTGTGAGTTTTTTCATTGCAGGGTTCTTCTCCATAAGAAGTTCCAGAACTTCATTCTTGGTCAGAACCTTGCCTACCTCTTCCTGGTCGGCAAGGCGGTAGCTGATGCTCAGTTCGCTGTTGTGAAGACCTAAGACGAAAGTCTTGAGAATGCGGTTCTTGATGTTCAAAACGTCGTCTAGTAAGAGCTGGTTGTTGATGATAACCTCTATCTGCGGATAGTTGGTTATCTTCGGTACGATACTCTTCATGCGGTTGGCTAAGCCTATGAAATCCAGCTTGTTCTGCATTCTCATGCACATACTGAACCATGTTGCTTCCACCTGCTCCTGGGTGAACTCGTTCTGGTCGCCCGTGATGGTCGCTTTTTCCTCATTGGTATCATCATACGGACTGTGCAGGCGGCGCTGGTTCTCCTCCTTCTTCTTCAGGTTAGAGAAAGTCATGCCTATGCCTCCCAGCTTGATATTCTTGAGTCGTGGCTTGTGAGGCGATGCAGCATCAGTAGCAGCTCCGGCAGCGGCTGAGCCTTCTGGAGAGGCAAATGCGGCTGCGGTGGCAGATGCAGAATAAGATGCAGCATTGGAGGCTGCAGAAGCGGCTGTCGGTGCCCCTGACGAAGGCACAGCAGTAGCTGTAGCAGCAGACGCTCCCGGCTGTGATGACCGGTTTTCGCTGCTGCCAGAAGGCTCAGAACCTGCACCCTGAGAGGCAAGCTTAGACTGAGCCAGGAGTTTCTGAAACAGGGATTTTAATCTATTGGGCGTACGCCCCGTACTAGGCACATCCTGATCCTCGGGCTGCGTAATCTGGCCTATCTGTATCAGGGTGAGCTCTACCAGTAATCGCTTGTTGCTGCTGGCGCGGTAATGGATATCGCACTGGTTCATCAGTTCCAGCGCCTTATATAAGAAAGGTGTAGGTGCCTTCTGGGCCTGAGCCTGGAACTTGGCTTTCTGGTCGTCGCTGGTCTCGAGCAGAGGCAGGGTCTGAGGATCCTTCGCCATCATCACATTGCGCACATGCTGGGCAAGCCCCTGTATCATGTTGCCGCCATCGAAACCGCGGTTCAGAATACCGTCGAGTGTTACCATCATCTCGGCCACCTTGTTCTCCAGAGCCAGGTCTACCAGTCGGAAATAGTTGTCGCTGTCGAGCACGTTCAGGTCCTCGATCACCTTCTGGTAAGTGATGTTGCCCATGCAGAAGCTGGCAGCCTGGTCGAAGATAGAGAGGGCATCGCGCATACCTCCGTCAGCCTTTTCGGCTATCACGGCGAGCGCCTGCTCTTCATATTGTATGCCTTCCTTCTCAGCCACCATCTTCAGGTGGTTGATGGTATTGGCTACCGTCATTCGCTCGAAGTCGTAAATCTGGCATCGGCTCAGGATGGTAGGCAGAATCTTATGCTTCTCGGTAGTGGCGAGGATGAAGATGACATGCTGAGGTGGCTCTTCCAGCGTCTTGAGAAAGGCGTTGAAGGCAGCTGTAGAGAGCATGTGGACCTCATCGATGATAAACACTTTATACTTGCCCACCTGAGGCGGAATGCGGGTCTGCTCCATCAGAACCTTAATTTGGTCAACACCGTTGTTGCTGGCGGCATCCAGCTCGAAGATGTTGTAGGAACGCTGCTCATTGAAGGCACGGCAGCTCTCACATTCGTTGCATGCCTCGCCGTCTTCACGAGGGTGCTCGCAGTTGATTGCCTTCGCAAAAATGCGGGCACAAGTGGTTTTACCCACACCTCTCGGACCGCAGAAAAGATAGGCGTGCGCCAGCTTGCCGCTCTTCACTGCATTCTTCAAAGTGGTGGTCAATGCACTCTGTCCGACAACCGAATCGAAGGTCATCGGACGGTACTTTCTTGCAGAAACTATATACTCTTCCATTATTTTTTCTTAATTGATGATGCAAAGATAACAAAAAAATATTATCTTTGCAAACAAATTCGGAAGAAATGAGTAAAAAACTTGGTATTATATGGAATTATCTCGCTCATTATAAGTATCTTATAGTGATTGTAGCGGGCGTTCTGGTAGTTGGTGTAGTTGACGACAACAGTGTAAGACAGCACATTAAGTACCAGATAGAGATAGCTACGCTCCGTTCGGAGATAGAAAAGTATCGTGAGCAGTATGAAAACGACAAGCATACCCTGCGCGATATGCAGCATGGTGCGCGGGCATTTGAGAAGATAGCCCGCCAGCGTTATTTCATGAAGACTGATGATGAAGACATCTTTGTATTGAGTTCGGATATTCCGGAAAAAACTAACGAACAAGACGAAAATGAAACAATTGAGTAAACTGGAAAGTGCTATTTTCTTGCTGGGCGGCGTGCTGATGGTTGTCGGTGCGGCTTGCTTCGCATTTGGTTTTTCACATCCGCAGCTGGTGCAGGTAACGAGCTGGGGGTTCCTGCTGGGCACCATACTCTTCAGTGTAATGCAGGCGATGCAGTTCTATGAGGGACCTTCGCTGGTTATCCACCGCCTGAAGCGCATGCAGTATGTAGCAGACATCTTCTTCGTGCTCTCAGGCATCTCGATGGTAGATACGGTGTATGCTTTCTTGCGCCGCTGGTTTGAGAATTATGAGACCTATATCACCTATTTCTATAATAAGTGGGTAGTCTTCCTCCTCATCGCAGCCCTGCTGGAACTGTATACTACGCATCGCATCTCTCATGAACTGAAGAAGGAAAACAATCAGTAATATAGAAAGTACGAGTAAAAAGCTTTCGGTGGCCAATAGGAGTGCAAACAAAACATAAATCTTGTAAGAATGAATTAAATTGCAGCAATTTTTTTCGTCAGTTCAAATTAAGATTGTACTTTTGTTCACCGAAAGTGATATAGATAGCTTATGAATAGAATATTTTACGCATTCATTGCCTTGATGGCACTTGCATCTTGTGCCAATAGTTACGAAATCTCGGGTACTTCTAATGTAAGTACTCTGGACGGACGCATGCTGTACCTTAAGATACTGGAAAACAACGATTTCAAGAACGTGGATTCTTGCGATGTAGTGCACGGACAGTTCCATTTTCAGGGTTCTGTCGACTCTATGAAGATGGCGAATATCTTCATGGATGATGACCCTGTGCTGCCGCTGGTGCTGGAGAGTGGAAGCATTACGGTGAAGCTCGATGATACACAGCAGGTGGTAAGCGGTACGCCTATGAACGATAAACTCTTCGGATTCTTCAAGAAATACCAGCAGATTCAGAATCAGTTGCGCGAACTGGTGCACAAGCACGACCAGGCTATCATGAACGGTAGCGATATGGTGGCTGTCAACAAGCGGCTGAACGAGGAATCCATCCGCCTCTCTGAGCAGGAAGACAAGCTCATCACTTCGTTTGTTACCGACAACTTCAACAATGTGCTGGGACCGGGCGTCTTCTTCCTCGTTACAATGGGTAACCAGTATCCGATGCTCTCTCCTTGGATTGAGGATATCATGAGCAAGGCTACCGACTATTTCAAGAATGATCCTTATGTAAAGGACTATTATAAGAAAGCTCAAGAGAATCAGGAGATTATGAACGGTACACGAGATGCGCAGAGCGGCATGCTGCCAGAGATGGAAGCGGCTCCACAGGTAAATCCTGATGCGGCTCCGGCACCTACAGCCAACGAACTGGCTGCGCCTACGATTCCTGAAAAACAGGAAGGTCAGGAATAGAAACAGGACTCTTTCAAGGTCTTGGGCATTAACATCTTGTAAAACTCTTCATTTTATAAGTTTAGTAATATGAAATTAATCAAGAATGGAACCATTATAAATGAGGGTCGCTCTTTTGTGGGCGACCTCTTGTTGGATGGTGAATTTATCAAGGAGATATATGAAGGCAAGGCACCCCGTGGCAATTACGATGAAGTCATCGATGCCTCGGGGTGTTTTGTTTTGCCGGGTGTGATTGATGATCATGTTCACTTCCGTGAGCCGGGACTTACGCAGAAGGCTGACATCGAGAGCGAAAGCCGCGCTGCTGCCTTTGGTGGTGTAACCAGCTATTTCGAGATGCCTAACACGGTACCTCAGACTACCACTCTGGAGGCCTGGCAGGCGAAGCGGCAGCTGGGCGCTGAGAAGAGTCATGTGAACTACAGTTTCTTCTTTGGTGCTACCAATGGTAATGTAAATGATTTTGAGCAGCTCGATACGCATCGTGTACCGGGCGTCAAGCTCTTTATGGGCTCCAGTACGGGCAATATGCTGGTGGATAAATATGAGGCGCTGCAGGCTATCTTCAAGAAGGCGAAAGAGCTGGATTTGCCGGTGATGACCCACTGTGAGGATACCGAAATCATTAACCGCAACATGCAGCTGGCTAAGCAGAAATGGGGTGAGGACCCTGCCGTAGAACATCATCCGGAAATACGCAGCGAGGAGGCTTGCTATGAAAGCAGCCGTCTGGCGGTGCAGCTGGCTAAGGAAAGCGGGGCGCATCTCCATATCGCCCACGTTACTACGGCTAAGGAATTGGAGTTCTTTGGTAAGGATGAAAATATTACAGGCGAGGCTGTTGTGGCTCATCTCATGTTCTCGGATAAAGATTACGCTGTGAAGGGTGCACGCATCAAATGCAACCCTGCAGTAAAGACCGATGCAGACCGCGAAGCTTTGCGTAAGGCGCTGGGTAATGGTAAGATAACTGTAGTAGGTACCGATCATGCTCCTCATCAGTTGAAGGATAAACAGGGCGGTTGTGCCAAGGCTGCATCAGGTATGCCAATGGTACAGTTCTCGCTGGTAAGCATGCTGAAACTTGTTGACGAAAAGGTAATCAGTATCGAGCGCCTGGTTGAACTGATGTGCCATAATCCAGCCCGTCTGTTCCATATCAGTCAGCGCGGCTTCCTGCGTCCGGGTTATAAGGCAGATGTCGTTGTGGTGCGCAAGGGAGAGCCTTGGAAGGTGACCGCAGAGGTGATTCAGAGCAAGTGTAAATGGAGCCCTGTAGAGGGTGATGAGTTTGCATGGAAAGTGGAACTGACTTTCTGTAACGGTCGTCTTATCTACGACAAAGGCGTGTTTGATGCCGCTTGCAGAGGAGAGGAACTGGAGTTCAGAAACAATTCCTGAAAAAGGGAAATCTTACGGGGATTGTAAAATAAAATATCGTATCGGATGCGAAGAATAGTATACAATATAAGCGAAATTGAGCCATATATCAACTGGCTATACTTTTATCATGCCTGGGGATTGAGCGGCAAACCTCGAGAGGAAAAGGAAAAACTGAAGGCAGAGGCGCTCGATATGCTCCATTCATGGGAAGGCGAATATCATACCTATGCCGTCTTCGGACTCTTCGAGGCGAACAGCGAGGGGGATGATATCTGGCTGGAAGGGCAGAAAGTCCGCTTCCCGATGCTCCGACAGCAGCATCCGGCGGCTCCGGGAGAACCCAATCTCTGTCTGGCTGATTTCATCCGTCCTCTGGGCAGTGGAATAACAGACCGGCTGGGTATCTTCTGCACGACGGTAGATGGCGGTCTGGAGAAGAAATATCGCTCGGACGACTACCTCAATATGATGGCACAGACACTCTGCGACCGGTTGGCTGAAGCCACGGCAGAGAAGTTGCACGAAGAGGTGAGACGCAGCATCTGGGGCTATGCTCCCGACGAGCAGCTGAGCATCGAAGACCAGCATCTGGAGCGCTATCATGGCATCCGTCCGGCTATAGGATATCCTTCGCTGCCCGATACCAGTGCCAACTTCATCATCGACCAGCTCATCGATATGAGTCAGGTGGGCATCCGGCTCACCACAAGCGGAATGATGACGCCTCATGCCAGTGTATCGGGGCTGATGTTTGCACATCCCAAGTCGCGGTATTTCGAACTGGGACGGATAGGAGACGACCAGCTTCGCGACTATGCACAGCGCAGAGGAGTGCCCGTGCAGGCAATGAAAACGTATCTTCAATCAAGTTTGATCAAGAAATGATAGCAAGAATATTGATACCCGTAGTGGTGTTCACCCTGTTGCCGTATCTGTGGATATATAAAAGGTATGGCAAGTTACGGCTGAAGAGTCTCTGGCAGCGGGTGCTCTTCTGGTTGCCGGCTTTCGTGGTTATCGCCTACAGCGCGTATATCACGATGCAGCCCAACTTCCTGCCACGCAATCCGGTGCTCATCGACATCTGGTTTGTGATGATGGCAGTATGTGCGGTGCCGCAGTTTGTCTTCAGCCTGTTCAGTGTCTTCGGTTGGTGCTGTATGCGGCTCCTTCACGGCCATCGCAACTGGGGCAAGCTCCTCGGACTGGTAGTGGGAGCGGTGGCGTTCTTCTGCTTTATCTACGGATTTACCGAAGGTTTTCCTAAGATGCAGGTCAAGCGTATCACCATCTATATACCTAATCTGCCGAAGTCTTTCGAGGGCTATCGCATCGTTCAGTTCAGCGATATCCATCTCGGGTCATACTATGGCTGGCGTGGTCATCTGCCTCAGCGCGATATCGACAGCATTAATGCCGAAAAACCTGATCTGATTTGCTTTACGGGTGATTTACAGAATGTTACGCCCGATGAACTGCCTGAGTATCAGGCGCTGCTCAGCAGTCTGAAAGCCAGAGATGGCGTGATGAGTGTGCTGGGCAATCACGATTACACCTATTATATGGATGTAGATGATGAGCAGGAGATAGCTGCGTTCGAGAAGCGGATGCAGGACTTCCAGCGGAGTTGCGGATGGCGCCTGCTGATAAATGAGCATGTGGCGGTGCATAGAGGCGCTGACAGTATCTATGTAGCTGGTACAGAGAACTATGACAAACCAAAGCGAACCAACGTAAGGAAGGCGCTGTATGGCATCAGACCAGGCTCTTTCGTGCTGATGCTGCAGCATATTCCGAAGCAATGGCGCGAGACCTGGCCTTCTACTATTAATAAGGAGAAGGATGAGGATGGCGATGTGATAGGACCTGACAGGAAGGATTCGCTGGTTGTAGCACCGCAGTTTACATTGAGCGGTCATACGCATGCGGGGCAGATCAGTATCCTGGGCTTGCGTCCGTCGATGTTTACTCCCTATGATTACGGCCTCTTCGAGGAGGAGGGTTGCCAGCTCTATACCACATCGGGTCTGGGCGGTACCGTTCCAATCCGCATAGGGGCTACGGCAGAAATCGTGGTCATCACACTCAAAAGAAAATGAGGAGTGTTGAATGTTAAATGTTGAGTGTTAAATTATTCATTCTTAAATAAAAAATGAAGTACTTATATCGTCTGTATCAGCTTGTAATATGCTTGCCTATCCTGTTGGTAGCTAGCGTTTTAACCAGTCTATCTACCGTTTTGGGATGTATGCTGGGCAATGGCCATTTCTGGGGCTATTATCCCGGCAAGTATTGGTCCTGGCTTTGGGTCCGCATCCTCCTCCTGCCTGTAAAGGTGGAGGGACGTGAGCATCTCAAGAAGAACCAGAGTTATGTTTTCGTGGCCAATCATCAGGGCGCTTTCGATATTTTCCTGATATACGGTTTCCTGGGCAGAAACTTCAAGTGGATGATGAAGAAGGGTTTGCGCAAAGTACCTCTCATCGGTATCGCCTGTGAGTATGCGCACCACATCTTTGTAGACAAGAGCGGACCTTCTAAGATCCGTGCTTCTTATGACCGTGCTCGCGAGGTGCTTAAAGAGGGCATGTCGCTGGTGGTATTCCCAGAGGGTGCCCGTTCTTTTACGGGGCACATGGGCGTGTTCCGCCGCGGTGCTTTCATGCTTGCCGATGAACTGCAGTTGCCGGTATGTCCGCTTACCATCAATGGCAGTTTTGATGTGAAGCCTCGCATGAAGGACATCTACTGGGCTTTCTGGCATCCTCTGAAGCTCACCATCCATGAGCCTATCGAGCCGATAGGCAAGGGAGCTGACAATATCAAGAACCTGATGAACAAGAGCTATGAGGCGATCATGAACGGACTTGACAAGAAATATCAGGGGTTTGTAGAGAATCCGGACCAATAATTTCGGGTTTTTGCTTGTTATTTCAAAAATAAGTTGTAATTTTGCATCTGTATTACATTATATAGAATCAGAATCATTAAAATTAGAAGAAGTTATGAGTGATAGCATAGTAATCATTCCTACATATAATGAGAAGGAAAACATCGAGAAAATCATCCGTGCTGTCTTCGGTCTCGAAAAGCAGTTTGATATCCTCGTTATCGATGACGGAAGTCCTGACGGTACTGCTGCCATTGTTAAGGGCTTGATGGCTAATGAGTTTGCTGGTCGTCTGCATATCCTGGAGCGTTCGGGTAAACTCGGTTTGGGTACCGCCTATATCATGGGCTTCAAATGGTCATTGAAGCAGGGCTATGACTTCATCTTCGAGATGGATGCCGACTTCAGTCATGATCCTAATGATTTGCCTCGTCTCTATGCGGCAACTCACGATGAGGGGTATGATGTGGCTATAGGCTCAAGATATATTTCGGGTGTGAACGTGGTCAACTGGCCTATCGGACGCGTATTGATGAGCTATTTCGCTTCTAAATACGTACGTATCGTAACCGGATTTAAGGTGAATGATACCACAGCTGGATTCGTCTGCTACCGACGTAAGGTGTTGGAAACCATAGATTTGGATGCTATCCGCTTCAAGGGCTATGCTTTCCAGATAGAGATGAAATATACGGCTCATCGAATAGGTTTCAAGATCAAGGAGGTGCCTGTCATCTTTGTTAACCGTCGTGAAGGTGTGAGCAAGATGAGTGGTGGCATCTTTGGTGAGGCTTTCTTTGGCGTGATGCGACTGCGCCTGGATGGCTGGTTCAAGAAATATCCGAAGAAGGATTAATACTCAGTAATCAGTAATCAGTAATCAGTACTTGGATGGAAATCCAAAAGATAGAAAAAACATACGGGCGTTCGCCACAGGCGGATGCCCTCTTTGATTTGATGGGGAAGAAGTCGGTTCATTCCATTTTTCTCCAGGGTTTGCTGTGCTCTTCGGCTCCGATGTTCTTTGCTTCTCTGCAGGGGAAGATGAGGCGTTCGGTACTCTTCGTACTGGATGATGCCGATGAAGCAGGCTATTTTTATCACGATCTCACTCAGATGATGGGGCAGGAGAAGGTCTTCTTCTTTCCTTCCAGCTATCGGCGTGCCGTGAAATACGGGCAGCGTGATGCTGCGAACGAAATCCTACGTACAGAGGTGCTGGCGCGCCTCTCTTCGGGAGGACATTTCCTGGTAGTCACTTATCCCGATGCACTGGCAGAACTCGTTGTGGCTAAGCAGAATCTGGATGAACGGATTCTGAAACTGACTGTAGGCCAGCAGATTGCTCAGACCGATGTGGTTCATACCCTGCGCGATTTCGAACTCAAAGAAACCGATTATGTTTATGAACCGGGCCAGTTTGCCGTGCGTGGAAGCATCCTCGATGTCTATTCCTACAGCTGCGAATATCCGTTCCGTATCGACTTCTTCGGCGATGAGATTGACACCATCCGTACCTTTGATGTTGAGACCCAGCTCTCGCAGGCGAAGCGCACAGAGATAGAAATCGTGCCCGAACTCGCCCATATCGAGAGCAACAAGCAGTGTTTCCTCAATTTTCTCTCCGAAAGTACGCCAGTCGTTGCGAAAGACCTTTCTTTCGTTTGCGACCGCATTGGTCAGATCTATACCGAAGGCTTCTCATCGCAGAGCCTTACCGAGCAGCTGGAGGGGGCTACTGAGGTAGAGGCTGAGCGCATCAGACATGACATGAAGACCGAGCTCAACCTCGTTTCTCCGCTCGATTTCAAGAAGGCAGTAGCGGCTCATCTCCGTATCGAGTTCGGCAAGGTCGCTCCGTCAGAGAGTTCGGCTGTGATACCTTTCAATATCGCTCCACAGCCTCTTTTCCATAAAAATTTCAATTTGCTTTGTCAAACTCTGGAGGATTTCCTGCTCCAGGGTTACACCTTATATATATTGGCAGATAGCCAGAAGCAGCAACAGCGCCTGAAGGATATCTTTGAAAGCGAAGAGCTGAAGCGCTACGCCATCCGTTTTACACCGGTAGACAAGACGCTTCATGAAGGCTTTACTGACCATGACAAGAAGTGCTGTTTCTTTACCGATCATCAGATTTTTGACCGTTTTCATAAATATAACCTGCGCTCAGATAAAGCGAGAGCCGGCAAGATGGCACTCACCATGAAGGAACTGCAGGAGATGGAAGTGGGAGATTTTATCGTGCATGTAGACTTCGGTATCGGCAAGTTCGGCGGTCTGGTTAGGATTCCTGCGGGCAACAGCTATCAGGAAATGATCCGCATCGTCTATACGAACAATGACAAGGTGGATGTTTCTATCCACTCGCTTTATAAAATCAGCAAATATCGCCGCAGCGATACCGGTACTCCGCCTCGCCTGTCTACACTGGGTACAGGTGCCTGGGATAAACTCAAGGACAAAGCTAAGAAGCGAATCAAGGACATTGCGCGCGACCTGATCAAACTCTATGCCCAGCGCCGACGGGAGAAGGGATTCGCCTTCAGTGCCGACAATTATCTGCAGCATACGCTGGAGGCTTCCTTCCTGTATGAAGATACGCCAGACCAGAATAAGGCTACTCAGGAGGTGAAGAAGGATATGGAGAGCGGCAGACCGATGGACCGTCTGGTTTGTGGCGATGTGGGCTTCGGCAAGACTGAGGTTGCCATCCGTGCAGCCTTCAAGGCAGCGTGCGACAGCAAGCAGGTTGCGGTGCTGGTGCCTACTACCGTTCTGGCTTTCCAGCACTATCAGACTTTCAAAAAGCGTCTGGAAGGCATGCCTGTAAGGGTAGACTATCTCAGTAGAGCCCGTACAACGAAGGAAACCAGAGAGGTGCTTGACGCCCTGAAAGAGGGTAAGATTGATATCCTCATAGGTACGCATAAGCTGATATCAAAGACCGTGAAATGGCATGACCTGGGACTGCTCGTCATCGATGAAGAGCAGAAGTTCGGTGTGTCTACCAAAGAGAAACTCCGTCAGCTCAAGGTAAATGTCGATACACTCACGATGAGTGCCACTCCGATTCCGCGAACCCTCCAGTTCTCTCTGATGGGCGCCCGAGATATGAGTATCATGCGCACTCCGCCACCTAACCGTTATCCGATTCATACCGAACTGGTAACGTTTAGTAGTGAAGTTATCTGCGATGCCATCAATTTCGAGATGAGCCGAAACGGACAGGTTTATTTCGTATGCGACAGAATATCCAAGCTTCCGGAACTTAAGATGCTCATCGAGAAGCATATTCCAGACTGTAGGGTAGCAATCGGTCACGGACAGATGAAGCCAGAGGATTTGGAGAAAATCATCATGGGCTTTATCAATTACGATTATGATGTACTGCTTTCTACCACTATTGTAGAGAACGGTATCGACATTTCCAATGCCAATACGATTATCGTGAGCGATGCTCATCACTTCGGATTGAGTGACCTGCATCAGATGCGTGGACGCGTAGGAAGAAGCAACAAGAAGGCTTTCTGCTATCTGATGGCGCCACCTAAGAGTGCACTTACTCCTGAGGCGCGTCGCCGTCTGGAGGCTCTGGAGACGTTCAGCGAACTGGGTAGCGGCTTCAATCTCGCCATGCAGGACCTGGATATCCGCGGTGCGGGTAATCTGCTGGGCTCTGAGCAGAGCGGTTTTATGGAAGATCTGGGTTATGAAACCTACCAGAAAATTCTCTCTCAGGCTGTCACAGAGTTGAAGAACGAAGAGTTCTGTGATCTTTATCAGGAGAAGATGGATGAAGGTGCCCAGCTTACGGGTGATGATTTCGTTGACGATTGTGGCATAGAGAGCGATCTGGAGATGTATTTTCCTCAGACTTATGTGCCGGGTGACAGTGAGCGCATGCTCCTTTATCGTGAACTGGACCGTCTGGAGAGCGATGAGGAAGTAGAGGATTACCGCAAGCGTATGATAGACCGCTTTGGTCCTGTGCCTCATGAAGCAGACGAACTGATGCATGTGGTAGGTCTGCGTAGGGTAGGCAAGAAGCTAGGTTGCGAGAAAATTATTCTCAAGCAGGGCTATATGCAGATGCAGTTTGTGAGCAATGTAAACAGTCCGTTCTACAGAAGTCAGATGTTTAACCGCATACTCGCTTACGTTACCAGTCATATTCAAGATTGTGTTCTGAAGGAAAAATTCAACAAGCGAATGCTTCGCATCAATGATGTGAAGACTGTAGGGCAGGCTGTAAATCTGTTGAATCAGATATCGCAGATAGATTTAGGTAATGAAAAGAAATAATCTGTGTCTACAGTCTATGGGTAAAATCCTCTATCAATTGTGGAAGTAGACAATAAAATAGACTATTGATTTATACTGAAAGGTTATAAATCAGACAACGTTACATGATGATATGTCAACTTTACATGATGATATGTTTCAGTTTAGTGTATAAAAAAAACATTGGAATCTCAATATCCCTATTGAACTCCAATGTTTTATTTTTTTGTATAAGTAAAAGATGATGATAAGCGTTTCACAACGCATTTTGAATTTTTCTGTTGCAAAGATACTATTTTTCATTATAATATAGGGGGTAATATTTGGTATTTTATGGGGTAATATTTGATTAAATTTATAAAAATGAAACTGAAAACACATTTATATAACAAATAATACCTGTAGAATGAACTATTTTATGGGATAAAAATAAAAAATAGTGGAAAAACACATAAAAAAGTTCTTTATTTCATTTTTTATTTGTACCTTTGTTCAGGCATACAACAATTTTAAATATATATATAAACATGAGACAGAAAAAGTACATCTTAAGCGAGCAGGAACTTCCTACTCAGTGGTACAACATTCAGGCAGATATGCCTAACAAGCCATTGCCACCGTTGAACCCTCAGACACACCAGCCAATGAATGCTGATGATTTGTCACACGTATTTAATAAGGAGTGCTCAAAGCAGGAACTTGATACAGAGCACGCTTGGATTGATATTCCGGAAGATGTGCTGGAGAAGTACACCTTCTACCGTTCAACCCCTCTTGTACGTGCTTACGCCCTTGAGGAGGCACTCGGTACTCCGGCGCATATCTATTTCAAGAATGAGAGTATCAATCCGTTAGGCTCTCATAAAATCAATTCAGCCATTCCTCAGTGCTACTACTGTAAGCAGGAGGGTGATACCAATGTCACTACAGAGACTGGTGCAGGCCAGTGGGGTGCAGCCCTCTCTTATGCAGCAAAACTCTACGGCCTGGAGGCTGCAGTTTATCAGGTAAAGATTACCATGCAGCAGAAACCATACCGTTCCAGTATCATGCGTACGTTTGGAGCCACAGTAGAGGGTTCTCCTTCCATGAGTACACGCGCAGGTAAGAACATTATCACACGTGATCCTCATCATCCTGGTTCGCTCGGTACTGCCATCAGTGAGGCTGTTGAACTGGCTACAACCACACCGGGCTGTAAGTATACGCTGGGTTCTGTGCTCAATCATGTGGCACTTCACCAGACCATTATCGGTCTAGAGGCAGAGAAGCAGATGGCGATGGCAGGTGAGTATCCTGATCAGGTGATTGCTTGTTTCGGTGGTGGTAGTAACTTTGGTGGTATTGCCTTCCCATTCCTCCGTCACAACTTCACAGGCGAGCGCCATACTGAGTTTATTGCTGCAGAGCCGGAGAGCTGTCCTAAGCTGACTCGCGGTAAGTTCGAGTATGATTTCGGTGATGAGGCAGGTTACACTCCATTGCTGCCAATGTTTACTCTGGGTCATGATTTCAAGCCTGCCAACATTCATGCAGGTGGTCTCCGTTATCATGGTGCTGGTATGATTATCTCCCAACTTCTGAAGGATGGTTATCTGCATGGTGTAGATATCCCTCAGCTGGAGTCATTCAAGTCAGGTATGCTCTTCGCTCAGACCGAGGGTATCATTCCTGCTCCAGAGAGCTGTCATGCGATTGCAGCCACTATACGTGAGGCTCTGAAGGCTAAGGAAGAGGGCAAGGAGAAGGTTATCCTGTTCTGTCTCTCAGGTCATGGTCTTATCGATATGCCGTCTTACGATAGCTTTATCAATGGCGATTTGCACGATTATTCTGTGAGTGATGAAGAAATCCAGCAGTTCCTCAAGGATGTGCCGAAGGTTAACTAATTTTCAGTTAACAGTTTATACTTTATAGCAAACAGTTGACAATTATTCTTTGAGATATATTGAAATAACAATATTACATTATAAAAGAAGCCAGGCTGCGAAAAGCAACCTGGCTTTTTATTTAGAGATTCTGTTCTCTTTTATTTAGAAATTCTATTCTTTTTTTTTAGAAATTCTATTCTCAGTTCGAGACTTCAATCTTTCATTAGAAGTTCAACCACTCTTCGATAGCCTTAGCGATGACATCGAAGCTTGTGGTAGGCTCGAAGCGGGCTACAACCTGACCCTTCTTGTTAACGAGGAACTTGGTGAAGTTCCACTTGATATCGGCACTCTCCTTGTAGTTAGGATCAGCCTCGCTCAACATCTTGTCGAGAACAGGGTAGAGAGGGTGGCTCTCGTCCCAACCAGCAAAGCCCTTACATTCTTTCAGAAATTTGAAGAGAGGGGCAGCATCGTCTCCGTTTACCTTGATCTTCTTGTAGCGCTGGAACTCTGTGCCGTATGTAAGCTTGCAAAACTGATGAATGCTTTCATCTGTACCAGGGGCTTGCTGACCAAACTGGTTGCAAGGAAAATCAAGTATTTCGAAACCTTGAGAATGATAGGTCTCATAAAGTTTCTCCAGTTCCTCATACTGAGGGGTGAAACCACACTTTGTAGCGGTGTTAACGATGAGCAGCACTTCGTTGGCATACTCCTTGAGGGAAACATCCTTTCCCTTTCTGTCTTTAACAGAAAATTCGTAAACAGTTCTCATTTTTTTTATCTTTATGTATGTGTTATCTATATTTCCGATCTCAACTTATATGATCTAGAGTGCAAAGATACTACTTTTCTCTTAGAATACTTCAAGAGTTTTTTTAAAAATTCTAAAAATCGAACAAAATCATAGATGAACGAATAAGCGTAACAGAACTTTCGCAAGTTTTGTCCCATACGCCCTGAAAGGGCAGAAGCCCCTAGCCCAGGGCATCTTGCTGATTGCCATCATACCCAGGGCGTTGCCCTGGGCTAGGAGCTTTTGGGCCTTCAGCCCGTACTTGAACCACATGCGAAAGTTCTGTGCGTAATATATATAATGTAGATAGTATCGCAGGTAAGAGTATATAGATTCCGTAGATAATTGGGTTTGTGAATAGAAAGGTGTGTAGATTATAAGACTACATAACGGCCTGCATGAAAGTTATAAAAATAAAAAATGCAGGATTTTCACAAACCCTGCATTCCTTTTTCTTAACCTCTTTTTCCTCAAAAAAACAAAGAAAAAGAGGTTTACGATTAATCTATCATTTAACTTTTCTAAGAACTTGTTGCAAAGATACTACATTTTCTTGTAACACCAAACTTTTTCTCAGTTTTTTTTTTCAGTAAAAAGAGAAAATTAATCAAATACCCTCCTGTTTTTGTACTTTTTTGCAATATCCGGTCAAAAAACAAAGCAAAACGTCTCAATTTTATGACTATTCTGCTTTTTCCCTTGTTTGAACGTTTTGCTGTGTGCGATAACGAAGAAGACTGTGCCCGACAACAACTGAAGATATGTCCTATAATATGTATTACTTTTTTGTCAATACAGATGAAAGCAGCCATCAGTAATGATGACTGCTTTCATCTGTAATGATGCGGGCTATCCCTGCGTTCTATTTCGGTATTCAGTAGGCACGATACCCGTTTCTTTCTTGAATACCTTCGAGAAATACTTAGGGTCAGTAAAACCTACTGCGAAGGCGATACTGGTCAGTGTATCGTCTGTATTGCGCAATATCTCGCATGCCTTCTTGATACGTATATGGCGAACGAAGTCTACCGGTGTCATTCCGGTCGTTGCTTTCACCTTATTATATAGTACGCTTCGGCTCATACCGATTTCGTTCGAGATGTCATCAATCTTGAGCTCCGGGTTGCCTGCATTTTCAACAACAAACCTGAAGACACGCAACATGGTTCTGTCTTGAATCTGTGCCGCCATAAATGCCAGCTCGCTGTTTGGGTCAACCGCTTCATTCTCGGCACTAGTTTCAGCCTGGTTAAGAGCAGGCTGAGGAGCTGCTGCAGGCAGTATTCGCAGGGCTGCTATGGCATCTTTATCGCCAGTTTCCTTCAGCTTTCTGATGACATCCATCTGAATGTTGCGGCGCTGGGTGAGGATAGCCTCTATTCGGCCGAGCAGATAAGGGGTAGAGAATGGTTTGGTGATATAGGCATCAACACCTTCATCAAAGCCTCGCTGCTGGTCTTCTACGCTTGCCTTGGCCGAGAGAATCATCACTGGGATGTTGTTGAGGGTGGTATCCTGCTTAATCTCGTGAATCATCGACAAACCATCCATCACAGGCATGGTAACGTCTGTAAGGATAAAGTCGGGCGTTTCCTTGCGCGCCATCACCAAGCCAGTCTTTCCGTTCTCTGCAAGCAGCACGTTGTAGGTAGGCGAGAGGATACTGTAGAGGAACTTGCGCAGGTCGGCATTGTCTTCTACTACCAGTACAGTCTGGTCTTTTTGTTCCGCTTCTTCCTGTGCAGTTTCCTGTTCCTTGCCCATTTCTTCCAGGCGTTCAGTCTCTGCATCCTTTTCTTCTTTCTGTTTATTTACTTCTTCCAGATAGTCAGATGCATTGCGGTCGTCAATCTGGCCATTCGCTTTTTCTCTTTCTGCCAGGTCGTAATCTTCCTCGGTCAGACCACTGTTCGTATGGAAGCCTGCCGTGTTGCCGTATCTCTGAACCTTGTCCAGCATTACCAGCATTTCGTTGGCATTGTCTACTACCATTCTCAGCAGTTCCTTGCCCTTTCGGGTGATACCCGGTTCGGTATCCAAAACGGTTTTTACCGGAGCTCCGATGAGCGTTAGAGGGGTTCTCAGACGGTTGGCTGCATCGTTGTAGAACTCGTTCTTCATCACGCTCATCTCGTGGGTTACGTTCTCGCGCTGGCGCTGGTTGTAGGTATAGAAGATTGCGCCTACGATACCGAAGAGCAGAAGCAGCATCAGAAATTTGCACCAGATGCTTTCCCAGAAGGTAGGGCGCACTTCGATAGGCAGTTCTGCCACATACTTGCTCCATACACCTTGAGAGTTGGTGGCTCTCACCTTGAGTACGTAATCGCCATGACTGATACGGTTGAAGCCGATGACATTGCTGCTTCCGTTCGATATCCACTCGCCTGGAGCTGTATAACCATCTATGCGATAGAGGTATTTGGTCTGATACTTGCGCTGATAGTCGAGTGATGCGAAGGTGATGGTCAGATTTCGCTTGTTGGCAGGAATCACCACTTTTTCCTTGTGCAGGATAGGTTCCGACTCTTTCTCTCCGCTATAGTGGAGGGAACAGAAGATGACTTTAGGCTGGTAGTTGCTCTTCTTCAGCGTAGCCGGATTGAAGGTAATCAGTCCCATCGGGGTACCTACCGAGATGTTGTTGCTTGCCGGATCGTGGTAAGGACGGCTTTGCGAGAACGACATGTTGAAGTCGAAATCGTTAGGTCCGAACACGTTGCACTGGCCCGTTTTCGGGTTTACGCAGTCGATACTCGATTCTCTGATTACCCAGATTCTTCCCTGGTTGTCTTCTACCATGCCCTGTACGATGCCTTCGTTAACATCGATGGCATGGAAGTATTTCATCTTCAGATTGTCTTGCAGGAGCGATTTGCTCACAATCTCTTCCATCACACCGCCCTGTTGCGAGATATACATCTTGCCGCTGGTGTGCTCCATGATATTGTTCATATCGTTTGCAGCCAGACTAGTTGTATCGTTCGGTATGTAGTAGGTCTTGTGGTAATTGATCTTTCTTGCGTTTGTAAAGGCATCACTGAAGGTGATGAGACCATCTGTGGTTCCTACGAGAATGGTTCCCGTAGTGGTGCAGCAGATGCGGCGTATGCGGTCGTAGTGCTGTTTCTCCCAAGGCAGTCCGTTTCGTTTACTGATGAAGCTGATACTGCCGTCTGCCGCCTCGTTAACAAGTGCCAGCCCACCTCCGTAGGTACCTATCCAGATGCGTCCGGTGCGGTCGGCTACAATGTCTTGTATCTTGTCGAACGGTAGCGATGACGGGTTGTTGGCATCATAAACAAAGTGTCTTACCTGCATTTTATCTATCAGATAGACACCATTTCCGTTGGTTCCTATCCATGCTCTTCCCTTGATATCGAAGTGGATAGACATGATGCTCTTCTCGGCGAAGTTTACCTGCTGTGGCACAATCTGTCCGCTTGGCGACAGGTATCCGATGCTTTGGTAGGATGCGTTGAGCACCTGGATTATACCATTGTAATAACCAGCCCAGATATGTCCGTCTGGCGATGCATTCACCGAGAACACTTCGTCTTCGCCCACATCCAGCTTGTTGATAATATAAGGGTGATATTTGAAGACTACCTGTGTCAGGTCGTGAGAGCCTGTCAGCCAGAGGATTCCCTGGTCTGAGAGTACATATTTCGTAATCTTCTGTATGCGGTAGTTGCCCGATAAATTGCTTCTCAGCAGATAAGGCACCAGTTTTCCTGCCTTGCGGTCAAAATAACTGAAGGTTCCTCCTCTAGGCACTACCCAGAGGGTCTTGTGTTCATCTTGTGTGATGAAATTGCTTTCGCAGGTTGTGCGGTCCATCGGGTCGTCCTGGTCGGCAAAGAGCCACTGTTTCTCTCCGGTCTTCGGATTGACGAGGGTTACTCCCATGCCGTCAGTGAATGCCCATACCATACCGAAATCATCGGTATAAATCTTCTTTACCTCTGCCAGAGGCTGACTCGGGCTCTGTACGTTGATGATATCAAACTTGAAGGTGCGCGGGTTGTAGATGACCACACCCAGGTTGGTTGCCAGCAGGAGTTGGTAACCTGTATTTTTCAGTTGGTTGATACGGGTTACGCCTTCTGGCATTGGTATCATGGTGAGTCGGTTCTGCAGGTCATATTTTGCCAGTTTACCGTCTTCAGTTGCCAGGAACTCATCTTCTCCCACCCCTCTGAGCCATTTGAAAGGCAGTTTGCTTGGAATTTTCGAATGATATATGTATGCGCCTTTGTCGGTAAGCACCCATTCTCTTCCGTGTATATCTTGATGGATGTACCATACATTTCCGCTTCTGAGTCCCTTTTCTCCTACTTTGATGAGTTCTATGTTCCGCTCATCAAAGGTTTTTCCTACTGATCGGATGATGTATTTTCCATCTTCTGAAGTAAACCATGTAGCTCCGTTTTTCATAGAGTATACCTGGCTTACGCGCAGGTCGATGTTGAACAGTTCGTTGAATTTCTGTCCAACAGCAAAGAACTGGCAGAAGTGGGTATCGTATACGTAGAGCTGGTGGTCGTATGTGATACACCACACGTTGTTGTTATAGGATGGTTCTATTTTCAGTATACGGTTGGTTGACAGGACGTCAATATCATCGGGGTTGTCTCTGAAAGTATGAAACTTGTAGCCGTCATAGAACGACAGTCCGTTCCATGTACAGAACCACATGAGGTTGTCTTTACCTTGTTTGAGGTCTGAGATGGTATTGGCAGCGAGTCCGTCTGTGATAGAGAATTTTCTCACATCGCAGTAGGGTACAGCTGCTGTCATAATGGTAGAGAGCAGTCCTAATAGGGTGATATATAATTTTCTTTTCATCATTTTTATTCGTATACGTTTATTAATCGCAACAAAGGTAGTGAAAATAAATGAGATATCGTAGTTTTAGGTGTATTTTTTTATGTTATTGCATTAAATTATTCCACTTTTCATGTTATAGGGGTAATATTTGGTTGATTTGCTTGTGGTTCCTTCTTATGTTATGCCTAACAAAAAACCTCCCCCGATAAATGAATATCGGGGGAGTAGTAGGGATATGTTGTTTTGAATTTGATTACTTCTGAATCATCTTCTTTCCGTTCTTGATGACTACACCCTTGTAAGCCTTGGTTACCTTCTGGCCTGCGAGGTTGTAAACAGGAGCGTTCTTTGCAGCTTCATCTGTTGTAATGTTAGTGATGCCGGTAGTTTTACCATTCAGAGAGATGAGAATGTTGTTTAAATCAAGCTCATAAGTAGTTTTAAACTTCTTAAGCTTACCATAAACAACAACTACGTCGCCCACCTTGATGTCATCTACAGAAGTGAATTTCTTACCATCGAAAGAAAGACCTCCGTAAACCTGCAATTCATTTCCTGTTGTACCATCGTCAGAAATGTAGTAAGAAAGGCTGCCGTATGTAGCATCTAATTTTTCACTAGCCTGAGATACAGTACCCTTAACATATACACTTTCGCTCAAGCCTTTACCTGCATCAATCAGTTCCTTTGCTTTAGCAATGGTATAAGCAGTTTCTGCTGTGTTTGTAATGTCTACGATTTCAGGAGTATCGCCTACCTTATAGTATGCAATCTTAGAAACCTGAATCAAACCATTACTTGTTCCAGCCTGGCAGTCAAAGATAAACTTATAGTAATTGTTTGCTGCTGACTTGGTTGGCATGAAAATCAAATCTCCATCTTCAATCTTAGCAGAGATTTCTTCAGTTACATTCTTGCAATCTGCATCAGTTGCTACCTGCAACTTGATAGAATTGATCTTATCTTTAGTAATCTTGTCGATGGTCAAGACAATATTGCTGATTGGCTGATCAATAGCAGGTGAAGTGATGGAAGCAATAGATGTGACTTTCTTTCTTCCGCATTTGATGAATTTCCAACCATTCCACTGGTATGTATTGAAATTCTCAATAGTCCAGACATCTTCTCCGATTGTTGCTTTCCAGGTGTTGTCATAACCATTTATTTCCTTGCCTTCAGTACCTTCGTCAGGGAAAGTCAATACTTTGTAAGGAGTTGTTCCTGCAAACGTAACGCTAGCTACGAACGCCAGAACCAATGATAATGAATAGCGTAAAAATTTGTTCATAACTTAATAATTTTAAAGGTTTAACGTATAATTAATAAACTGTTGAAACTTATTTTTTGAGCGCATTCTTAGAATTTGCTTTGTGCTAAAAGCATGTTCTTTGAATAATTACTTATTTATGATGCAAAGATACGAAAAATATCGATACGAAGTGTTAAGAAGATGTTAAAACTTTGATACAGAGAAAGAAATATCATCAAAACCGAGAGAAATACCACTCTAGGCAAAGAGAAATATCATCAAAAAAGGCGGTTGTTTTTGAAAGAATAGGGATTTCCCCCTCAGTTTGTATCCTTTTCCCCTTTGATGCAGACGAAAAATCTACTACCTTTGCATCGAGTTCAAGAAAGAATACTATTCTTTGAGAACTCAAAAGTATAGAAGATATAAGAATATAAATAACTTAACTGATAAATTGATATGAAAAAGTTTACTACTCTTCTCACAATGGCTTTCATAGCTTTGATGAGTATCTCATTCACCTCATGTGATGATGATTCTGATATTGCATACACCCTCGATGGTACATGGAAGGGTAATATGTTGGTAGAATATGATAATCACAAGGCCCTCTACTCGGTAATCCGATTCGACCAGAATGATGGCATCTATTCCGGTACAGGCTATTGGATCGATTATTATCAAGAAGATTATTGGCATGGTAACAATTATATAGCAAACCGTATTCGTTGGACAGTACGCAACAGAAACATCTATATCACTCTTCTTGATGAGAATAGTAATGTTGTGATTTACGACTATGCTTTGGGCGACCGCAAGTTCTCTGGATATGTAGAGGCTGATAACGGCAATCGTGCTTATTTCGAACTTTATCGTGATTCTTACAACTGGCGCGATGATTATGACTGGGGTTATGATGATGGCTGGGGCTACAGCAAGCAGCATTCGGGCTTAGAGAACACCCAGATTGTTTCTCGCGGAGCTAAGGATTCTGTAGAGTATGTTAAGGTGGCAGATGATAATCAGAAGCCTGTTCGCCGTTTTGTAGTGAAGTAAGGCAATAAGGAATTTAGTTTGAAGAAAGGAAACAAGATATGAAAAAGTTTAATCGGATATGGATGTGGATGGCGATAGCTGTTGCATCTTTCTCATTCACCTCGTGTGATGATGATTATTATTGGCATGATGATTATTACTGGTATGATGACTATAATCATGGTGGCTGGGGATGGAACCAGGGCGACTGGAACAATGGTTCTAACGGCTCTCAGAATGATTACCTGCTGTCGGAGGCTCAGACTCTTACAGGCGACTGGAGAGGCTCTGTGATGCTCTCTGAACTTGCTGAGGACGGCCAGTCTCGCAATAACTACAGTTTCAATGCCGAGATGACGTTCTATCAGGCGGGTGATAAGGTTAATTCGCTCAGTGGTAATGGTGTAGAAGTGGATTATGCCGATGATGGAAGCAATGAATCCCAGACCCTGAAGTTTACCTGGTATATCGATAAGAATGGTGATATTTATATCCGTTATAATGAAACGGGTGCTACCTATGTGATGGATGCAGGTGCTAAGCAGTATGGTTTCTATCTGGGTGATGAAAAGGGCCGTGATGTGTTCTATGGTTATATGATAGGAACAGGTAAGGCTAAGGGTGATGTGATGCAAATCGATTTAGTGCGCTACGATCCGAGTGGAGCCCGTAAGAATACCCGTTCTGCTGCAACCGATTCCGTAGCTCCTAGCTTCGGTAAGGCTACCGGCAGGGCATTCATGCCACATGCAATCAAGAAGTTGCCGAGAAGATGATGATATAAACAAAAGAAATCCGCTCACTCATTGATTTGAGAGAGCGGATTCTTTGTTTGTATATAGCCTGACTTATTTAAAGCCCCAAAGTTTCTTGAGAACTTCTGCATCTTGGTTTTCAACATTCTTCTCTATTTCATCAGGGAGATTACAGAAGAAGTCGATGCCGGTTTTGTCTTCCAGCGTCTTGATGTTTACGACATAGTTGCCGAGCTTATCGCCATTTTCAAATGCTTTGTTCTCGTGAGGGAACCAATAGCCGAAAGCGCTGTATGTATACTGGTTGGTGCTCTTGTTTAGCTCCTTTTTCAGTACAGCTACAAAGAAATACTTTGGTATTGGGATATAGCCTGGCTTCTGGGTTTCGCTAGAAGCACCATTCTTCTTCCAGCCCAGGAGATTACTTTCGCTGCCCACCGGGTCGATGGTACCGCCCTTCACGATGAAGAGAGTATCTGAGTCAATCTTCGGAGCCAGCTTGCGCAGCTCATCCTCCATCTTATACCAGGTACCACGCTGGTTGAAGTTGCTGTACTGTGGCTGCATGTTGGTCATGAAGAAAGTCTGCTTCTGCTGGGTAAGGTTCAGCTTGCGGTCAGCAGAAGGGCAGATATGACCATGGTCAAAGCCTTGAGCTGTAGGAGTAGGGTCTTCTGTGAAATCTGTGATTCCCCATTGTTCTTTCAGATCCGTATCCCATGGATACTGGCGTTCTACTCTTGTATCGGCTTCCCATCTACTTACATTTTGTGCTGTGTTTCCTGTATGGAAAGTGTAGCAGCTCCATCTCTGGCTCTTCATGTTGTCGTCCCATTCTGTAGAATAGTTCAACATACCTGTTGTATTATCCATGTGAACGATGGTATAGCTGTTGCCATTGTTCTTGAGCTTTGGAAACTCCAGACCACCGATAGCGTTTCTTACCACTTGTGGCATGTTGGCAGTAGCCACATTCTTGTTTGTATTGTCCTTATCGGTTGACTCACCACCGGTATTGCCACCTGTGCTTCCACCACCGGTATTACCGCCGTTTTCAGGATAATAGAACTGCAGGGTATCGTCAGTACCGCAGGCAGAGAACGTCATCGCAGCAACGAGCGCGAAGATAAAAAACTTAGTATGCTTCATAATTCTCGATAATGTTTTGAAGTTAAAGATTAAGTACTTTCTATATAATGTATGTAGAAATCGATTGCATGAGGATAGAATAGAGAAAAAAAGTGCATTCCTACGTATATGCAACTACGCTGGAATGCACTCAGTATCTTTGCGATAATAAATATATCCTTATAAAAAAGGTATATTATTACTTCTTCAATTTGCCGTAACGGTTCATGAAGCGGTCTACGCGACCCGCTGTATCAACGAGCTTGCTCTTACCTGTGTAGAATGGGTGAGATGTGCTAGAGATTTCAATCTTAACAACTGGATAAGTCTCGCCTTCGAACTCAACAGTGTCGTTAGTCTTGCATGTAGACTGAGAGAGGAACATATCGCCGTTAGACATATCCTTGAATACTACAGGACGATAATTCTCTGGATGAATACCTTTTTTCATTTTTTCTTTTTTATTTTTATTGGGTTATTAAAATTAGACGTCATGGGGATGCTCGTTGCATCATTTCATGTCCCTTATCGGGGCATGCCCATTATAGCCTGTTATCAATTTCAGGCTGCAAAGTTACGCTTTTTTCCTGAAACCACCAAATTTTTCCTCTTCTTTTTAAGAAATATTTTAGAATTAGCTACTTTACTCCGAATAAACTATCTTGATAGTCTTCACGCGAAGCTGAACACCGCCGCCTGTTGTCTCTGTAAAGAGGTTGGTGTAGGTAGCTGTGGTGCCTGAGAACTCGATGGTGGCTGTGGCATTGCCCACGTAGTTGGTGCCGTTGTAGCTGTCGCAGGTCATCACAATCTGCTTAATCTTCTTGATGCCCTTGAAGATGAGCTTGTTGTTGGCATATACGCGAACACCCTTGGTATTGGTGTAGAACTTAGGACCATTCTTCTGACCGTTGGCATCGAAGTTTACGGTGGAACCATCTGAGAACTTCACGGTTTCTACGGCTGCCTCGTTCACCAAACCTGCTGCGTTGAGATCCAGCTCTACGCTGGCACCCGTGGTTGTGGCTGCCGCATTACTCAATGTAACGGTGGTGCCATCGATGGTCAAACCCTCGCCTGTGGTTGGAGTATCTGGCTTGGATGGGGTATCTGGAGTCTCTGAACCGCCCTCGCCGCTGGTCTTGCCGTTCACGGAGATGAGTTTACCGCCCTGGTTGGTCTCTGGGGTGTTGCCCATGTAGTTGATGAGCTTGGCGCAAACCACAATCTCGTCGCCTTCCTTCAGTGTCATGTCGCCTTCCTTCCACTTCTCGCCACCGAAGTAGTAGATGCGGAAGATGTAGAACTGGGTGCTGTTGGCATCATCGGCAATATAGAATGATCCGTTGCCGTAGGATGCAGAGAACTGCTCCTTGATGCTCTGTACCTTACCCTTGATGTAGAACTCCTTGTCTGAAACCACGCCCGATTCCAGGGCTGCGGTGTACTTCTGCGCTGCCACACTGTTGAATGGGTTGGCTGCAGAACCATCGCCCTTTGCCGTGCCTGTGATGTCGCCACTGCCTGAGCCATCGGCTGTCTTGCCGTTCAGGGAAACCAGATAGGTTTTGTTGGCTACGGTCTCTGGGGTGTTGCCCATGTAGTTCATCACCTTGGCGCAAACTACCACCTCGTCGCCTTCCTTGAGTTCAGGGTCGCTGGCGGTCCACTTCTTGTTGCCCAGATAGAGTGAACGGAAGATGTAGAACTTCTCGCTGCTCTCGTCATCGGCGATGTAGAACGAACCGTTGCCGAAGCTGGTAGAGAACTGCTCCTTGATGCTCACTACCTTGCCCTTGATATAGACCTCCTTGTCAGACTCCACGCCTGCCTCCAGGGTATTGCAATAGTTGATAGCTGCAATGCTGTTGAATGGGTCGGCAGCAGTACCTGTACCCTTTGGTTCGCCCTCTGTGGTGCCACCGGCATCAGGCTTGGTAGGCTGTGTGTAAGGTTCTGGCACATCCTCGCAGCTGCTGAATGTGAAGGCTGCCATAGCCGCCATCAAAACTGAAAATATATACTTTTTCATATTATTGTCTTTTTAAATATTGTTACTATTTTGATAATCAGTAATTACTTGATAGAGATGAGATTGCCACCCTTAATCTCTTTGGTGCCGTTATAATCAAGCAGGGTGCCTGATACAACCACCTTCTTGCCTGGTACAAGGATACCCTTGGTTTCCTCTGTCCACTTTGCACCATCGATGTTGAAGCAACGGAATACCTCGAGAGTCTTGCCTTCTGTATCCTTACCGTCGTCAGAGATAACGAATGTACCATTACCATACGTGCCTGTATCTACATCTTTCACCTTTACGATGATACCGGTAGCATAAACCTTAGCATCGCCTGCTGTACCGGCATTGATCTTCTCCAGTGCCTGAGCCACAGTGTAAGGCTTCTCCAATGTACCACCTGTTTCTGATGTCTTCAGGTCATCCGTGCTGCGAAGCACAATCTGCCAGGTGTTATTGTAACGGGTGAAGATACCGGTGATATCGAATACACCCTGTGGAACCACCTCGTTGGCAAACTTAGAATAACCCGAGTTGCGCACTACCAGATTGCTGCTGCTGATCTTCTTGCCCGTTTCGGCATCGATCAGTTCCAAGCTCGTATTGGTATCATCTGGCGCCCATACGTTAGTACCGTTGGCGGAGGCAAACTTCACCTTCTTCAGGGTCATCAGCTTGCCCACGTTAGCATCCATATAGGCTGCATCAGTAAGCTTTGTCAGGTCAAACTCCTCTGGCACTACCGTGCTTGCATCAGCCTCGCCAGGGTTCAGAATCTTGAAGTGCTCGTTCCAGATGGCACGCTCTATCTTTCCCATACCCAGACTTCCGTCTGAGAGCTTGGTATTCACACCGCCAATCTGAGGCAACTTCTTGTAACTTCCGATATAGAGACCCTTCAGGTTTACGAGAATCTCCTGACCAACAGGAAGATACCCCGACAGACCACTTCCGTTGATGGCAATGATGATAGCGCCGGATGCATCCTGTACGCTCACCTGGTTGTAGATATTGCCACTGACATCATTGCCCGTCACTACCGCCTTGATCATCATGTCCTTCTCAATCAGCTTGTAGCCATTGTCGCTGTTGATAATCGTAGCAAACTGGGTCTTCAAATCTGCTATGCTGATCACATTCTTCTCCCTCAGGCTGTTGTTGCCCCATGGAGATGCAGGTACCTTCTCGGTCAGGTCTGGGTCAGCATAACCGTCGCCCATACACGACCCCAGGGTCAGTGCCAGGAATGCCAATGCTATGAATTTTATCTTTTTCATTGTTCTTTCTTTTTATTGTTATAGAGAAACGGGATTGCTCCCTGTTCTTTATGTTAAAGAGAAACTGCTCTTTAGAATCTGTAAGATACCTGGAACATGCCGTTGGTACCCCAGGTGTAATACTTCTTAGGATTCTTAGAGAACTGGTAGAGGCGTGGATTCTTCACGTTGCCGTTAGCATCCAGTGTATAGCTTGAACGTGAGTTCTGCTCATATCCGCCTGTTACGATGGTCTGGTTGTTCAGCAGGTTGGTAATCATGAGGTTGAAGTTGAGAGAACCCTTCTTCAGTCTCACGCTCTTGCCTATGCTCAGATCAACCATCCATCCTCCGTGACCCTTCTCCTGGGCTACAGCATCCTCAGTCCAGCTCATACCGTCGAGTGTAGTAGGAGCAAAGATTTCAGGGAATGCCTTGTGGGCAGCCTGGCGGTTGGTCAGCACCTTCTCATATCTGTAGCTTGGAGAATAAGAGAGGTAGATGCGGTCGTAGTAGTTGGCATTGAGGTTGACGAACCATCCGTTTACGTGGGCATCGAGACCGATGCTTCCCACTGTGAGCGGTGTGCCACTCTCGCGCATATTCATCACGTAAGCCTTGTCCTGGTAAACCTCAGCACTCTTTGAGAGCATGTATACGGCGTTTACATTGTTGATGTTCTTCGCCTCGCTCATAGCACCCAGAGTCTTCAGGTCGAGCCATGAAGTGAGCTTAATCTTAGCGCCCACCTCTACACCATAGTATTCCTTCTTCAGTCCGGTCATGCTCACGTAGGTGAATGAGTTCTCATCATCGTTGTAGAAGTTCTGCCATTCCGTAACGTTCTCCAGTCGGCTGTAGTATCCGCTCACGTTGGCACTCAGCCATGCGTTGCGATACAGGTAGCTGAATTCAGAGCTGAAGATGCGCTCGTTCTTGAGGTTAGTCACGAAGTCGTTGCTGATTTCAGGCGAGATGAAGGCTGTGTTTGCCATCGGTGCACGCAGCTCGTATCCGGCTCCTATGCTGAAGGCATGACCTCTGCCCATATCCACGTTCAGGCTTCCCTTTACGCCACCGTCCAGGAAGTTGGCTGTGCCGCTCTTGCCCTGGCTGTTGTTCGGTGCCATACCGTTGCGCATGTAGCCTCGGCGGTTCATTCCGGTATATCCGATACGTCCGCTCAGCATCGCCTTCATATTGTAGAATTCGGCTGTATAGGTGCTCCATGCGTTTGCCTTGTTCACGTCGATGCGATAGTCGTAACCGAACTTGTCGCCCTCGTAAACCAGCTTGCCTGTGTTGTTAGGACCGGCTGTGTTCAGATCGTACTGCACACGTGGGTCGGTCTTAGGATAATCGCCCAGGGCATAGGTGTTGATGTTGTGGAAGATGGCACCGCCCAGCATGTCTTCCAGTGTCTGATAGTGCTGGTTGGTACTCTTTCCGAGCATGATGCCTGTAGCCAGGTTCGATTTCTTGGTCAGCTTGGTGTTCAGAACGGACGAGAGGGTCAGGGTCAGGTTTTCGTTGTGCTTAGCCTGAACATAGTAGAGCAGATCCTGTCCGTTCTTGGCTGCTTGCTGGTTGGCATAGTACAGTCGGTCCCAGTCTATCTGGCGGTTCTGCTTGCTTGCCTGCCAGTAGTTTACGGCGTTGTTCCAGTTTTCCCAGGTATACATGTTGTTGCCGTTCTTGTAGTCGCCCCATACATAGTAGTTGGCCGATGGCATGTTCTTCCAGTAGTCTGGCTGCGGATTCTCAGCGTTGTTGTAGTTGAGCTTGGTGCTCTTGTACATGGAGTATTTTCCGAAGAGTGAAGTGGTGAGCTTCATCTGGTCGTTGATGTCCCAGTCCCATGTGGCGATGGCAGAAGGGGCAAAGTCGTTCACTACTCTCGAGTTGCGCTTGTGTCCGTTCTGGTATCCCCAGTTCGGGTTGTAGTAGTCGTCGTTGGCAAGCCAGTAGGCCTCGTCGGTAGAAGCTCCCTGGGTGCTTCTTTCTGTCGGGTTACCCCAGGTGGAGAGGCTCAGGGAGTGGCCGTTCATCCACTTCTTCTGCACACCGAAGAAATAGGAGAGGGCGTTGTAGAAGGTTCCCTCTACGTATCCCTGGTTAGCCCAACGGTAGGTGAGACCGGCTGTAATGGCCCATCCCTTCTCGTTGAATCCGCTGGAGTAGGAGTAGAGTCCGCGCAGGGTATAGTTGCGGTTGGCAACACCTACGCTTGCATACTGTCCTTCCTGCATGCTTCCGGCACGGAAATCATAGTTGTTGGAGCCTGCCATGCCCGTCATCGAATAGCCGTTGGCTTCGAAAGGCAGGGCGAAGTCTACGTTTCTGGAGAATCGGTTCAAACCGCCGATGTTGGAGAAACGGAACTGTCCGGTCTCCATATCGTTCATAGAAGCACCGTTGATATAGACATCGTTGTACTTCTGGTTGAAGGCACGGTAGCGGAAACGTGCTGGCGAGAACAGGTAACCTGCCTGGCTCGCGTATACGTTGCTGGTAGAATTGAGGATGGTGATATTGGATGACATGTCATCGTCCTCGCCCAACTGTGCCTCGGAGAAGGTGAAAGCATTCTCGTCGAGTCCCTGTGCTACGTTCTGGTCAGTCTTTTCGTTCTGAGCCATAGCCAATGAACACGAGAAGAGCGCTAACATTGCTAAGTTTACTTTCTTCTGCATAGTTTATATGTATTAAATATTAATAAACCGGCAACAGCAGTCTCTTTGAGCAGTGATGATATATGTCCCGCTAGGTCTTGTTTAGGCGATAAGGGGACTTACCGTGGTCCCTGGTCTTGTGTCTTCTGTTCCGATTCAATGTGTTTAATGCTGCAAAGTAACAAAAAATTTTTTGAAAAATGAATTTATTTATGTTAAAAATGCATGAAATCTGAAAAAATATTCGTTTTTATGGAGATATTTCCGGTTTTTTAGGTATCTTTGCTGCGTATTTCCTTATGAAGTTTAGAAATACATATATAATAAGGTATACATTAATAATTAATATTGTATGAGAAAACAATTGCTCTTGCTGGCTGCCCTCCTCATGATAGGGCTGGGCGCTACAGCACAGAAAAAGAAGTCGCAGACTTCCGGTAACAAGCAGTATCAGGTGTATGCTGTGGGTTTCTATAACCAGGAGAACCTCTTCGATACCTGCCATGATGCCGGTAAGAATGATTACGAGTATCTCCCTGCTAAGGGATGGAATGGTATGAAATATACCAATAAACTCAAGAATATGTCGCGTGCACTTGCCGACATGGGTACCGATGTGCTGCCTAACGTGGGCTGTGCCTTCATCGGTCTGTCTGAGGTTGAGAATGCCAACGTGCTGAAAGATCTCACCGCGCAGCCGCCTCTCAAGGCAAGAAACATGCAGTTCTGCCATATCGAGGGTCCCGATAAGCGAGGCATCGATTGTGCGCTGCTCTATAATCCGGCACTCTTCACGGTGAAGAACACCCGATTGGTGCCTTACGTACAGGAACTCGCCAAGGATTCAGCCTACAAGACCCGTGGTTTCTTCACCGTACGTGGTGAGCTGGCGGGCGAGGATGTGGCAGTTATCGTATGCCACTGGCCAAGCCGTTTCTCCGGTCCGTTCTATCGCGAGAGCGGAGCGCGCCAGACTAAGGTGGTAAAAGACAGTCTGCTCCGTCTGAACCCGGCGATGAAAGTGTTCGTGATGGGGGATATGAACGATGATCCTACCGACGCCAGCATGCACAAGGTGCTGAAGGCGAAGGCTGAAATCAGCGAGGTGGGTGCCGATGATATGTACAATCCATGGTATAACATCCTGGCCAAGGAGGGCAAGGGAACCTTGTTCTACAGCGGTTCATGGAATCTCTTCGACCAGATTGTCATCACGCCTAATCTCCTGAACAGGGATAGTAAGCACAAGGACTACAGTTCTCTGAAGTTCTGGAAGAACCACATCTTCCGCCGCGATTACCTCATCCAGCAGGAAGGTCAGTACAAGGGTGCTCCTTTGCGTACCAAGGCAGGCGGCAGATGGCTTAACGGCTACAGCGATCACCTGCCGGTAGTGATGTACCTGGTGAAGGAAAAGAAGTAGAAAATGGTTGAGAATCATCCTTTTGAACCGTGGCTGCCCGATAATGCGCGGCTGCTGATGCTCGGCACGTTTCCGCCTGCAGAGAAGCGGTGGTGCATGCCCTGGTATTATCCCAACTTCCAGAATGATATGTGGAGGATATTCGGGATAATCTACTTCCAGGATAAGCTCCATTTCGTGGATGTAGAGAAGAAGACCTACCGCCTCGATGCTATTAAGAAATTTCTCAGGGAGAAGGGCGTCGCCATCTATGATACCGCACAGCAGGTGATACGCACCAAGAATACGGCATCCGACAAGGACCTGCAGATCGTGCAGCCCGCCGATCTCGACGGCATGCTCCGCCAGCTGCCCCATTGCAGGGCGGTGCTCACAGCCGGCCAGCTTGCCACGAAGGTATTTTCAGAACACTTCGGCATCAAGGAAAAGCCTGAAATGGGAGGTTATGCAGAATTCCAGTTCGAGGGCCGCAGTCTCCGTCTGTACCGCATGCCCTCCAGTTCCCGTGCCTATCCTATGGCAGTGGAGAAGAAGGCTGAATTCTACCGCAAGATGTTTGATGAAATCTTATAGAAGAATAATAGAATATGAAAGATAAAGTGACCGTTATTGGCATTGCGGGAGGTACAGGCTCCGGCAAGACCACTGTGGTGAAGAAACTCGTAGAAGTGCTGCCGCCTCATTATGTGGCAGTGGTGCCCCTCGATTCATATTATAACGATACCTCGCAGATGACCGAGGAAGAACGTCATCAGATCAACTTCGACCACCCGTCGGCATTCGATTGGAAGCTTTTGCACCAGCAGCTCGCTGATCTGCGTGCTGGCAAGGCGATAGAGCAACCCACCTATAGTTATATCAAATGCAACCGTGAACCGGAAACGATTCACGTTGCCCCCAAGCCGGTTGTGATCATCGAAGGCATCATGACGCTGGTGGACAAAAAGTTGAGAGACCTGATGGACCTGAAGGTGTTCGTGGATACCGATGCTGATGAGCGCCTGATACGCAACATTCAGCGTGATACCATCGACAGGGGTCGCACCGTATCGATGGTGGTAGACCGATACCTCAAGGTCCTGAAGCCGATGCACGAGCAGTTTATCGAACCCACCAAGCGCTATGCTGACATCATCATTCCGCAAGGTGGCGAAAACCTCAAGGGCATCGGTATCCTCTGCAAGTATGTAGAGGGACTGATAGAGAAATAAAAATATTTTTGCTCAAGCATTGCATTTCTTTAATGCAAAACAAAGTTTAATTAGGAAACAGGGCGGCCTTCTTCGTGAAAAGAGGTCTGCCCGCTTTGTTTTTATCCCGGTTGGGCTATTCAAGTAGTTCAGTTAGCTAACTCAAGTAGTTCTGTCAGCGAATTCAGCCGTCTCAATAAGCCTACGGATACGTCTGCGCTAGCCGACGCAGTAATATCCGTACCCCGACGCAGTAATATCTGTACCCCGACGCAGTAATATCTGTATCCCGACGCAGTAATATCTGTATCCCGACGCAGTAATATCTGTATCCCGACGCAGTAATATCTATATCCCGACGCAGTAATATCCGTACCCCGATGCAGTAATATCCGTGAGCCAGCGCAGCACAACGTGTGGTCCGTTTTCGCCAGGTCCCATAACCATATTCTGCAAAGATCTTCTTGCATTTTGTAAGAAGATAAGCTGAAAAACGTGATAGATGAAGGCTATTAGTGATGGATAGCGTGATGGATATTGTAAATATTTTATCCATCCATCACGCTTTCCTAAATAGATAATTCTCTTATTATCAGGTGATTAATATTTTGAAAAGAGAAAAAGTGAGGGATGTGAGGGATAAAACTTTAAAGATTATTCCTCTTCTTCCTTCTCAAAAGCCTCTACGAAAGGCTGGTGGAAACTCTGGAAGATGCGGAGATACTCGGCTCGCACCTCATCACTCTCCTCAAAAAGATTCAACTCGCCACGCTTGTGAGCCTTCAGCATACTGCTGTAACGGCGAATCTTACGCTTGTAGTTCCTTGCCATCAACGCATCTGCCTGAACAGGATTCTGACTGACATACGAAAAGGCACAAAGCTGCTTCATGAACATGTCGAACACCGGATTGTCATGACTCCAGTCGTCCTCACTCAGCCAGAACCACTGGAAATGATACTTCTGCTCCAGTGCCATCAGATGCTGCCCCAGCTCGTCAATCTCCATGCCCTTCTGCATCTGCTCCTCAGCAAAAGCTACCAGAGATGCCGCATCTACATTCAACTCAACCTCGTGAGACAGCGTGGTGCCCTCAACCTGAATGCGCCAACGGTGATTCCTGTTCTTGATGAGCGCAGAATTCGTGTTCATCAGCAACTCAGAAAGTTTGCCCTCGGTAGGAATCTGATCTACTACCGAAAGACGGTCGCGCTGGTTGCGAACCACCAGCTGATGGTCCTCATGGCGCAAAACACACATGTAAACCAGCCTATTGCTGTCGAGCTGAAGGGTGAAACGGTCGTTGTTGTCATCGCCCACAAATTCGTAGGTGTAGTCATCCACCTTATCCTGCGGAATGCTCAGCTCGCCATGCACCTTGTTGCCCTCGGCATCGTAGAGCGAGAAACCGATGTAAGGAATCTGAAGGCGGAGGACAACCGGATTGCCGCCGTCCTCAGGAATCAGGGTAACAGCCAGTCCGTCATCGCCGAAATCATCCTTGCGGCATACGAATCCGTCATCCGTCTTCTCAGCCTTCTCCACCTTCACCTCGCCGTGGCGCCACCAGAAATCGAAGGTGATGGTCTGGTCGTCCTCAGCGGCTACACGGATGAAATCCTCGATGTCCTGACCCAGGTAAATCACCTTGGCAGGCTCAATCTCCTCATTGTCATCGCCCAGCGCTCGCACCCACATCTCGCCCGGAATAGGATCATCTTCCCATTCGGCATCAGCAGGGGCTGCAGTAGATTTGAAAACGAGGAAAACCATTCTTTCTTCTTCCCTCGTGCCATCTTCGCGGCACGTGAAGCACTTCGCCTCCTTAGGGATGAAGAATGGGGTTAACAGGTACGGGTTTTTGCATAATGCGGTATACTCTACCTCGGTCCATGCCGGGAGAGCGTGTGTATTTGTCTTGTCTGTCATATTCTCTTGTTGCATATAATTCTTGAGTTGGTCCAATTTCTTTTCATCATCCGGCGTGTGTGGCAGGACGAGGGGGATGTTGATCCCAAAAAACGGTTGCAAAGGTAATGCAAAATCGAGACACTACAAAATATATCACCTATTTTTTTAATTATTTTACGATTCAATATTTGGTGCTTCCAAAAAATAGTTGTAGTTTTGCATCTGAAATAATGAATAGAAAGATGAAAGTCAAGACAATACTCACACTGGCGCTAGCCGCCACAACCCTCGCAGCATGTCATAGGGGAAAGAAACCACCACGTATGGACAATTCGAAACTCGCCATCAGCCTCTCGAAACCGGCTAAGGGCGACAGGGCTATCTACGGACTTGCCTGCCTGGGCTGCTCGGATACCGCATTGGTGCTGCTGCCCAACGGAGGCGGCGACCCCGTAAGATACAACATTCTGGATGCCACTCGCAACCATCAGGTGTTTGGAGATATAGAGGTGGGCGACTGGGTTTGCGTGATGCCATGCGAGGAGAAGGATGAGAAGAACCGTGCCGACATGGTGATAGACCTGGACCAGCTGAAGGCCACCTGGACCTATCCGGTGATGCCGAAGCTGCGCGATGTATCACATCTGAGCAAGCGCCAGCAGGCGAGAATCCTTGCCAATATGCCCGACAGCATCGTAGAGACCTATATGGTGCCGCGCCAGTATGGCTTCACCCTGAAGCGCATGAGCGAGGCGATGGCCGTGGGCAGGGTGATGATAAACAAAGATGTGGACGACGACAGCCCGGTAGAATATCCTGATGTGCCTCAGTATACGGAATGGCATGCCTATAACGGCAAACTGATTCTTGTGCAGGGCCGCCGCGAGTTGGAGGGCGTGGTGATCAACGGAAAGACGAAGCGCGATACCTTCACCTTTGTATATATGAAGGGCGACAGTCTGGCTCTCTCTGATCGTGAGGGCCGCATCCAGGGTTTCCACCGCTCGCTCAATGCGATGAAGGCCAACGCCAAGGCCCATGCTGCAGCCGAGAAGCTGAACAGCAAGATGAAGAAGGAAATATTGAAGTAAATTACATAATAAATATAAAAAAAGAGGCGAATAGGACGATTTCTCAATTTTTTTGTCTAATTTTGCACCTTGGAATTTAATTCATACATCGAACATAAAGAAAAAGAACAAGAATAATGAAGAAGAAAATTCAGTTCAGTCTCGTTTATCGAGACATGTGGCAGAGCTCTGGTAAGTTCCAGCCACGCAAGGATCAGTTGGCTAAAATAGCCCCAGTTATCATCGAAATGGGATGCTTTAGCCGTGTAGAGACTAACGGCGGTGCCTTCGAACAGGTTAACCTCCTGGCAGGTGAAAACCCTAACGATGCCGTACGCGCATTCTGCAAACCTTTCAACGAGGTGGGCATCAAGACTCACATGCTCGACCGCGGATTGAACGCTCTTCGTATGTATCCTGTGCCTGACGACGTGCGCGCCCTTATGTATAAGGTAAAGGCTAAGCAGGGTACCAACATCACACGTATCTTCGACGGACTGAACGATGTGCGCAACATCATTCCTTCTATCAAGTGGGCAAAGGAGGGTGGCATGACTCCACAGTGTGCACTCTGTATCACTAACTCTCCTGTTCATACTCTGGAATATTACATGAACATCGCCGACCAGCTCATCGCTGCCGGTGCAGAGGAAATCTGTTTGAAGGATATGGCAGGTATCGGCCAGCCAGCATTCCTCGGCAAACTCACCAAGATGATTAAGGACAAGTATCCTGAGATCATCATCCAGTATCACGGTCACTCAGGTCCTGGTCTCTCTATGGCTTCTATCCTCGAGGTCTGCAACAATGGTGCCGACATCATCGATACAGCCATCGAGCCATTGTCATGGGGTAAGGTTCACCCAGACGTAATCTCAGTTATCAGCATGCTGAAGAACGAGGGCTTCGAGGTGCCTGAAATCAACATGAGCGCTTATATGAAGGCTCGTGCTATGACTCAGGAGTTCATCGACGAGTGGCTCGGCTACTTCATCAACCCAGGTAACAAGATAATGTCTTCATTGTTGCTCGGTTGCGGTCTCCCTGGCGGTATGATGGGTTCTATGATGGCAGACCTCGGCGGTATGCGTCAGACCATCAACAACATCCGCAAGAAGAAGGGTGAGGAAGAGTTGTCTATGGACGACCTGCTCATCAAGCTCTTCGACGAGGTAGAGTATGTATGGCCACGCGTAGGTTATCCTCCATTGGTAACCCCATTCAGCCAGTATGTAAAGAACATCTCACTGATGAATCTCCTCACCATGGAGCAGGGCAAGGGTCGCTTCGTAATGATGGACGACTCTATGTGGGGTATGATTCTCGGTAAGAGCGGTAAGATTCCTGGAACTATCGACCCAGAACTCGTAGAGCTCGCCAAGAAGCAGGGCCGCGAGTTTACAGATGTTGATGCACACACATTGCTCACCAACGCCCTCGACGACTTCAAGAAGGAGATGGACGAGAACGGTTGGGATTACGGTCAGGACGACGAGGAACTCTTCGAGCTCGCTATGCACCCAGAGCAGTATCGCAACTACAAGAGCGGACAGGCAAAGAAGAACTTCCTGGCCGACCTTCAGAAGGCAAAGGATGCCAAGCTCGGTACAACCCTTACTCCTGCACAGCTTGCAGAGTTCAAGCACGCCAAGGCAGATGCCATCGTGGCACCAGTAGCCGGCCAGCTCTTCTGGGAATTCCAGGGCGAGGGCGAGTGCCAGCCAGCTGTAGAGCCATAC
>ERZ780034.86-NODE-86-length-36066-cov-6.66938_pt1 | contig 36066 bp, 33 predicted proteins | sample MGYA00511855_ERZ780034 | MGnify/ENA primary metagenome ERZ780034 (study PRJEB29588, sample SAMEA2148024) | human gut metagenome | biome: human gut; feature: human-associated habitat; material: faeces | place: Denmark | collected 2008/2010 ...
TTCTGCAGGAGCCGGAAGAATCAGGACTCTGTCTGCTAATGGTTTAATGTTCATAGTTGTTATATTTTTCTTGTTACTATTCTAGTTATTTGCTTCTTGCAAGCGATAACTGTACTGCCAAAAGCGTGCCAAAGGCCAAGCACTGACAAACTGACAGAATGCCGAACAAAACTGACGGGAAACGCACCAAGATGTCAGTCCTTACCTTTATTCCATGCTACCTCATACCCTCTTTCCCGATAATAACTTCATACTTTTTCAAACCGGCTATTCCGACTTTATAAAATAAACGCACGAAATCCTTCAAACGAACGTTCGTCTGCAAGAAAATAAACGTTTGTTTCATTCCACACAAACGTTTATTTCAAGTGAAACGCCTAGACATTTTTCTCCATCTGTCCAGACGTATTCAGAGACTCCTTCCGACAAGCCATTTTTATCTTTTCCTGAAAAAAATTCCACCGATCGTTTGTTTATCCCAAAACAATTACTACCTTTGCAGTGTACTATTAAACTAATACACTAATAAACGAAATAAAACAGCCGTAACATGAACACAACATTAATTCGCATCGACAACCTGAGTTTTGGCTACCGAAAGAAAACTCCACTTTTCAGCCAATTTAATCTGGACATTCCTACCGGAGAAATCATTGGTCTGCTGGGAAAGAACGGAACCGGGAAATCCACCTTATTATATCTTATCTGCGGATTACTCCGACCGAACCAGGGCACCATCACCATGCAGGGAACCGATGTAAAAAAACGCCTGCCGCTCACACTTTCGGAAACTTATCTGGTACCCGAAGAATTCAACTTACCCAATGTCTCGATGAAACAGTTCGTCAAACTGAATGCCGGTTTCTATCCGAGATTCAGTCAGGAAATCTTATCTGCCTGCCTGCAAGACTTCGACCTGAACACAGACATCCATTTAGGAGAACTTTCCATGGGACAGAAGAAGAAGGCATACCTCTGTTTTGCCTTGGCCACCAATACAGCCCTGCTTCTGATGGACGAACCGACCAACGGACTGGACATTCCTTCAAAAAGCCAGTTCCGAAAAGCCATCGCTTCCGGCATGACCGACGAAAAGACCGTCATCGTATCGACCCATCAGGTGAAGGACATCGACCGCCTGCTGGACCATGTAATCATCATCGAAGGGACAGATATCCTGCTGAACCAACCTGTAAAGACCATCACCGAGAAACTCTACTTCTGTGAACAGGGTATGAACGAACCTACCGACGGTGCCCTCTATATCCAGCCTTCAGTAGCCGGAAACAGCCTCATCCTGCCGAATACCTATGGCGAAGAAAGCCCGCTGAACCTGGAAGTGCTGTTCAATGCCATGCTGGCAGAACACGAAAAAATACAAACCTTATTCAACCGATAAAACAAAGAGCACCATGAACCACCTTATACATTTCAGCTTTTCAAGACTGGTATCAGTCATCAAACGCGACTTGGTAGAGAACTGGAAGACAAACCTTTACCGAATACTTACCTGCTACATCATCTTCGGTCTGATTTTCATCTTCATGATGTATGGCATGAATCATTCCTCAGGCAGCTCGGCAGAATACTTCTACGAACGGTTCTGTGGCAACGTGACAGGTATCATATACATCGCATTGAACCTTTATATGTGCTATTTCGCCTCACTGATTCTGGAACCAATGAGAACAAAAGAGAGACGCATCTCCTACCTGATGCTGCCGGCCACACTCGGCGAGAAATTCGTGAGCCGTGCCCTGTATGTCACGATAGGCACCCTGATAATCTTCGGATGCGGACTCCTACTGGCCGAACTTACCCGGCTTCTGTTCGTGCCGATACTCGGTATATCGGAAGAATTCGGCCGTTTCTGCCTCGCCGATGTATGGCATCGGATACTGGCCGAAAACCAGGAACCTACTTTCTATGGAGAATCGGACTATAGTTATACGCTCTTGATAATGTTCTTCACAGTACTTATCACATGGAGTCACTCCTTATACATCCTGGGAGGTTCCTTTTTCCGAAAAAAAGCTTTCATCAAGACCATGGGGCTCTGCTTCCTGTTGATGATCTTGTTCGGGAATTTCTTCGTCCAGATTTTCGAAGGGACTGAACCAGAACTTATCAAATGGCTGGAAGACTGGACAGAAGCAAATCCTACACAAGCTGCCAATACCTTCCTGAGTATCGGTTTCAGCTTATTCCTCTTGCTGACCGTACTCAACTGGGGATTGAGTTACAAATTGTTTGCAACATCACAAATCACCGAACGAAAACTTTTCAGACGATGAATTTCAAGGAGAACAAACCCATTTACCTGCAGATAGCCGACCGGATTATGGATGAAATCCTGTGCAACGTTTACCGGGAAGAGGAACGCATCCCCTCCGTACGCGAATACGCCGCTACGGTAGAGGTGAATGCCAACACCATGGTACGCTCCTACGATTACCTTCAGAATCAGGAAATCATCTACAACAAACGGGGAATCGGCTATTTCGTAGCCGGAAACGCACGTGAAAAAATCATCGCTCTCCGGAAAGAATCGTTCCTGAACGAAAGCCTTCCGGAAATGTTCCGGCAAATGCAATTGCTGGACATTCCGGTTTCGGAAATCTCGGCACTCTACCAACAGTTCCTAAAAGAGAACAAATAAAAAATGTTTCTTTCTGTACTGATGTACAAACAGATATTAAGATAAACAAATAACCACAAAAAACACGACAAAGAATAAACAATGGAACCGATAATATATTATTTTCGGTCCATTGTTTATCTTTTTAGAAACAAACCGAAAAAATACGGCATCTATTTTCTAACCAAACCAATATTATGAAAACAAAGTTCTACAACAGGCTACTCTGCATCCTGCTATGTATGTGCGTCGGTATGGTCTACGCACAGAAACAGACCGGAGCCTACACCGTTAAAGGAGTATTGGCAGACTCCATCCTCAACGAAAGTGAACCCTATGCCACTATCCGTATTTCAAAAGCCCAGACTCCTGACAAGCCTGTCAGATTGTCCGTCACCGACGAAAATGGAAAATTCAGTGAAAAGCTCAACGCACCGGGCGCTTATGTCATCAGCTTTACTTCAGTGGGAAAACTGACCGTAACACGGAATTTTACATTCTCCGAAACTCAAAAATCTATCGATTTGGGAACCGTATACACCGCCGAATCCAGCAAGATGCTGAAAGGAGTGGAGGTAGTGGCTCAAAAGCCATTGGTAAAAGCCGAAATCGACAAGATTTCCTATAGCATAGAAGATGACCCTGACTCACAAACCAATACTACACTGGAAATGCTCCGCAAGGTCCCCTTGGTAACCGTAGACGGAGAAGACAATATTCAGGTAAACGGATCGAGCAACTTCAAGGTACACGTCAACGGGAAACCGAATACCCTGATGAGTAATAACCCGAAAGAAGTCCTGCGAAGCTTGCCGGCCAACTCAGTAAAATCCATCGAAGTCATCACCGAACCGGGAGCCAAATACGATGCCGAAGGTATCGGCGGTATTCTGAACATCATTACCGACGATGCCAAAATGCAAGGTTATAACGTGACCGTAAGCGGACGTGCCAGTAACATGGGTATTGGCGGAGGAGCCTACGGAACAGTACAGGTAGGCAAATTCACCGTCACCGGAAACTATTCATACAATTATAACAATCAGCCGACCGGTTATGGACAAAGCACCCGTGAAGACTTTACATCAACTGATTTCAGGTATCTGAACAGCCAGTCGTCCAACGACAGTAAAGGGAATTTCCAGTTCGGCAACCTGGAAGGTAGCTACGAAATCGATACACTGAACTTAATCACTTTCTCGGCCAACCTGTTCGGCGGAAAATTCAAAGGAAATAACAACACCTTTACCGAAATGCTGAACGATGCACGGGAACACACCTATAGTTACCGCACCTTATCGGACAATACTACCAATTACAGTAATCTGGGACTTAACCTGGACTACCAGCACTCATTCAAAAAGAAAGGAGAATACCTCACCCTCTCCTACAAGTTCAACAATTCACCCGATGGCGGTGAAGCCACAACTTCTTATCAGGACATAGACAATTATCCGGAAGATCTTTACGGAGAACTCCGCAAACAATATTATGACAACGACGCACACACCTCGGAACATACTGCCCAGATAGACTATGTAAATCCTATCAACGACATGCATTATGTGGATGCCGGATTGAAATACATTTACCGCCTGAATGCCAGCGACAGCAAATATTATCGGGAGGATGATAACGGCATCATGCAACCGGCCGAAGACCTGAGCAGCAAGTTCGATCAAGGACAGAATATCCTCGCGGCTTATGCCGATTACCAGTTGAAATGGAAGAAACTCGGTTTCAAGGCCGGTGTACGCTATGAACATACCATCATGGATGTAAAATACGCTTATATGCCTGACCGTAATTTCGATGCCAACTTCAACGACATCGTACCTTCGGCCAACTTTTCGTATATGTTCGGTACATCCATGTCCCTACGTGCCAACTACAACCTCCGTATCAATCGTCCGGGTATCTGGTACCTGAATCCGTTCCGCGATGTCAGCAATCCGACTTCAATCAGCTACGGTAATCCTGATCTGGATACGGAAAAAGCACATAACCTTGGAATGACCTTCAGTAGTTTTACGGCTAAGTTCAGTATCAACCTCAATTTGAGTTATATGTTCATCAACAATGGTATTGAACGGTATTCGTTCGTAAACAATGGGGTAATGGAAAGTACGTACGGTAACATCGGGAAAAGCAACCGTACACGCCTCTCGCTCTGGATGAACTGGAACCCGGGAAGCAAGACACGTATCTCTCTCAATGCCGGAGGTTCATACTCCGATTTCAAGAGTAGCGAACTGGCCGCCGGAAATTACGGCTTCCAAGGAAATTTCTTCGGGAACATCCAGCAGACACTTCCGTGGGATTTACGTTTCAGTGTCTACGGCGGAGGAAGCACTCCTTATATCTCCTTGCAGGGAAAAGGTTCGTCGTACAACTTCTACGGATTCAACCTGAGCCGCTCGTTCCTGAAAGAAAAACGTCTGACTCTGTCTGCCTATGCCAGCAATATCTTCTCGAAATACCAGATTTATTCCAACGAAACCGTAACCGATACCTTCCGTTCCTGGAGTGAATCGAAATATCCGTCACGAAGTTACGGACTTAGTATAAGCTGGCGTTTCGGAGAACTCAAAGCCCAGGTGAAGAAAACCGCCCGCAGCATCAGCAACGACGATGCGAAGTCAGGCGGTGGCGGACAAGGCGGTAGCGGAGGAGGTACCGGCGGAGCACAATAAACGTCATTGAATACATCAAAAATTCCCTTTTTTCATCCATGGAAATTGTTCTTTGGGACGAAAGAAGGGAATTTTTGTTCTGGAACCGTTATTTTCGTACATTTGTTTTCTGAACCTCAAGACTGAATAATATGGAAATCGTATACATCCTTATCGGAATCATCGCCGGAAGCCTCATCGGTTATCTGATTGCAACCCGAAAGACAACTATGCTACATACCCAGTTGGTCATGCAACAGGAACAGAACCATGAACTACTCCGCACAAACCAACAGCAGGCCACTCAGTTGAGTACATCGCGACAAGAACTGGCCATCGCCCAAACGGAGAAAAAGGCATTGGAAGAACGACTACAGAATCAGAAACAGGAAATCGAAGCCCTGCATAAGCAATTCAACCTGGAATTCGAAAACATCGCCAACAAGATTTTCCAGCAGAAGACTGAGAGTTTCAACAAGTTAAGCACAGAAAAACTCAGCCTGCTTCTGAAACCTTTTGACGAAAATTTAAAAGAATTCCGCCACCAGGTGAACGAAGTGTATGACAAGGAATCCAAACAACGTTTCTCGCTGGAAGAAAAAATCAAGGAACTGGCTATGCTGAACAAACAAATCAGTGACGAGGCAAACAACCTGACCAAAGCCTTGAAAGGGGACTCAAAGGCACAAGGGAACTGGGGGGAAATGATTCTGGAATCCATTCTGGAGAACTCCGGCCTGCGAGAAGGCGAAGAATATTTCCGTCAGGAGTTTCTGAAAAATGAACAGGGAGAAGTATTGAAAAACGAATCGGGACAACGGATGCAACCGGACGTACTTGTAGTTTACCCAGACAACCGCCAAGTCATCATTGACTCAAAAGTATCGCTTACCGCCTATGCCAACTATATCGGAAGTACCGACCCTAAAGAACGTGAACAATTCCTACGGGCTCACCTAGCCTCGGTCAAGGCACACATCGACGAGTTGAGCAAGAAAGATTATTCCCACTACACCACGAAATCTCTCGATTTCGTCATGATGTTCATCCCCAACGAACCGGCCTACGTATTGGCGCTACAAACCGACGCGAATCTCTGGAACTATGCTTATCAGAAGAAGGTAGTATTGATGAGTCCTACCAACCTGATTGCCGCCCTGCGCCTGGCTCTCGACCTGTGGAAACGAGAATACCAGGAAAAAAATATTCAGGAAATCGTCAACCGTGGAACGGTTCTATACGAAAAACTGGTTTCCTTCACCGAAACTTTTGCCAAAATAGGCGATACTCTGAACTCAGCTTCAGTCGCCTACGAAACAGCTTTCGGCCAGCTATCTGCCGGAAAAGGTAATGTCATCCGCCAGGCCGAAATGTTGAAAGGGCTCGGTATTACCCCTAAGAAAAAATTCGCTCCCCGCTTTCTCGACAACAACGATACAGAAGATATCTCCGGCCAGCCCGTACTTCCGGAATAGGTCTGGCATTCCCTATACGAAACGTCCCCGGCTGCCTCATTCTGAAGCAACCGGGGACATTTTTTCTATCACGTCAGAAACTTACTACATCACACCTACGATTCTGGACTTATGTTTGGCATAGAGTTCGTCGATGATACCATCGGCCAAGCCGATAACCGGTACATAAACATATTCTGCCTTAATGATATCGCCGATGGTGGTGAAGATATCACCCGCTGGAACGATTACATCCGCACGGTCTGGCTTCAGATCGAACTTCTCCATACGTTCTTCCACGGTCAGCTTCTTCAACGAATCATGTAATTCATGCAAAGTTTCCATAGACATACGCAGGTTTTTCTTGTCTTTCTTCTCGGCAAGACGATACAATTTATTGATATTACCTCCCGAACCGATAATATTAGTTCCCGGATAAGACTGAGCCAGTTCCGTCATATCCTCTTTCAGACGCATCCATTCGGAGTCACGTACTACCCGATTCAGAATACGAACGGTACCGATATTATACGAACGGCTGCATACCAACTCGCCCTGCGAAAGCAGATTGATTTCTGTACTACCACCTCCGACATCAACATACATATAATTCCCATTACGGTCCTCCATACACTCAATATGGTTATTGTATACCATCTTCGCTTCCTGTTGACCGTCAATGATATCAATACGTATACCCGCCTCTTTCCTTATCTGCTTGATGATTTTCGGACCGTTCTTAGCATCACGCATGGCTGAAGTGGCACAAGCACGGTAATCTTCCACATCATAAATCCGCATCAGATGCCGATATGATTTCATCAGTCGAATCATGTTCCTTGCACGCTGGTCAGTAATCTTCTCTTTAGCAAATACATCAAACCCCAGACGTAACGGTACACGCAACATCAGGACTTTCGAAAACTTAGGACCGTCAGCCCCTTCCTTCACATTCTTGATAAGCAGACGAACGGCGTTCGAACCGATATCAATGGCCGCATAGTTTGCGCCGCATGAACCTTCATTAGACATAGCTCTCTTTCTTTTACGTTAATATACTCAATCTTTCTGATTCTCGGCCAGATAATAATTATACAGAGCCTCTTGCGAACGGAACAAGGTTCCATCCTTCGACTCCCAAAATTCATTTCCACCTCTACCATCAACGATACGCCCTTGCATAGTATCGGCTAATCCATATTCTACTATCCGCTTCATTTCTTCCTTGATAACCGGATCATATATCGGTGTAATGACTTCTACCCGGTTATCCAGGTTACGTGGCATCCAGTCAGCCGAACCTATAAAGACTTTCTCTTCACCTCCGGCCGCAAAAACAAATATCCGCGAGTGTTCCAGATAACGGTCGATAATGCCATGAATCCGGATGTTGCTGCTTACACCCTGGATATCAGTCACCAACGAACAGTTTCCACGGACTACCAAATCAATATCCACACCGGCAGCCGAAGCTTCGTAGAGTTTGTTCACCATCACCGGATCAGTAATATGATTAATCTTGATTTTAATATAGGCCGGTTTGCCGGCTTTCTTGTTTTTGATTTCATTGTTGATAAGTGAAACGAACTTGTTTTTCATTTCATTCGGTGATACCAGAAGTTCCTTGAACTTAACCGGACTATACGGACGCTCAATAAAATCGAAGACAGTGTTTACGTCCCTCACCAATCGGCTGGAAGCCGTCATGAGCATACAATCAGTATACGAACGGGCATTCCCTTCATGGAAGTTACCAGTACTGATACAAGCAATATCAGGACCATTCTTCATACTGATATGTGTAATCTTAGAATGTACCTTCAAGCCCTCTACACCAAAAATAACCTTGATTCCCGCATCCTGCATTCGTTTAGACCAGTTTATATTGGAAGCTTCATCAAAACGTGCCAGCAATTCAATGACTACCGTCACTTTCTTTCCGTTACGAGCAGCTCCTATCAGGGCCTTGACAACTTTTGATTCTTTGGCCAGACGGTACAGCGTAATCTTGATACCACGCACCTGTTTGCTTACGGCCGCTTCCTGCAACACACGGATAAAGGAATCAAAATTATGATAAGGCACATGGATAAAACGATCCTTGTGCTGAATCTTTTCCAATACACTTTCCGGACCATCCAATTCCTTTTTCAAAATAGAAGGCCATGCCGGGTACTTCAGATTATGCCGGCCACAATCAGGAAAATGCATCAGGTCTTTGTGATTTTGATATCTTCCGCTACCCAATACAGTATCCAGACTATCTAAATCAAGTTTGTTCAATACTCTTTTCAACAAATCTTTCGGCATGTAAGTATCATAGATAACCCGTAAAGGCTCACCTTTTTTCCGGCTTTTAACACCTTTCGAAATCTTCTGTAATGTACCGCTCCGCAAATCATTGTCAATTTCCATTTCGGCATCCCTTGTAAACTTAAAGGCATATGCCTCAAAACGGGTATATCCCAATCCTTCGAATACAATCGGCAGACAATAGCGAATAACATCATCCAGATACATCAGGTAACTTTTTCCGTCACTATCCGGCAAACGGATAAAACGTCCACAAATACCTACCGGAAGTTCCAGAAAAGCATAATCTACGGTTGCCTTCCCATTCTCCTTAGCCGCCTTCACTGCTAAGTAAATGTTTTCGTCGGTTTCACTATCCAGTAATTTGATAGCTGAAAACCAGACAGGAACAATAAATCCGTTCAATTTTTCCCGATAATAAGCACGAACAAATTCGCCTTGCTCAGGTGTCGGTCCTGTATCATTGACCAGAAAAACATTCTCCTTACGGAATTCCTCGATGACATTATGCACGGCCTGTTCATACTCCTTCACATAACGGGCATTGATTTTTCCAATTTCCCGAATTAATTTTTTGGCATGGTCACGTTCTTTGGCCGCCGATTTATCAGTATATTCTGCTATACGGCTCTGCGTCGCCATACGGACACGGAAAAATTCATCCAAATTGTTCGAATATATGCCCAAAAAAGCCATCCGTTCCAACAAAGGTACATGCGAACGGGTAGCTTCCTGCAAAATACGATGATTGAAATACATCCAACTGATATCTCGTTCCAGATAAGGATTCGTCTTCTTTTTTTTCTGTGCCATATTTTTTCCCTTTTTTTGCAAAGAAAAGAAATAAGTATGACAATGGTGTTTCAGCAACAAGAAAATTTATAAAAAAGTTCTTTTAACCTCATTCTGAAACAGATAACATGTTTTCAGACATATTCCTCCACCAAATACATGTGTTGTAGAAAATCATCAGGAATCATCCGTTCCAGTTCGTTCAAAATAAGAGTCTCGGCTGATTCCACCCATCCGGCAAACTCCTCATTCCGCTGATAAGTTCTTGCGAAATCCAGCAACTTCCCCAAATCAAAATTGTCATCCACGATTCCGGCACGGCTTTGCATTGCATCATACGCATTACATTCCTGCTCGATGTGGGCAGGTACCATGAGTATCGGTTTACCCAAATACAGGGCTTCGCACACCGACTCGAAACCCGCCGTACTGGCATAAGCCTTGCAACCAGCCATCTGACGCAGAAACTCCACATCGTCCAATTGATAAAAGCTCAAGGTATCGTCCACCCGTTTGACCGCCGGTTCCTGCCAACGGTCCCAAAAGAAACGCAGAGGAACTTCGGGACAGGCCTTATGCCATTGAAGTACGCTCTCCGAAAAACCGGAATTCAGCAGATACCCATGGATATAATTGCCGGCTACAGGTTCCACCTGAAAAACATCACGCCGCAACAACGGAGGAACCACCTGGATACGGTTACCCGAATCATCGGGCATCGAACGGAATGACAGAGCCAGATGCTCAGAAGCTCCCAAAGCAGTCAGACGAGAGAAAAAATTTAGACAGAACAGTTTCTTCCGGAAAGCCTGAGGAAGCTTGAAATCTTTATGTAGAAACAGATACTGATGTCCGATGCAGATATGAGGAACAGAAGGACGATAGAAAAAATAAGTCAGACCGGTCAGCAATTCATAAAAATTGATAACCATATCGGCTTTGGTATCACGGATGCGCTGGTGAATAAAACGGATACTTTCGGCATACGTGGGTAGTTTCATCAGGTTATAAAAGACACTTCGGGTCAGATTTACCCGTTTATTATTGTGGGTGGGTAAAAAATTAGGACTCACAAACTGCTTGATAGGAGCTTGAATACTTCGGTTGAAGAAACCGGGTAGACGCCGGGATTCGCTCTTACCCACCAAAACCTCTACCACTTCATGTCCCGAACGGCGCAAAATGCTTTCCAGAGTAATGGCCTGGGTCAAATGCCCTCTTCCCTCTCCTTGAACAATAAACAGAAATTTCATGAGGCTACAGGAATGATAGGTAAAACATGAGTTTCTTCATCCTTCTCAGACACAAGCATCCAATCAGTATAGTAAACAATATTCCATTGTCCTTCAGCATCTTCAGTGAGTGCAGACAAGGTTTCTACCCAATCGCCGGAATTCAGGTAATGGATACCGTCTACCATCCGGTTTTCCGGGTGGTGAATATGGCCGCAAATCACCCCATCACACCCTCGGTCACGGGCAAATCCGACAAGGACCGATTCAAAATAGGAAATGTATGATACAGCCCGTTTCACCTTCTGCTTGACGACTTGCGACAAGGAATAATACGATTTTCCCCGACGAGCCCGATACCGGTTATACAAACCATTCAACTTGAGTAGAAGAGTATAACCCACATCGCCCAACTTAGCCAACCACTTCATACCGGAGGTAATTTTATCGAACACATCGCCATGAGTCACAAAATAACGTTTAGCTCCGCTTTCCAGTACATATGAGTGCACAATCTGTATACCACCAAATTGCAAAGGCACCAGATTATCCAGGAAATCATCGTGATTTCCACGCACATAAATCACCTCCGTACCGCAATTCTCCATCATCTTCATAAGAATCTTAAAGAAACGGGTATGTTCAGGTTTCCATTTCTTCACCCCTGATTTTTGCAAATGCCACCCGTCTATAATGTCCCCGTTCAGAATCAGGCGTTCACAATTCACGCCACTCAGAAAGTCACTCACCTCGGTCACTTTTGAGTAGGCTGTACCCAAATGAATATCCGACAAGACAATCGTCCGATAATAAGGTCTAGAATCCATATTCTCCGTTATAAGATTTTTTTTATCTAATACAAAAGAAGCGGATTCATATTACAGGTTGACAACGGACTGATAACAATCCGATGTAAGAGCTATAACAATTTCAAGTCACCGGTGAAACGGTCAATTTCCTCCGCCCACCAGGGACCGATACCCAGACAAGTTTTAGTTGGAATACCGTGAAATTCAGTCAGACCAGCATCCTCAATAAGAGCTAGCGGAATAGCAGGGTTCTCTTGACAGATACGTTCATAAATTTCCATCAACTCTTTTTCTGAATTCACATACACACAGATTTTGGCATACATACCGCCCAACCATTCGGCCAGCGGGGAATCCTCACCATAAGTTAAAGTATACGTAGTTTTTCCATCCTCTTCACGTTGTCCGAAAAGCGAGAGTAATGCATCGACTGATGCATGTGCTCCTTGAGCAATCATCTTTCCCTTGCGCATGTTCAAGTCCTTACGCATCACGATGACCTGTTTTACATTTCTTGGTTCCATATCCATACAAAAAAGACGCGGGGAGAAAAGGTACAGATGTCTTCATCTGCCTTTCTGCTCCCCAGCGTCACGTTTATCTATTAGAGATTAGAGATTCAAGATTTTACGATGCTTATCAATTCCTCCGGAGAAACCAATGATTGCTCACCGGTAGTCATGTTCTTCAAAGTAACCTTACCTTCATTCATTTCATTTTCACCTATAATAGCAACAAAAGCGATGGCCTTGCTATTGGCATAACTCATCTGTTTCTTCATCTTCGTACTATCCGGATAAATCTCGGCACGGATACCAGCTTCACGCACCTGCTGAAGAATAGGAAGCGCATAAGCCGCTTCTGCCTCTCCGAAATTCACGAACAGAAGTTGTGTACCGTTTACGGCATCCTTCGGATACAAATCGAGTTGGTTCAATACATCATAGATACGGTCGGCACCGAAAGAGATACCTACTCCCGACATGCCATCCATTCCGAACACACCGGTCAGGTTATCATAACGGCCACCACCGCTGATACTACCTATCTGTACATCAAGCGCCTTCACTTCGAAGATGGCACCGGTATAATAGTTCAGACCACGGGCAAGAGTCAAATCCAGTTCCACTTCCGATTTCACACCCAGACGAGCAACCGTATTCAGGATAAATTCGCTTTCTTCCACTCCTTTCAGACCGGTCTCGCTGGCAGCCAAAACCGTTTTCAGGGTTTCCAGTTTCTCGGCATTCGTTCCGCTTAGCATAATAATCGGCTGAAGCTTATCGATAGCCTCCTGAGAAATTCCTTTCGAAGCCAGTTCGGCATTTACATTGTCCAGACCGATTTTATCCAACTTATCGATAGCTACGGTAATGTCTACTATCTTATCGGCCTCTCCGATAATTTCGGCGATACCGGTCAGAATCTTACGGTTGTTTATCTTGATAGATACTCGGATACCAAATTTCTGGAACACCGCATCAATCATCTGTACCAATTCTACCTCGTTGAGCAACGAATTGCTACCTACAACATCGGCATCACACTGATAGAACTCACGGTAACGTCCTTTCTGAGGACGGTCGGCACGCCATACCGGCTGAATCTGGAAACGCTTGAACGGGAAAGTCAGCTCGTCACGATGCATTACCACGTAACGGGCGAAAGGCACGGTCAAGTCGTAACGGAGACCCTTCTCACAAAACTTACTGGCCAGCTTGGCGGCATTACGGCTTAACAATTCCTCGTCGGTCAGTCCCGAAAAGTAATCGCCTGAGTTCTGGATTTTGAACAACAGTTTATCACCTTCTTCCCCGTATTTTCCCATCAGGGTAGACAAGTTCTCCATCGAAGGAGTTTCAATCTGTTGGAAACCATACCGGTAGAACACTTCACGGATGGTATCGAATATATAATTACGTTTCGCCATCTCTACCGGCGAAAAGTCTCTGGTTCCTTTAGGAATTCCTGGTTTTGTTGCCATAATTCATTCGTCATTTAATTCTACCTGCAAAAGTAAATGAAATATTTGATACAGAAAATCAATGAGACAAACTTTCTGTACACGAAGGCTCAAGGAAACACTTATTAAACTTAATATGGAATAAAAATCGGACCAAAAACAACTTCTGATTGTTAATCACTCCGTTTTCCCCTCCCCGATAGTACCTGTTTCCGAAGAGAAACCGCATTCCAGCCTAAGAAAAGACAGCGAAAGAAAAGTGCAATACAAAAAAATCCCCCGACATACTTGCCGGAGGAAAAAATTGAAATAGCTTCTACCCCATCGAGCTATCACTCCCGACGATTGGTAAATATCATGATATAGTAAACCAATGTAGCCAGAGAGCCCAATGCGGCAACCACATACGTATAAGCGGCCGATTTCAGAGCATCCTTTGCCTGGTTATGATTAAATGCGTTTGTTACTCCGGCACTGTTCAACCATACCAGTGCACGGCGGCTTGCGTCAATTTCCACTGGCAAGGTGATGAAACTGAACAAAGTTGTCATAGCAAACAGACAGATACCGATGAGCATCAGTTGCGGAAAAGTATTCAGCAGCAAGATACCCCCCAACAATACCCACTGCACAATGGAAGAAGAAAATTGGACAACCGGAACCAGAGCCGAACGCATCTGCAACGGAGCATATGCACGTGCATGCTGGACGGCGTGACCACACTCATGGGCAGCTACGGCGGCGGCCGCTACACTACACGTTCCATATACATCCTCACTCAGATTCACTGTCTTATTGGCTGGATTATAGTGGTCAGTCAGCATTCCCGGAGTACTGATAACGCGCACATCGTAGATTCCGTTGTCACGGAGCATCTTCTCGGCGACATCCCGTCCCGTCATTCCGTTGGAAAGCGGCATCTGTGAATAACGTTCAAATTTGTTTTTCAAATTGGCCTGCACCAGATAACTCAGAATGGCCACGCCAATAAATATTACCCAACTTAACATCATAATAAAAAATTCTTTTCAAATTAATATTCAGTATTTTCTATACAAATACTTTGCCAAGATAATCAGAAGCAACGATTCCGGCAAGACGTGTCAGTTTATTTTGACGTATATTATAGAATTTGAATGTTCCTATACAAAAATGGCAGACGAACAATGTCTTTTCACTATCTTTTCATAAGATAGGATACGGTTCGGGATAGTCAAACCTGAAAAACTCGGTTTTTCGTTTGCCTCTCCACTCACCTTTCACTATCTTTGCCCATTCTAAAAGACAGAGTATGATAGTTTGCATTGCCGAAAAGCCCAGTGTAGCACGCGATATCGCCGAAGTACTGGGTGCCAGAAACCGTAAAGAAGGATACATCGAAGGGAACGGGTACCAGGTGACCTGGACTTTCGGGCATCTGTGTACGCTCAAGGAACCGCACGAATATACACCCTCCTGGAAAACCTGGAGTCTGGGAAGCCTGCCTATGATTCCGCCCCGGTTCGGCATCAAACTCATCAATGACCCGGGTATCGAAAAACAATTCCATATCATCGAGTCACTCATGTCGAAAGCCGACCTGATTATCAATTGCGGCGATGCCGGCCAGGAAGGAGAACTCATACAACGCTGGGTGATGCAGAAGGCGGGAGCCAAATGTCCGGTGAAGCGCCTCTGGATTTCATCACTGACCGAAGAGGCCATCCGCGACGGATTTGCTCACCTGAAAGACCAGTCTGAGTTCCAGCCGCTCTACGAGGCAGGCTTGAGCCGTGCCATCGGTGACTGGACATTGGGAATGAACGCTACACGTCTCTATACCTTGAAATACGGACAAAACAAGCAGGTACTTTCCATCGGACGGGTGCAGACTCCTACTTTGGCATTGATTGTAAAACGCCAGCAGGAAATCGAGCATTTCGTTCCCAAACAGTATTGGGAGCTGAAAACCGTCTACCGTGATACGGTGTTTTCCGCCATCGTCCGCAAGAGCGATGAGGAACTGGCCGAAGAGGCTGAAAAAGAAAAGGAAAACCCCACAAAGAAGAAAACCCAACCTGTCGAGAACCGGGGAATTCCACCCATTACCGACGAACAGACAGGGCGCCAGTTGCTGGAACGCATCCGCCAGGTACCCTTCGAGGTGACGGACATCTCCACCAAAAAAGGAACGGAAGCTCCCCCCCGCTTGTTCGACTTGACTTCGCTTCAGGTAGAATGCAACAAGAAGTTCAGCTACTCGGCCGATATGACCCTGCAACTCATCCAGTCGCTTTACGAAAAGAAAGTGGCCACCTATCCGCGTGTAGACACCACTTTCCTGAGTGACGACATCTACCCGAAATGCCCTAACATCTTGGCAGGCCTGAAGGATTATGCGGCTTACACGGCCCCATTAACGGGTGCTCCGCTGATTAAATCAAAAAAAGTATTCGATAATTCCAAAGTTACCGATCACCACGCCATCATCCCTACCGGCGTACAACCGCAAGGACTCACCGATATGGAGAAACGGGTATTCGACCTGATAGCCCGCCGCTTTATCGCCGTCTTCTATCCTGATTGCAAATTCTCTACCACCACCGTATTGGGAGAAGCCGACAAGATAGAGTTCAAGGTGACCGGAAAACAGATACTAGACCCGGGATGGCGGGTCATCTTCGCCAAGGAACAGCAGGACGAGGCCAAGGAAAATACCGAAGAAGAACGTACGTTGCCCGTCTTCCGCAAGGGAGAGAGCGGCCCACACGAGCCCATGCTGAACGAGAAATGGACCCAACCGCCACGCCCTTATACCGAGGCTACCTTACTCCGTGCCATGGAAACGGCCGGAAAACTGGTAGACAACGACGAGCTTCGCGATGCGATGAAGGAGAACGGAATCGGACGCCCGTCCACCCGTGCCGCCATTATCGAAACCCTGTTCAAGCGGCATTACATCCGCAAGGAACGGAAAAACCTGATAGCTACTCCCACCGGAGTAGAACTCATCCAACTCATCCACGAAGAATTGTTGAAATCGGCCGAACTGACCGGTATCTGGGAAAAGAAATTGCGTGAAATCGAGCGGAAGAGTTACGATGCAGGTACCTTCCTCACCGAACTGAAGCAGATGGTAACGGAAATCGTCTATAGCGTATTGAGCGACAACAGTAACCGCCGGGTAACGGTAGTAGAAGACAAGCCGTTCATCGCTCCGAAAGCCAAGGAGACCACAGAGACTCCGAAGAAGCGGACCCGCAAAACCACTCCAAAAGCCGCTCCGAAAACGACTTCGAAAACGGCCTCTACCTCAAAAACAAAAGAGGAACCAGCTACTCCAGAATTACCCGAAGGCGATGCCATCATCGGTTGCCGGTGTCCGCTCTGTGGAAAAGGAACCATTCTGAAGGGAAAAACCGCCTACGGTTGTTCCGAATGGAAGAACGGCTGTACTTTCAGGAAACCATTCTAAACCAATCTATATTATCCAGGAAATCAACGATTCAGTAAGGGCCTCATCCGGAATCACCGGACAAGGCCCTTGCTTTTTAATCCACTAGGATAATTTCTTCCGGCAGATAACCGCTCCGGATGCGCCACTCGTTAGGGTACAAGTTATTCACCCGATTGCCGATGTTCTTACCGAAGCCCAACGGTACCCCACGGTAGGTAAGCAGGACATGCCCCTTCGGCACCGAAGCGTCCAACGATACTGCTTCCTTACGCAGATAAGCAATAGCCTGTTCATACGTCAGTTCCGCTTCCGGAAAAGCCTCCTTATTCAATGCTGTACTCATGGCCAGCGCATGATGAGGTTGCCAGTCCTTCCCCTTCAGTTCTCCCAGTGTCACACCAGCATGTAAAAGATGAAGCCTGTCCTTCAGACAATCATACAGAGTACTCCAGACTTTCGGTATCGCTACACCTACCGTCCCTTCCATCCGGCAATCGTACACTTCCTCCTCACGAAGCCACCGCTTCACCGAAGCCGGTACCGCAAGCGATTGAGTATTTTTTCTACCTTTTTCCTTTGCCCCCTTACGCGGCTTCTCCCGACGGACAGAAGTATCCGACCCCTCAGCCCCGACAGCCTCTCCATGTTTACGCAAAACCGCCAGGAACAAACCTTCCCCCTGCGTTCTATGCGGCAGGAAACGATAAACCGGAAAAGCCTCTCCTGTCAGATTCCCCGTGATGTGCCATTCCTCGGGCACATCCAGTGGAAGCACCTCTGCCCCCAACGTTCCTGCTATCCATGCCACATTATCCTCGTTCTCCTCCCGATTATAAGTACACGTGCTATAAACAAGCAAACCGCCCGGTTTCAGACAAGGCCAGATATCACGCAGGATACGGCGTTGGCGTTGCCAACAGGTATCGACATTTTCCAGACTCCATTCCGATACGGCCACAGGGTCCTTGCGAAACATGCCTTCACCCGAACAGGGGACATCGGTCAGAATCACATCAAATGTATTTTCCAACGGCGTAAAATCGGCAGGATCGTTATTTGTCACGATAACCTCCGGATGCCCCCATTTCACCAGATTCTCCGCCAGCACCTGCGAACGGTTTCGCATCACCTCGTTGGCCACCAGCAGACTTCCCTCCGGCAATACAGAACGACACAAGGTAGACTTCCCGCCTGGAGCGGCACACAGGTCGAGCATGACAGAAGGCTCCGTCACATACCGGCGGAGTGCCTGTTCCACAAACATGGAGGAAGCCTCCTGCACATAATAGCATCCGGCATGGAAAAGCGGATCGAACGTAAAGGTAGGACGTCCGTCCAGATAATATCCCTGTTCCGACCAGGGAACTTCCGACCGATGTACCGGTACATGTTCCCACTTGGCCATGTTCATGCGTACACTCACCGGTGTGTCCTTTTCCAACGCCTCACACAAGGCATTACACATCTCCTCTCCCATCAGCCGACGGGTACGTTCCAGAAATAATTCGGGTAGATTCATATTGTTTTCTTACATCTGTTCAAGGTGAATAGGTCAGAGGGAATGGTGGAATCTCCGAAAAACAAACAGACGTTTTACTTGAAACAAACGTTCGTTTTACATCAAACGGCCGTTTGTCTGAAACAAAACATCCTCACGTTTTAAACAAAACGTACAGACGTTTTTCTGAAATCTGCCAATCAAGCCTCGTTTCCGCTACAAAAATACAGATTCCCATAATCAGTTAAAAGTGAATAGGTGAAATTTAAACAGAGTAACCGGTCTATAAACTGAAAAAGGTGTACCGATAAACCGATACACCTTTTTCAATTCTTTTATTGTCAGAAGATTATTCTACTTCACCCAATTGATTGCCGTATTCCATTTCGCCCTGTACCACGAAGAATACATCTTCCGGATCGTACGGACCCATTTCATTCTTGGCAGCCTCTTTGACTATGAAATCTACGATTTCATCCTGGTCAATGTTGATATAACCTTCTTCGTCAGGCTGAGCATCCAGACAGCCGCTGGTAGTATAATACTCCACTATCAGGTCAAGTATATAATACAAATCATCATCTGTAAACTTGTCCTTCAAATCCTGAGGCAAATAGTTCTTGATGAACTCTACCGTCTTTTCATCATCCTCATCTTCCAACAAGAAATCGTCTTCCATTCCCATAGCCGTATACGTTTTAATGGTTAAACAGATATAATTACTTCAGCAGATTCTCTACCTTAGCCTGTAAAGCAGCCTTGGTAGTAGCGCCTACCTGCTTGTCGACTACATTACCGTCTTTGATAAAGAGAACTGTAGGGATGTTACGAACGCCAAACTGGGCAGGCAGATCCGCATTTTCGTCTACATCACACTTGCCGATATTGACTTTATCCTTATATTCTTCTGCCAACTCTTCGATGTATGGAGCAATCTGTTTGCAAGGACCGCACCAAGTTGCCCAAAAATCCAATACTACCGGCTTGCCTTCAGCCACGATTGCTTCAAAATTGTCATCTTTAATGTTCAGTGCCATAATTCAATCATTATTTTAAAATTATCTACGGCAAATATACTAATTTATTTTATACTCCAATAGGGGTTGGCTTTTTAAATAATTCATCAGGTCTTTCTGTACACTCACCTTCAATGTGCGCGACATCAGATTGACATGCATTTGTCCGTCCTCATCGCGGATAAAGAAACAGAGTTCGGCATTACCTGGATGAGCCTTCACCAGCGAGGCCAGTTCCATAATCATCTCGTCGTCCACGGCCGAGAGCGGAGCAGTCACCGTCAGCTTTTCTATGACACGGTCTTTCACTTCGGGCAGGAGTTCGATGGTGTTTATCTTCACCTCCCATTCATCCTGCTTCCACTGGCGTGGCTGGCACTTACCGTGCATGAAGAGGAACATTCCCTCGCAGAAGAAGTTCTTCTTTTCCACCCATTCGTTACCGAAAAAGGCGAACTCTGCTACACCGGAATAGTCTTCCACTTTCGCCACTCCGTAAGGTTTTCCGTTCTTGGTATAGCCTTCGCGTACCCCTGTCACAATTCCGCCCAATACCAAATCACGGTTCTGAAGCGGAGTCAAGTCATTCAACTGGGCCATGTGTACATTGCACACATTTTCCAGTACCACGGCAAACTCGTCCAATGGATGGGCCGAAAGATAGATACCCACCAGTTCACGTTCCTTATTCAGACGTTCCAGATCGCTCCAGGCCGATGCCTTCACAATCTCCGGCGTAGCCACCTCCACCTGAAGGTCGCCTCCGAAGAGAGAATTCACCGCAGCAGCCTTGTCCAACTGATATTTACTGCCATAGCGCACCAGCACTTCCGAAAAGCTCTCATCCTTGGCGTTTTTCACGAAGAAATCCTCACGCTTGATTTCCGTGAAGCTGTCGAAACCGCCAGCCAACGCCAGGTTCTCAATATTCTTCCGGTTGCATGCCGAAAGGTTCACCCGTTGCACGAAATCGAAAATGCCCCGGAACGGACCGTTCTTCTCCCGTTCCTCCAGAATACTCTGTACGGCAGCCTCACCTACCCCTTTCACCGCTCCCAGTCCGAAACGGATATCACCGTGACGGTTTACAGAGAACTTCAAGCTACTTTCGTTCACATCCGGTCCCAGTACGTTGACTCCCGTCGCCTTACATTCGTCCATCAGCTTGGTAATTTCAGTGATGTTCGAAATGTTCCGGCTCATGGTAGCTGCCATGTATTCCGACGGATAATTGGCTTTCAGATAAGCCGTCTGATAAGCCACCCAAGAGTAGCACGTAGCGTGTGATTTGTTGAAAGCATATGAAGCGAACTTCTCCCAGTCTGCCCAGATTTTCTCGAGCACCTTCGGGTCGTGCCCGTTCTTCTTTCCTCCTTCGATGAACTTCGGCTTCATGTGGTCCAGCTTGTCGCGAAGCTTCTTACCCATCGCCTTACGCAAGGCATCCGATTCACCTCGGGTGAAATCCGCCAACAGACGCGAAAGCAACATCACCTGCTCCTGATACACCGTAATACCATACGTATCCTTCAGGTATTTCTCCATCACCGGAATATCGTATTCGATAGGCTTTCGTCCCTGCTTACGGTCGATAAAGTCCGGAATATAATCCATCGGTCCCGGACGGTAAAGGGCATTCATGGCAATCAGGTCCTCGAACGTGGTAGGCTGAAGTTCGCGCAAGTACTTCTGCATCCCGGCCGATTCGAACTGGAACGTACCGATGGTGCGTCCTTCACTATATAATTTATAGGTAGCGGGGTCGTCAATAGGAATCTCGTCAATGTTCAGAATAACACCTTTACTCTGCTTGATATTCTCCAACGCCTCCTTAATGATGGACAAGGTTTTCAATCCCAAAAAGTCCATCTTAATCAGTCCCGTATCTTCGATGACCGAACCTTCATACTGGGTCACCAGCATCTTCTCGCCCGTTTCCTTGTCATCGGCGGTACTCACCGGTACCCAATCGGTAATGTCGTCACGGCAAATAATGGTACCGCAGGCATGCACACCTGTGTTCCGCACGTTTCCTTCCAGCATCTTCGCGTACTTGATGGTATCGCGGAGCACCGGGTCGGACGATACTTCGGCTGCCTGAAGTTCCGGCACGTAAGCAATGGCGTTCGGCAAATTCAGTTTCTTGTCCGGTATCTTGTCCGGTACCAGCTTGCACAAACGGTCCGATTCTGAGAGCGGCAACTTCTGCACCCTTGCTACATCCTTGATAGCCAACTTGGTAGCCATCGTACCGTAAGTAATAATGTGTGCTACCTTCTCCTGTCCGTATTTCTCTGTCACCCAGTTCAGCACACGTCCACGTCCGTCATCATCGAAATCCACATCGATATCCGGCAAGGAAATACGGTCCGGATTCAGGAAACGCTCGAACAGCAAGTCGTACTTGATAGGGTCAATCTGCGTAATACCCAGGCAATAGGCTACCGCCGAACCGGCCGCCGAACCACGTCCCGGCCCTACAGAAACATCCAACTGATTGCGGGCGGCAGAGATAAAATCCTGCACGATAAGGAAATATCCCGGAAAACCCATGGTTTTCATGATATGCAGCTCGAACTTGATACGTTCCTTCACTTCATCCGTAAGTTGCTCGCCATAACGGCGCTTCGCCCCGTCATAAGCCAATTTCGCCAGATAATCGGCCTCCAGCTTGATACGGTAAAGTTTCTCATATCCGCCCAGACGTTCTATCTTCGCCTTGGCAGAAGCCTCGTCCATTACCACATTGCCGTTCTCATCTTGTGTGAACTCATCGAACAGGTCCTTCTCCGTAAACTTCTTCCGGTATTCCTCTTCAGTACCGAATTCCTCCGGAATGGCGAAGGTAGGCATGATAGGAGCATGATCGATGGAATAGAACTCCACCTGATCACAGATATCCACGGTATTTGCCAGCGCTTCCGGCACATCGGCAAAGAGTTCGTTCATCTCCTCACGGGTCTTCATCCATTCCTGCTTGGTGTAAAGCATACGGTTCGGATCGTCCAAATCCTTTCCGGTACTCAAACAAATAAGACGGTCGTGAGCCTCGGCGTTCTCTTCGTCCACAAAGTGTACGTCGTTCGTGCAGACCAGCTTGATGCCGTATATTTTCGAATACTCCATCAGCTTTTTGTTCACCACCTCCTGTAACTTATAAGTTTCGTGGTTGGCACGTGCCACCGTCGCCTTGTGTCGCTGAAGTTCCAGGTAGAAATTCTCGCCGAACAGGTTCCGGTACCATTCGATAGCTTCTTCGGCCTCGGCAAACTGACCGGCGGTGATGCGCCGAGGAATCTCCCCACCCAGGCAGGCCGAACAAACTATCAATCCCTCGTGGTATTTCTCCAGTTCGGTACGGTCGGTTCGCGGACGCATGTAGAATCCCTTGGTCCAGGCTTTCGACACTAGCTTGATAAGGTTGTGATAACCTTTCAGATTCTTGGCCAACACCACCAGGTGATAACCGCTCTGGTCCTGCTTGCCGTCTTTCAGTTCCAGACTCCGGCGTGCCACGTACATTTCACATCCGATGATGGGCTTGAACAACCGCTTCTTGGCTGCTTCCAACTGCTCACGACAAGCGGCCAGTTCCGCTTCCGGATTCTCCGATTCAGCCTTTCCGCTCTCCAAGGCAGCTATCTTCTTCTTCAAATCCTTGATTTCGCCGTTTGTACTTCCGTTCTTCTTGTTCACATAATTGAAGAACTCCTTGATACCGAACATGTCTCCATGGTCGGTCACGGCTATTCCCCGCATCCCGTTGGCTATCGCCTTGTCTACCAGCCTGGGAATGGAAGCCTGCCCGTCCAGGATAGAATACTGCGTATGAACATGTAAATGAACAAAATCCTGCATATATCGTATATTTCCTTATGATTTCCCGTTTGAAAAACGTATCAAAGATACCGTCTTTTTCCGAAGTAACCAACCTCCCGGACGGGAAGAACTTATTTTCTGACCTTTTAATAAACCTGTAATCAGTTTTCAAATGAGTCTTTCAATTGTCAAACAACCAACCTCCAGCAGGCAAGCTATCAGACGCTAATTATCCAGAACAGAAGGTTTTACCTATATTATCGCACAACAAATGTTCATTTTCTAAGCATTTTTTTGCAGAGTTTTCAAATTAAATGTATTTTTGCACGATAAATGAAACTGTGTCATGGCCAATTTGAACCGTATAAAAAAACTAAAAAAAATCCGCATACACCATGAAGGTACACACATACTGATTACCAGTGCCATCCTGCTGCTGGCTATCAACGGCATCTTGTATTGGGGAATTGAGTGTAAAATACCTTTTTATATTATAGCAGTAGCCAGTATCATACTCTACCTGCTCATGGTGAATTTCTTCCGTTGCCCCATCCGTCTGTTCAAGGGTGAAACCGAGAAGGTTGTTGTCGCACCTGCCGACGGAAAAGTGGTAGTCATCGAAGAAGTAGACGAATACGAATATTTCCATGACCGGCGCCTCATGATTTCCATTTTCATGGACATTACCAACGTACATGCCAACTGGTATCCGGTAGACGGAGTCATCAAGCACGTAGACCATCATAACGGACGTTTCATGAAAGCTTGGTTACCCAAAGCCAGCACCGAAAACGAGCGCTCTATGGTAGTTATTGAAACTCCTGATGGACAAACCGTTATGGCCAGACAAATAGCCGGAGCAGTAGCAAGACGCATCGTCACTTATGCCGAAAAGGGTGAAGATTGCTACATAGACGAACACATGGGGTTCATTAAATTTGGTTCACGTGTGGATGTATACCTCCCACTGGGAACAGAAGTATGTGTCACCATGGGACAGAAGACCACCGGAAACGAAACCGTCATCGCAAAACTTAAATAAACAAGAACATGGCAAACGTTATCGTGAAGAACCTGCCGAACAGCATTACCAGTTGCAACCTGTTCTGCGGATGCATAGCCAGCTATATGGCCTTCCAGAGCAAGTATGAATACGCACTTCTGTTCATTGTGCTGGGTGCCGTCTTCGATTTCTTCGACGGCATGACCGCCCGTCTGCTTCACGTATCGTCACCTATCGGTAAAGAACTTGATTCCCTGGCCGACGACATCACTTTCGGACTGGCTCCAGCTGCCATTGCTTTTTCTCTGTTTAAGGAAGTATACTATCCAGAATGGCTCCAACCCGTATCGCACCTACTCCCGTATACGGCTTTTCTGATAGCCGTCTTCTCGGCTCTCCGACTGGCCAAATTCAACCTGGACGAACGGCAGAGTACCTCCTTCATCGGGATGCCAACACCGGCCAATGCTCTATTCTGGGGTTCTCTTGTAGTAGGCGAACACGCATGGCTCACATCCGACACCTTCAATGCCATTTACCTGCTGATACTGGTCGTCGTCATGTCATTGTTACTGGTAGCCGAATTACCCATGTTTTCTCTTAAATTCAAGGATTTATCCTGGGGACATAATAAAATCAGCTATATTTTCCTGATTGTCAGCATTCCGCTACTGATTATCTTCCGGCTCAGCGGTTTTGCGGCGGTCATTCTCTGGTATATTCTCCTGTCAGTTCTGACTCGTAAAAAATCATAAACCATCATGCTTCTCGGATGGCACGGTTGTTGTTTATGAGTGATTAAAAGCAATAACTATGTTTGGATTTTTAAGTTTTATACTCTTTTTTGTCTTTATCATCCTCATCATTGGCCTGTCTATACTAGCCAAAATCATCGGTACGGTCATGAAAGCAGGCAAACGTATGACAGGTACTGACCGCACTTCATCCTACGAAAACCCACAGAACAATACCGATTCCGACACCGGATACACAGAAGCTACCTCGTCTGAGAGCTATCACCGGAAAGCAGCCAAAGGGCCCAAAAAGAAGATTTTCGGTGACGACGAAGGGGAATACATTGAGTTCGAAGAAATTAAAGACTAGATTTTAAGGAAGTTACCTTTTAAAAGAACAATGACAAGTGACAAATGACAATTAAATTCAATTGACTTCATCAACAGCTCTGAATAAACCTATAATTTATATTAGAGGAGTAGAAAAACCGAAAAAATTAATTGTCATTTGTCATAGTTACTTTGTCTTCTCCTGAAATCAGTAGACACTTTCACAGATGGGTAGACACCGATACCGGAAAAGTGTAGAGGAGCATATAAAAGCGCTTGTTTTTTAACAGATTTCCTCACCTTAGCAATACCTGATTAGTCTTTTCAAGATTTGCAATTATACTTGCATTGTAAAAATTCTACGGACTGATTTAAAATTTTTCCAATCAGATCGAAAATAACATTTCTAACGCTGAATTCCTAAAACAGAAAACTCAAAATAGCCTTATCTTTTTTTCCTGAAGAAATCTTTCATGAGCTGGGCGCATTCCTCCCCCTTAACCCCTGTAACGACCTCTGTCTTGGGATGCAAAGCTTGGGGAGCATAACGACGATAGCCCCGCTTCTCGTCTCCGGCACCGAAGACCAGTTTGCCCATCTGCGCCCAGGCAATGGCACCGGCACACATTACACACGGTTCTACCGTGACGTAGAGAGTACAATCTGTGAGATACTTCCCGCCCAATGCATTGGCGGCGGCCGTAATGGCCTGCATTTCGGCATGAGCCGTCACATCGTTCAGCGTTTCCGTCAGATTATGTGCCCGTGCTATGATACGGTCACGACAAACCACCACGGCTCCCACAGGCACCTCGCCCGCATCAGCCGCTTTCCGTGCTTCCTGCAACGCCTGTTGCATATAGAATTGTTCGTCTGCCATCTGTTTCTCCTTTCAGTTTATCTGCGCATATCGTGTTCCTTGAACAAGGTAGGATAATCCTCCTCCATGTTCTCGTGAATAAAGGCCAATATGGTCTCGCGAAGCCAGCGTGCCTTATTCGTTATCTGATAGGTTTCCAGATAACGGTTGACAATCTGTACTTCGTCTTCACTCAACAGACAAACCATCCGCCTCTTACGGGGAGGAGTCGATGAAGGTACTTTCTTACGTTTTTTTCCTCTATTTACCATACTCAATGCAAATTTACGTGACTTCCTTCAAATGACAGCATAAAATTGGCTATTTTTGCGGAAAGAATGGAAAGAAATGGCCGGACACAATGAATTAGGGAGAAACGGAGAAAACCAGGCAGCCATTTATCTGGAAGCAAAGGGTTACACCATCCGCCACCGGAACTGGCGTTCGGGAAAGAAAGAACTGGACCTGGTGGCAGAAAAGGACGGCGAACTGGTAGTAATAGAAGTGAAGACTCGCAAGAACCGGAATTACGGACTCCCTCAGGAAGCCGTAGACGAACGAAAGATACGCCGCATAATCGATTCGGCAGATGCCTACTTGCGGAAATTCGGTCTCGATATGCCAGTACGCTTCGACATCATCACCCTGACGGGAAACGAACCGCCCTTTCACATCGAACACATTTGTGACGCTTTCCTTCCGCCTGTATGGTAGGCAAGAAAAACGGACTTTCCATCCCGAGAACACTCAAAAACGTAAAAGAAAAAGACATGAACTATCCTGAACCTATTTTTGTATCGGAAACGACTTCGACCAATAACTATCTGGCAGACCTGTGCAACAGGCAAACCCTGCCAGACATGACTACTGTCTATACTACCTATCAAAGCGCCGGAAGAGGCCAACGGGGCAATACATGGGAATCGGAAGCGGGAGCCAATCTGCTTTTCAGCTTTGTCGTATTTCCGGAATTTCTGGAAGCACGCCGCCAATTCCTGTTGTCGCAAGTCACCGCTCTGGCCCTTCAGGAAGTCCTGTCAACCTATACACCAGACATCACCATCAAATGGCCGAACGATATCTACTGGAAAGACCGGAAGCTCTGCGGAACACTGATAGAGAACGACTTGACGGGCACATGCATCAGCCGTTCCATTTCCGGAACGGGCATCAACCTGAATCAGGCACAATTCCCGGCACACATTCCGAATCCGGTTTCGCTCTTCCAGATTACGGGTAAGCATTACGAGCAACGGTTTATCCTGGAGCAAGTACTGGAAAAGGCAACTCACTATTATGAACTTCTGAAAAATGATAATACGGAACCAATAACCGGACGCTATAAGGAGGCACTGTACCGGCGGAACGGATTCCACCCGTATCAGGACGAAGCTGGAATATTCCAGGCCCGTATCGTAGACATCGAACCTATCGGTAAGCTCATTCTGGAAGATGAGACGGGACACCGGAGAGAATACATGTTCAAGGAAGTAAGTTACGTGCTCTGATGATGAATCCTACCAGCCGACGCATCCTGCACATCGCCGTACCCAGCATCGTGTCCAACATCACCGTTCCCCTGTTGGGACTGGTAGACGTAACCATCGTAGGACATCTGGGAGCCGCCTCATACATCGGCGCTATCGCCATAGGCGGCATGCTCTTCAATATGATTTACTGGATATTCGGTTTCCTACGCATGGGAACAGGCGGTCTGACGGCACAGGCCTACGGACGCCACGACCTGCAGGAAGTAAGCGATGTCCTGTTACGTTCCCTCACCTTGAGTACGGTACTTGCTATGGGACTCATCCTCCTGCAATACCCTATCCGCCTGATAGCCTTCGCATGCATCGACGCCAGTCCGGAAATCGAAGCGCTGGCCACCCGGTACTTCCACATTTGTATCTGGGGAGCACCCGCCATGCTGGGTCTCTACGGCTTTATCGGGTGGTTCATCGGAATGCAGAACTCACGGTTCCCCATGTTCATCGCCATTACCCAGAACCTCGTCAATATAGCGGGCAGCCTGTTCTTTGTCTTCGTGCTGAAAATGAAGGTGGAAGGAGTTGCCCTAGGCACTCTGATAGCCCAATACGCCGGTCTGCTGATGGCCGTCGGCCTGTACCTGACTTACTACAAGCCGCTCCGCAAATACCTCCGTTTCCGAAACCTGCTGGAGCGTACGGCCTTGCGCCACTTCTTCCAGGTAAACCGTGACATCTTCCTGCGCACCCTGTGCCTGGTGGCGGTCACCGTGTTCTTTACCTCACGCGGAGCAGCCTACGGTGATGTTATTCTGGCAGTAAACACCCTGCTGATGCAACTCTTCACCCTGTTCTCCTACATCATGGACGGTTTTGCCTATGCGGGCGAAGCGCTGACGGGCAAGAACATCGGTGCCCGGAATACAACCGAACTCCGGCAGACGGTACGCCACCTGTTCGGCTGTGGCATCGCCCTGTCCGTAACGTTTACCCTACTCTATGCCCTGGGAGGCAAGGGCTTTTTGAGTCTGCTCACCAACGACACGACGGTTATCGAAGCTTCCGGCGCATACTTCTATTGGGTACTGGCCATTCCGCTGGCTGGCTTCACCGCCTTCCTGCTGGACGGTATCTGCATCGGAGCCACGGCCACCAGTCTGATGCTCCGCTCCATGGCGATAGCTTCGGCCAGCTTTTTTGCCCTATACTTCGGATTCGAAAATACGGGTGGAAACCATGCGCTTTGGCTGGCCTTTATCGTCTACCTGGCTTTGCGGGGAATCCTCCAAGCTATATGGGGACGCCACCTGCTGACGGGAACTGGTATCCGTTAAGAAAAAACGACACTTTCCGTTGCCTGTCTGACAATTCTTGTTAACTTTGCGTATAATGAACATTTTAACCAAATAATAACGATTATGGCAAGATTCAAACGCATCCTGTTGAAGCTCAGCGGCGAAAGTCTGATGGGCGAAAAGAAATACGGTATCGACGAGAAACGTCTGGGTGAATATGCCCAGCAAATCAAGGAAATCCATGAAATGGGGGTACAGATAGGTATCGTCATCGGTGGAGGAAACATTTTCCGCGGACTGAGCGGAGCCGGCAAGGGATTCGACCGCGTGAAAGGCGACCAAATGGGTATGCTGGCTACGGTCATCAATAGCCTGGGGCTGAGCTCAGCACTGGTAGCCGCCGGCGTGAAAGCTCGTGTCCTGACGGCCATCCGCATGGAACCTATCGGCGAATTCTACACGAAATGGAAAGCCATTGAAGCCATGGAAAACGGTGAAGTAGTCATCATGTCGGCCGGCACTGGTAATCCGTTCTTCACCACCGATACAGGTTCTTCCTTGAGAGGTATCGAAATAGAAGCCGATGTAATGTTGAAGGGTACCCGTGTGGACGGTATCTATACCGCCGATCCGGAAAAAGACCCGACAGCTACGAAGTTCGATGACATCACATACGACGAGGTATTGGCACGCGGACTGAAGGTGATGGACCTGACAGCTACCTGCATGTGCAAGGAAAACAACCTGCCTATCATCGTATTCGATATGGATACCGTAGGCAACCTAAAGAAGGTAATGTCTGGCGAAAACATCGGAACATTGGTACATAATTAAGTTTGTAAGTTTTTGAGTTGGTTTATCAGAAGCCATAATTTTAATGTAGGGGCGAGATTAGCCCGCCCCTACATTTTGATTGAGTTTATAAGTTGGTCTATCAATAACTCCGTTTCTCCTTGTATTAATCCGTTGGCGGAATGAAAAAATCCATGAAAAACAAAAAACTATTTTTTATTGGAGGCGTAATTTTCTTTTTTCTATCTGCATACTTCTTTGATATAGGTGGAAAAAGCATTATATCTAAAATTTTATATGCAGTTGGAGCAATGCTCGTTTTTACATTTCTGACATATCGACAGAAAAAGAATACAGGCGAATAAATAATACGATTATCCGTATATTGTTATTATTCATTCTTCATTATCTCAAAATACCGTACCTCGGCATTCTTCATATGGGGCAAGGTATGTAACTGGTCGGCGGGAACGCCCAATATCTGTGCCTGGATGGAACGGTTGACTAATCCGTGGGCTACTACCAGCACCTTTTTTCCTTCGTAATTCTTACGCAAGTATTCCAGGAAACGTCCGGCACGTTCGTATAACATCTCCTTGGTCTCAGCATCAGGCGGAAGGTGTTTCCGGTCCACCGAATCCAAGGAACGTCCGGTCCACGCCCCCCAGTCTATCTCACGGAGCAAAGGAGTCTTTTCCCACGGCAAATCACGATTACCCACCGCAAGCTGTACGGTATCGACCACCCGTTGCAAATCACTACTCACCACCGCGTCCAGGGATACACCGGCCAACTCCTCTCCCATTGATACGGCCTGTCTTTTCCCTTCCTCTGTGAGCCGTCCGGGTAATTGTCCCTGAAATATCCGGTTCACATTCTCTTCTGTCTGCCCGTGACGGGCCAAATACATCTGTATCATCGCTTTATTTTTTTCAAAAATAGACAAAAGGTAAGAATCAACTAAAAGTTAAGAGTTAAAAATTAAAGTAAAAGCCGAATTTCCATCCGATTGCTCTACCCGGGATGAAAACGTATCATGTTCGGCATAGAAACCTCACCCAAGGGTATCGAGAAGGCGTATTGACCGATTTGAGATAAGACATCAGCGGAAACTTCAGGCCTTGAAAGCACAAGATGCAACGATTAAATAAGTGGAAGTGTTGCAAAAGAGCAAAAAATAATCTACTTTTGTTCACCTAAAATCTTATTTTATAATTGCATAACTTTTAAAAAGCTGAAGAATATATGGCAGACTCAAAGACTATTATCAGCGAAGCTGAAGAGAAAATGGATATGGCAGTAATGTATCTGGACGATGCACTGGCTCACATTCGTGCCGGTAAAGCCGATATCCGTCTGTTGGACGGCATCCGCGTAGACTCTTACGGAAGCATGGTACCTATCAATAATGTAGCGGCTGTTACTACCCCCGATGCACGCAGCATCGCCATCAAGCCATGGGACAAGAGCATGTTCCGTATCATCGAAAAAGCTATCATCGACTCCGAACTGGGAATCATGCCGGAAAATAACGGTGAAATCATCCGTCTGGGTATTCCTCCATTGACTGAGGAACGCCGTAAACAACTGGCCAAACAATGTAAAGGTGAAGCCGAGACAGCCAAAGTCAGTGTACGTAACGCACGCCGCGATGCCATCGACGCCCTGAAGAAAGCCGTAAAAGACGGTATGCCGGAAGATGAACAGAAGAATGGCGAAGCCAAATTACAGAAAGTGCATGACAAATATATCAAACAGATAGACGACATGCTGGCTGCCAAAGACAAGGAAATCATGACCGTATAAACCGATAACCCGACCGATAAAGCTGGCTTCTCTGACCGGAAGCCGGCTTTTGTCGGTTTAAGATAAAACTTGAAACAGCATTGAATAAAGGCTTAGTCATCAAAAATACAGGAAGCTGGTACGTAGTCAAAACCGACAACGACGGCACCTTGGTAGAATGTAAAATCAAAGGAAATTTCCGACTGAAAGGAATCCGTAGTACTAACCCGATAGCCGTAGGCGACCGGGTATGCATTGTGCCGAATGCTGAAGGTACTGCGTTCATCACCGAAATAGAAGACCGAAAGAACTACATTATCCGCCGGGCTTCCAATCTCTCCAAACAATCGCACATCATCGCAGCCAACGTAGACGCGTGCATGCTGGTAGTTACGGTAAACTATCCGGAAACATCGACCACATTTATCGACCGTTTTCTGGCTTCGGCCGAAGCCTACCGGGTACCGGTCAATCTGGTATTCAATAAAGTAGACCTTTATTCGGAAGACGAATTGCGCTATCTGGACGGACTGGTGAACCTTTACACACACATCGGCTATCCGTGCTATCGGATTTCGGCTATGAACGGTGAAGGCATCGAAGCATTGAAAGAGGATTTGCAGGGAAAGATTACTCTCTTCTCGGGCCATTCGGGCGTAGGGAAATCCACCCTCATCAACTATCTGCTTCCTGACCTGCAAATCAAAACAGGAGAAATTTCGTCGGTACATAACAAAGGTATGCATACTACAACCTTCTCTGAAATGTATCCCATCGGTAACAACGGTTACATCATCGACACACCAGGTATCAAGGGATTCGGAACCTTTGATATGAAAGACGAAGAAGTGGGACACTATTTCAAGGAAATCTTTGAATTCTCTTCCCGTTGCAAGTATGGTAACTGTACACACCGCCACGAACCGGGTTGTGCTGTACGCGAAGCGGTAGAAAACCACTACATCAGTGAATCGCGCTACAATTCGTATCTGAATATTCTGGAAGACAAGGAAGAAGGGAAATATCGTTCGGCTTTTTGAAATGAGTTGACAAGAGGCGAGTTGACAAAAGAACGAGGTAACAAGCCTCCTCAACTCGTTACCTTGTTACCTAAAAGAAACCGTCAAAACTAATTCAAGAACTAAAAAAACTTAAATATGAGAAACAAACTGATTAACGCATTAGTCATCGCAATCGTATGTCTTTTGGGGATGCCGCAATTACAAGCCGCCTCACCGAAGAAACCGACTGCCGAAGAAAAGGGGTTGGCTTCCATCAATAAACTGAGTGCCCAATCACTGGTAGGATTCCTTGCTTCCGATGAACTGGAAGGCCGCGAAGCCGGCTGGAAAGGCGGACGCATTGCCGGAAACTACATCGTATCGCTCTTGCAACAATGGGGATTGCAACCCGTATTCGACGACTACTTCCAGCCGTTCGAAGCCTACCGCGTAGAACGCCAAAGACCGGGCAAGCTCCAGATTCATCCAGACTCTATCGCCGCCATTAAAGCCAAAGGCGTACACCAGAAATACAACATGCGCAACATTCTGGTAAAGATTGAAGGAAAACGCACCGATGAAATCGTCATCTTGGGCGCGCACTACGACCATATCGGTTACGACCCGATGCTGGACGGTGACAAGATTTACAACGGCGCAGACGACAACGCTTCGGGTGTAGCCGCCGGACTTCAGATAGTACGTGCTTTCCTGGCTACCGGCCAGCAACCGGAACGTACCGTCATCTTCGCTTTCTGGGACGGTGAGGAAAAAGGTCTCCTGGGATCACGCTATTTCGCCATGACCTATCCCGAAATCCAGAAGGTGAAAGGTTACCTGAACTTCGATATGGTGGGCCGCAACAACAACGAAGCAAAACCGAAACACGTGGTCTACTTTTATACGGAAAGCACTCCGGCCTTCGGCGACTGGCTGAAACAGGATGTCCAGAAGTATAGCCTGCAACTGGAGCCCGACTACCGTCCGTGGGACAATCCGGTGGGAGGCAGCGACAACGGTACTTTCGCCAAACTGGGTATCCCCATCATGTGGTATCATACTGACGCTCATCCGGACTATCACCTGCCGGGCGACGAAGCTTCTAAAATCAATTATGACAAGCTGGTGGAAATCACCAAGGCTTCTTTCCTGGGCATGTGGAAAATGGCCAACGAAGACTTCACTTCCAGTAAGAAATAAATCTGTCCGATAAAGACATACACGACCGCCCCTTCCCGGCTAACCGTCCGGAAAGGGGCGGTTCCGTTTATCCAAAAGAATTTTATTCTAAATAAATGTAAAAACAGACCGCTATTTTTTAAACCTTTCAGTACCTTTATTGTCCGAAAAGAATCAGAAAGTATACAAAAGCGAAACACCGTCCGGACAGGACGGATTTTCTGACGATAAAGAAGCGTCGCAGACAAGGCATTTTCCGGATGGGGAAAAGACAGAAAAACAAACGTTCGTTTGATAAAAACCTCCGTTTGTTTAATGCAAAACAAACGTTCATTTAAAACAATACATACGTTCGTTTGAAGTAAGATATCCGTTTATTTCCATTTCCGGAAATTCAGCAACCAGAGCGCTTTTGGTACCCTTTTCTGAACAACCTACTAGAATTATTATATTGTTTCATCTATTACCTATACTTGAAAAACACATGGATAAACGAATCAAATGGGGAATCGTCGCACTGATAGGTATCGGCCTTATCGGATTAGCCGTCCATACCTTCGTTCCGAGAACCAACGACGAACTGGCCGAAGTGGAACAACAGAAGCCAACCGCTACCAAGAAAACCACCCTTAACGTCAATGCACAGATTATCAAGCCTCATCTACTGACTGACAAACTGTTTGTAAGCGGAAAGCTGATACCTGACGAAGAAGTAGACCTGTCTTTCGAAACTTCGGGAAAAATAGTGGATATCTTCTTTACCGAAGGTACCTTCGTGAGCAAGGGACAATTGCTGGCCAAGGTGAACGACCGCCAGCTTCAGGCTCAGCTGGACCGACTGGAAGCCCAGATGCCGTTGGCCGAAGACCGTGTGTTCCGCCAGAATGCCCTGCTCCAGCGCGATGCGGTCAGTAAGGAAGCCTACGAACAGGTAAAGACCGAACTCGCCACGCTGAATGCCGACATCGAGAATGTAAAAGCCAGTATCGAACTGACCGAATTACGTGCCCCGTTCGATGGTATCATCGGTCTGCGCCAGGTGAGTACAGGAGCCTATGCCTCACCCAGTGTAGTAGTAGCCAAACTCACTAAAATCACTCCCCTAAAGGTAGAATTTGCCGTACCGGAACGCTATGCCCGCCAAATCCAAAAAGGTGCCAACCTTTCCTTCAAGATAGAAGGAAAACTGGATGCCTATCATGCACAGGTGTATGCCACCGAATCCAGTATCGACCCGACAACTCATACCCTGAACGTACGTGCCATCTATCCGAATACCCACGGTGAACTGTTGCCCGGACGTTACGCCAGTATCGAGCTGAGCCAGAACGAAATCAAGGATGCTATCGCCATCCCGTCCGAAGCCATTGTACCGGAAATGGGACAAAACAAGGTATTCGTTTACCGGAACGGCCTTGCCCAACCGGTAGACGTGGAAATCGGTATCCGTACCGAAGCCGAAGTACAGATTCTCCGGGGTCTGAGCATCGGCGATACCATCCTGACCACAGGTACCCTGCAACTTCGTACCGGTATGCCGGTCATCCTCGACAACATCAACTAAACCGGGCGCCTTATGAACATTTCCGAACTTAGTATCCGCCGCCCCGTACTTGCCACGGTATTGACCGTTATCATCCTGCTTTTCGGTATGATTGGTTATACTACTTTGGGAGTACGTGAATACCCGTCGGTAGACAATCCGATTATCTCTGTAACCTGTAGCTATTCGGGAGCCAATGCCGACGTTATCGAGAACCAGATAACCGAACCGCTGGAACAGAACATCAACGGTATTCCGGGCATCCGTTCCCTCTCCAGTGTGAGCCAACAGGGACAATGCCGAATCACCGTAGAGTTTGAATTGTCCGTCGACCTGGAAACGGCTGCCAACGACGTGCGCGACAAGGTTTCGCGTGCCCAGCGCTACCTGCCCCGAGATTGCGACCCGCCTACCGT
>ERZ780034.87-NODE-87-length-35858-cov-3.83837_pt1 | contig 35858 bp, 30 predicted proteins | sample MGYA00511855_ERZ780034 | MGnify/ENA primary metagenome ERZ780034 (study PRJEB29588, sample SAMEA2148024) | human gut metagenome | biome: human gut; feature: human-associated habitat; material: faeces | place: Denmark | collected 2008/2010 ...
CCGTCGCCAGACCAGCGGCTGTTATATATGAATTAAGTGCCATATTCTGTGACTTAAATGGTGCTACACTGTAGCCATCCTGTTTTAACACTCTTAATATTCCTGCTGTTATAATGCTCTTTCCTGCATTGGACATCGTTCCCTGAATCATCAGATTTCTTGCCATAATCACTGCACCTTCCCTGTTATCTATGTTAAATTCCTATCCTAATTAACTTTATTATATTTATATATAATAATTTGTCCGTTATTGATATCTATGGATATATTGCCACTTTGCAATTATCTATTCTTAATCTATATTATACATTTTGTCAATATATCGCTTATGAAATCAATAAGAATTTCATTATCTGTATGCTTCTTTACTGCTATGCGGTAGCAGTCTGGCGGCATATTGCGGTAGCTTTGACACGAACGGATAAGAATTCCATTTTTTAATAATTCATCCTGCAGCTGACAGCCAGCCTTATCTGACGGAAGCCTGAAAGTTATATAGTCTGCCACAGACGGATATACGATACATTCCATAGCCGATAATTTATCTGTAAGAAATTCCCGCTCCTTCTCGATAAGCCTATATGTGTGCCCCTCGTAATCTTTATCCTTAAATGCCGCAATTCCTGCACGCTGTGCCACTGTTGATATATTCCACTCTGGAAGCTGTAAAGATATGTTGTCAATTAATTCATCATTATAACTCATGAGATATCCAAGCCTTATTCCTGCCATTGCATAGAACTTGGTATACGCATTTATTATTACAAGATTATTATAATCCTTTAGAAAACGTTTACAGCTTATCTTCTCATAATTACGGTTAAATCTTAAAAAGCACTCATCCGCAACAACTATAATATTTCTTCTTCTGCATATGTCTAATATATTGATAAGAATATTTTCAGGTATAATATTCCCTGTCGGATTGTTCGGATTGCATATAAAACATAACTGGACATCAAGCTGTTCTAATCGTCCACTTACATATTCATAGCTAAAGCCATTATTACTGTCAAGCTCATAATATACAATCCCTGCTCCATACGCCTTAACTGCACGCTCATAGCCTGAAAATGAAGGTGCAGCAATGGCACATTTTTCTGGATGTACAGCCCTCACAACTGCCATTATAAGTTCTGAAGCACCATTACCACAGAGTATATTCCTAGCATTAATATTAACCTTATAAATGTTATCTGCATTAACACTCTCTTTGCTGGCAATTGCATTTCTTAATGCCGTATACTTAATGTCTGGATATGTCTGATAACCACCAATATCCTGCGTAATCGCATTACACACTTCCTGCGGCATTCCTAAAGGGTTAATATTAACCGAATAATCAAGTGTTATTTCTTTGTTGTATATATTTTTATCATATATATTTCCACCGTGTATCTGCTGTTCCATAGCTGTAACCTCTCATCTGCCTGACAATCTCTTTATCAGTATGCAATCCCCGTATCAATATGCCAATCTGATTAAAATATAATTATCTGACTGCCAACATTATTATCAATCTTATTAATAACACAATAATTACCATAAGAAATGCAGTAATATATAATAAAATATTACTTCTTCCTATATCACCAGCTTCCAGCGGACGTATTGCCTCTCCTATCTGTGGCTTATGCACAAGCTTTCCAAAATAATAATTATCGCCTGATAATGCTACTTTTAAAGCTCCTGCACAGGCCGACTCTGTCTGGGCGGCATTAGGACTGCTGTGCTTTTTTCTGTCACTTTTAAATATCTTCCACGCATTCCCTATACTATAGTGTGAATTTGTTTTATCCTTTGTATTACATTTTTCTGCAAGCTGTGCAGTTCCTGCTGACTCAACCATAAGACAGCCGCCTATTCTTGCCGGAATAAAGTTCACAACATCATCTAACTTCGCCGCAAATCTTCCAAAGTACAAATATTTATCATTCTTATAACCTATCATTGAATCCATTGTATTAACAGCCTTATATACAAAACCGCCAGCCGCCCCGAATAACATCATATAAAATAATGGTGCAATAACTCCGTCTGATGTATTCTCTGCGACAGTTTCAACAGCTGCCCTTACAACGCCGTGTTCATCAAGCTGTTTCGTATCCCTGCCGACTATCATTGCAACGGCATTACGTGCCTGCTGTAACCCTTCTTTATCCAAAGCATAATATACCTTCATACTTTCTACTTTGAGCGATTTTACTGCCAGTATCTGATAACACATTATTGTTTCAATTACGCAGCCAAGTATCATATTAATATGATAACCAACAACAAGAATAGATACAGTAACAATACCCGTTATTAACGGCGTTAATATTGCAAGTACCATACCCTTTCTGTACTTCTTAGCAGATGTATCTTTTTCTTTTAATAAAATACTTTCTAACAACGAAATAAGATTACCTATAAGGCGTACCGGATGATACAGCCAGTGAGGGTCGCCAATAAGCAGATCCAGTATATAACCACAGCCAATTGCTATTGTCTGGCATATAAATAAATTCATAAACTCCTCATTCCTTCACACACTATTACTCAGAATAAACTCATACTTTAACATATAATAGACACACATATTTATTTATAACAAACACATATTTTACTCAAGATAAATACATATCTTTACTCATAGAATACGCATATTTTTACTCACAACGTAAAAGTTCTGTATAATTATTAATGCTTCCATCTAAAGCCACATCACATATATACCCATCACCATTGCCACAATGATAATCATAATAGCCACCACCATATATCTCTGACATTACTGACATTATTGTGCCGCCGTGAATTACACATGCAATGTCCGAATAATTCAATAAACGGCATTGTTTAATCATATCATACCAGCCCTTAACACTTCTTTTCTTAAAATCCGCAACATCTTCTCCTTGTGGAAATGGTATCGTTGCATTACTGTCAATCCATCTCTGGTACTGCTCATTGCCAGAAAGTTCTTTATAATTCTTTCCTTCAAATATGCCAAAATCACATTCCCTGAAATCTGGCACTATATGCTGTTTATATTCAGGATATATAAGCTCTGCCGTCTGCCTGCACCTTTTCATAGGACTTACATATACTGCCTGTACCTCTTGGTAATAACCTGCCTTAATATTATTATGTATGCTCTCAATCCCAGAAGCACATAAGTCCTCATCAGTTATGCCTATATACCTTTTTTTGATATTACCTGCTGTTGCACCATGTCTGATTAATACAATCTTCATATTATTCACCTTTCAGGCATTGTCCTATGCCACACGCTATACGCTCTACCCTGTCAGCCTTTTTTACAGCCCTGCAAAGCATACGCCCAACTGTTTCACGGTATATTCTGTCCTCTTTTTCCAAAGGAACTATGCCACTGCCAATCTCATCGCATATTATTATAATTGATGGATTGCCAGCATAAATGGTATCTATAAGCGTATCTGTACATTTCCCATCTTTAAGCAGTCTTTTTATAAGCAGATGAAAATGATTTAATATACAGGCATTTTTTATATCTTCAATACTGCAATATGCTCCATCAGCTATATTATTATTGCATATTTTATTTTTAATGCACTTATCATCTTCTGAATATATATTACTCATTGTATCTTCTGCATTACCACACAATTCTTTAACTATATTTTTCCTGCCACATACATAATCAAGCTTTCCCTGATAAGCTCCGCCAAAATATAATTCCATATTATTCCTCGTTTCTGTGCACATTTTTATTCACTAAAGCAATGCTATAACAGCAACAGCTATTGTCATACACAGTTCACTTACACATAGCAGATACCCTGCAAGGTCGCCCGTCACTCCACCGAACTGCTTATATGCCATATATCTGTAATACAATAAAACCACGAATGCCACAACGATAACTACAACAGCACCTGTAACACTGCAAAGGCACATAAGTATAACACATATAATTAACTGTACCGCAAGCATTACATTTACACATTTTACTGCTGTTGCACTTGTAAATGTATGCAACATTCCATTGTTCCTTGCTCCTCGGAAATTAACTGCTGCCAGACCACTTATAATTCTTGACAGATAAAACGTAAGTGCCAGAAGCAAAAGTCTCATATTATCTGGCTTCTGCACAATAATATATGCCGCCGCATAATATACCGCAGAATACATAAGTAATCTTATAACTGCAAATGCTCCAATATGCGAATCCTTTAATATATCCAGCTTCTTCTCCCTGTCACCATATGAATTAAGTGCATCACTTGTATCCATATAGCCGTCAATGTGTATTCCCCCTGTTATCAGTACAGGAATTACTACAAGAACAAGTGTCCTGCTGATATCCGGCACATTTAGCAGACCGCTGATATACACCCAGCCATATATGACTGCACCTATAACAAGACCTGCTAACGGAAAGAAGCCCATTACATATCTCATATCTTTTTCTTCTAATTCCAAATGCGGCATTGGTATTTTAGAATACATTGAAAATGCAATTACCAATGATTTAATTACCGACATAACTGATATCCCCCTTTAATACTACAGGAATAGTGTATACAACCTCAACAACTGTGTCTGCTGCCTTTGCAAGCTTTACATTAAGCTCTCCAAGCCGTCTTATATAATCAGTTGTGCTATCATCATATTCACACCCGTCTGAAAACACTTCATTAGTCACAATTACAAGGTGACTGCACTCTGAATACAACTGCATACATTCAGCAAATATATTATCTGGATGTCCGTTTTCTTCAAAGCATTCATTAGCAAGAAGATTAGACATACACTCAACCAATACTACCGGTTTTGTATCTCTTTTACATCCTTTAAGTGCACCACCTATATTCTGATACTGCTCTATCGTTTCAAAGCCTTTGCCATCACGCTGCAGCTTGTGCTTCTTAACCCTGCTTCTGCCGTCTTCTCCATATGGATACATAGTAGCCACATAATATTTTTTATTGTCCTTTGCAAGCTGACAGCTTATCTGCTCGGCATATTCTGACTTGCCACTGCCGCTTACTCCTGTAACCATAATCAACATTTTTCGTAATCCTCATAGGCAGTTATGCGTATATCATCAAATGTAGTATTTTCCCTGTACACCTGCAAAGCCATATCAAGAAGAGAAAACATCATAACCGCACCTGTTCCCTCTCCAAGTGCAAGCTCTCCGTGTATAACAGCCTTCCTTCCAAGTTCGTTAAGCAGAGCTTTCATCGCAGGCTCTTTTCCCTGATGTGAAGCTATTATGTAATCACCAATCTGACTATTCAACCTTACTGCAATAAGTGCCGCAACTGCCGAGATAACACCATCTATAACAACAGGTATTCCATAAAGTGCACAACCAATATATACTCCGACAAGCCCTGCAATATCGAGTCCGCCTATATTCTGTAAAAGGGTTAATGGATTGTCCTGGCAGCTTCCATACATTTCTTTAGCTCTGGTAATAACTTCTATCTTTTTCTTAAGACCTTTATCATCAAGCCCTGCACCTCTGCCTGTTGCCATATGTGGCTCAAGATTTAAAAGTATGCAGGCAAGTGCCGTGCTTGTGGTTGTATTGCCTATTCCCATCTCTCCTGTTGCAAGAATATTATACCTCTGTTCCTTACACTCCTTAACCTGTGTAATTCCTGCATATATAGCCTGTATAAGCTGTTCCTCTGACATTGCCGGCTCTTTAAGGAAATTATTAGTTCCAGACATAACCCTCTTATTGACAAGCCCCTTATAAGTTCCTACATCTGTTCCGTCCTCAAGCGTATCCATGGCAATTCCAACATTCACAGGAATAACATCTGCATTGGCATATGCCGCCATTCTGCATACACTTGATATTCCGTCTGCCATATTACAGCTCACTATCGCGGTTACCTCCTGTCCTGTCTGGGTAACACTTTCTTCAACTATGCCATTGTCTGCACACATTACAATAACAGCACGTCTGTCAATATTGACATCTGCTGTATGCTCGATTCCTGCTATCTGGCTTATTATTTCCTCCATAAGTCCAAGTCCGTGCAGTGGCTTTGCTATCCCATTCCAATGACTACGTGCTTTTTGTACACTATCTTTACTGCTTGCCTTTATCTTTGACAGTTCTGGAATAAGACTTTTAATATCAGAACCTAATTCTGGAATAAAACTTTTAATATCATGACCTTCAAGCCTGTCATTATATTTTTTATAATTCTTTCTATAGCGGACACAGGCATTTATGAAATTATCTGCCACCTGTTCATTGCCATAGAAATATATATGTGGAAATCCAGCATACAACGTATCACTTCCATAACCTGCTGTTGCTATACTGTTATCTGAAGCTTTCTTTATCTCATAATCTTCACCAGGGCAGTCACTATTCCAATAGTGGAATTCGTGTGCACGAAAGCTTTCATTTGCAGAGGCAATCAGTGTATCTTTCTTTGCCGTAAGCGTCATATAGCCAAAACGCTGTAGTCTTCCTGCATTATATCCCATTCCTTTTATAATTCCCGCCATAGGATATTTATCTTTTTCTGGTGTTTCTAAGTATTCGTGCAGATAAAGAAATCCTCCACATTCTGCTATGCAGGGAAGTCCTTCTTTTATCTTCTTTGCAATATCATTCCTCATTGATACATTTTCTGACAACGCTTTGGCGTGAAGCTCTGGATAACCGCCATATAGTAACAACCCGTCTATATTATCCGGAAGCTTATTATCTGCAAGTGGACTAAAATACACTATCTCACAACCGCACTGCCTTAGATAATCTATATTATCATCATAAAGAAAACAGAAAGCTTCATCTTTTGCAACTGCAATCCTTACATCTTTTTTATCTATGCTCTTATGTATGGCTTCCAGCTTTGAAGCATTTTCTGCAATTCTAAGTATTCCTTCTATATCAACGCTTTTCCTCATCTGCTCTGCAATAGAGCTGATTTTTTCCTGAAAATGTTCCACCTCTGCCGAGGTCACAAGACCAAGATGACGGCTTTCAAGCACAGCATTTTTCTTATATGGCATATAGCCTAGTGGTTCTATCCCCATATCTTTAACTATGCGTGCGGCATTACCATATAACCTGTCTGAAAGATTATTAAAGATTACACCTTTGATATTATTGTTCTTTTCATATCCAAGATAACCCTTTACAACTGCGCCGATTGAATTACTCATTCCACGGCAGTTCACTATAAGAATAACCGGCGTATCTGTAATGTCTGCTATCTCATAAGAACTTCCCTTTGTGCTAAAGCCCTGTCCGTCATAGTAGCCCATAACTCCCTCTACAATAGTTATATCACTCTTATCCTCTTTACCTGCAAGCAGATATTTTATTGTTGCATTATCACAAAACCAGCTGTCAAGATTACCTGTGCTCATATTTAACACACGCGAATGAAACATAGAATCTATATAATCAGGCCCGCATTTTAACGCTGATATATTAAGTCCCATATCTTTAAAACACTGGCATAGACCGCAGATAATTGTTGTCTTGCCACTTCCACTGCCTGTCCCTGCTATCATTATACGGCTCACTTTGCACCTCTTCCTTCTATAATAAATACTGGATTATTCGCAGACATCATATGATATCTGCCCCTTTTCTTTACCTCTGTCACTGCAATCTGGACTATATCAAGTACATTCATACCATTCTTTTCCATTAATGAAATAGTATTGTTAAGTGTTTCTAATGTCACTGCCGTAACCACAATATGGACATATGGATTTTTCTTAAGAATACTGCTGAAAATGTATTCTAACTCTCCACCGCTTCCACCAATAAATACTTTATCGGGTACTGGCAGACTGTCAATAACAGCCGCCGCATTGCCGTGTATAATCTCTATATTATTAAGTCCGAATTTTTCTGCATTTTTAGCTATAAGACTACAGCCCTCTTCTGTCCTCTCAACTGCATACACTGTTCCGTAAAGTGCGTGAAGTGCAAGCTCCACTGTGACAGAGCCTGTTCCTGCACCTATATCATATACGCAGGAATTCTTAGATACCGCCATTCGGCTTACAACGCTTGCACGGATTTCCCTTTTCGTCATCGGCACATCAGAACGGATAAAACTGCTGTCAGCAATTCCTGTTATTGAAAATGCACGCGAATGTTCATTATAAACTGCCAATACCGTAAGTCCTTCTGAAATATATTCAGTAAATTCAGACACATTTCCATTAGTTATCTTCTCATTATCATATGAAAGATTTTCACCAATCCATATATGTGCCTGTCCAAGTCCTGCCTTATAAAGCTCCTGGCATATCTGTGATACATTTCCCTGTGTCAGAAAATATGTCAATTCATTTTGTAAAACTACAGGTATATAGCTTTGTTTCTTACCGTGCAGGCTTACAAAAGCTGCGTTCTCCCAAGACTTTCCTATCTTTGCCGCAAGATATATTACAGAAGATACACCTGCCATAATGCTGTATTCATACTTTCCAGCAAGTGCCTCTGCAAACTTCTTTGCACCGCTGTAAAAGCCTGTATCACCTGACATAAGCACAACGTAGTTATTGGCATTTTCATTATCAATAATATCTATTATGTCTTTTGCTGTTACTGCATAAAATGTCTTCTTATCTGTGTATTCTTCTATCAGCCTTTTAGAACCAATCAGCACCTCTGAATTATCAATTGCTTCCTTTACTTCCTCTGTAAGACAGCTTTTACTGCCCGGCCCCACACCAGCTATAATTACCCTTTTCATTATTCACTCCACCTTAATTCATTAACATTATAGACAGCCATTTTCCTAAAACTTTATAACTCTAAAACCACATAGCTTTTAGGCTTTATAACCCTTTTGTCTTAAGATATTTAATAAGCTCTGGCAGGCTTACTCCATTTTCTTCTACTGGACGTTTTATTACTATACAGTCAATGCCTGTATTCTCTGTGGCAGACACCTTTTCTTCATATCCGCCATTACTGCCAGACTCCTTTGTCACAAGAACACCTATATTAAACTGTCTTATTACTGCCTCATTTAATTCCTGTGAAAATGGTCCCTGCATACCTATTAAATGTGACGGCATAATCCCTGCTTCTATTGCACTCTGTAACATTTCAGGATTAGGAAGAAGCCTTAAATATACTCTCTCTTTATAATCTGTAATATAGACATACTCTGGTATATTCTTACTGCCTGTCGTCATAAGAATATTTTTACTATTATGCTGTTCACTGTTAAGTAGTTCTACTACATCTTTTATTGACTTAACATATGTAATGTTATCTGACTTAAACTCTGGCTTTTTGTCATTATCTTCCCTTAATACCCTCACATAAGAAATGTTCTTGCTGTCACACACATTTTTAATATTATGTGTAACCTGTGTAGCATATGGGTGTGTGGCATCAATAACTATATATGGCTTTTTAGCTTCTAACTCCTTTAGCATATCAGCCTCATCCATTCTACCAGTATGTATATGCACATTATCAGCCTGCGGCAGTAATTCCCTGCCATATTCAGTCGTTACATATACATAAGTGTCACAGTTCTTTCCTGTAAGATATTCACATAACTTTCTGCCCTCTGTTGTCCCCGCAAAAAGCATTATCGTCTTTCTCATACAACCTTATATCCTCTTGGTGTAACCATTTTCCCATTAATTACCTTAGTATGGCTGTTGCCTATGTATATTGTTGTAAACATATCCGCTTTAAAATCCGCAAGCTCCTTTAATGTAAGAATTCCTGTAGTTTCGTTCTCTCTTCCTATGTTTCTTACATAACCGCACACTGTATCCGGTGACTGTACCTTTAATACAATATCGCAGGCTTCCTTTAAATATCCGCTTCTTCTGCGGCTTGATGGGTTATATATGCACATTACCATATCGCTGTCAGCCATCGCCTTTATTCTTTTCTTAATAAGCTCCCAAGGTGTCATACAGTCACTTAAGCTGATAACCGCAAAATCGTGTGACAATGGTGCACCAAGGCAGGCTGAACCACTGCTTGCGGCTGTTACACCTGATATAACCTTAATATCCAGATTATCCTCTGCAAGCTCATATACAAGGCTTGCCATACCATATATACCGCTATCTCCACTGCATACAAGCACTACATCTTTTCCTTCTTTAGCTGTATCTATTGCATACTGACAGCGTTCCTTTTCCTGCATCATATTAGTTGAATAGTACTCTTTATCAGGAAAATACTGCTTTAATATATCAACATATGTAGTATATCCAACTATCAGGTCAGCACCAGCTATTGCGGCTGATGCCTCCAGTGTCATATTATCTTTTGCTCCGCTTCCAAAACCTACTATCTTAAGCATAATCTACTCCTTATTTTTCTGTGCCACTCTGTAAATAGCTACTGTAACTCCGTTATCTGCTGTCTTTCCTACAAGCTTTTCTCCACCAGAAGACGCGGCACCCGCACTGCGTTCACATACATTTCCTACACCTATCTGTTCTTCAACAAAAGCTGAAGATACAAAGTCACCTTCAACATCTCTTAAATATTCAGGCGTATATGTCTTATATGGCACTTTACATTTTCTTGCAAATTCAATTATTCCTGCTTCATCTGCTTTTCTGTCAACCGAAGCCACAACAGCAATTGCTTCCAGCAAAAGCCCTGCTTTATCAAATGTTTTCTTGACAGCCCGCTCTATTTCATGTGCTGACTTGCCTTTTTTACAGCCAATTCCTACAGCAAGCTCCTGTGGTACAAGCTTTAATGTGCGCTTAAATACTATTTTATCGTCTTTGCCTGTAATTATCTGTACACCGCTTTCATACTCATTATTACTATTATCAGTATATTTAATCTGTCCGTTCCAGCGTTCTTCTGTTACTTTTAACAGGTTCTTATATTTATCATTGCCTGTTATTCCAACAGGCTCATTATTTAATATCCTGCCTGATATGTCTTTTATCATAACCGGATTGACTATTCTCATATTATGTTCCGTGGCAAATATATCAACTGCAAACATTCCTCTTGCATCGGTCGCTGTAGTAATTACCGGCATTGCACCTATCCTGACAGCAAGCTTACTGCACCACTCATTAGCTCTGCCAATATGACCTGATAGAAGTGATATAAGATACTTTCCGCCCTCATCTGCAACAAGCACCGCCGGGTCTGTAACCTTGCTTTTAAGGTATGGTGCTATAGTTCTTACAGCTATTGCAACAGCACACACAAATAATATTCTGTCACTTACTGCAAACTCGCTCTTTATAACACTTCCAACTGCCACAAATGGTACTGCCTCATTCTTATAAGTATCTGCACATCTTTGGTGACAGTATATTATTACTTCACCGTCCATTGCCTCACTGGCTTTCTTTGCTACCTTCATCCCCTCGTGTGTGAAGGTTATTATAATTGTTCTCATTTTCTATACTCCGTAGTGAACTCTGGGTCATACAATTTAGAAAAACTATATTTGTCCCCAAGAAATTCCCCGACCAATACAAGTGCAGTTCTTGTAATGCCTGCTTTCCTTGCTTCACTGTCAAGATCTTTCAATGTTGTGCGTATGCATTTCTCATCTTCCCAGCTTACCTTATAACATAACGCACAAGGCGTGTCTGGTGTAAATGCTCCTTTATATAATTCTTCTTTAAGTTCCTCTAAATGTGATGAGCTTAAGAATACAGCCATTGATGTACCGTGCTGTGCAAGCTTTGCTATGCTCTCATTATCTGGAACCGGGGTTCTGCCCGGCATTCTTGTAATAATTACTGTCTGTGCTACATCTGGAACTGTATACTCACATTTAACTGCCGCCGCGGCCGCAAGGAAACTGCTCACTCCAGGACATATCTCACAGGTAATTCCGTATTTGGCAAGTTCTTCAATCTGCTCTCTTATTGCACCATATAATGACGGATCTCCTGTATGAAGGCGCACTATATTCTTTCCCTCGCCCTCTGCTTTTACAATCACATCAATAACTTCCCTGAGGTTCATATATGCACTGTTATATATCTCACAATCCTTCTTTGCATACTCTAATAATTCCTCATTTACAAGTGAACCTGCGTATATAATTACATCCGCTTCATTAAGCATACGCATACCTCTGACTGTAATTAAATCCTTCGCTCCCGGTCCTGCTCCGACTATTTTTACCATATTTATTCTCCTGTGTCTGCTCTATATTAATTCATAATTTATGTCTATCATACATAATTCACAATTTAACTGCTTTTTATGATTTTTAACTGCTTTTTATAAGTTCCAACAGCTTATCTGCCGCCGGTGTTTTCCCTAATATTCCATATTCATTTGAAAATACAATTGCTCCAATTACTATCTTGCCACTGCTTCTTCTTTGCAATACATCTTCTATACGAAGCGTAAGCTGATACATAGTCTTCTCTAGTATGTCTGATTTCTTCAAAATTTCAAGTGCCGCCTCTGTCGTAATACAATCAAGTATCTTTAATGCTGTATCATTATCTGCACCTGCCCTTATTGCACAGGCTGACAGAACTTCCATTCGTCCGTCTGCCACTTTGGAATGTGTATTCATTATTCCTGCACCTAATTTTACAAGCTTTCCTATATGCCCCACAAGAAGCATTGCCTTAGCACCTGCATCACACACCATATCTATTGTATCGCCAATATAATTACTGCATTTTATGCTTCTTTTCAGCTCAATATTAAGTGTATTAAGCAGAAAATCCTGTCCATAATTACCCGGTGCAACAAGAAGCACTTTCTCTCCCTGTGCTATGTGCATATTAATCTCTGTCTTAATTGTATCAATAAGTGCCTGTTCACTCATAGGCTCTACAATTCCTGTTGTTCCAAGAATTGATATGCCCCCTGTAATTCCAAGGTTCGGATTAAACGTCTTCTTGGCAATATCAACTCCTTTGGGTGCTGATATTATAACTTTAAGGCTTCCCTCATAAGAATAACTTTCTGCTGCCTCTGCTACCGCCTCTTTAATCATCTTAAGAGGTACTGGATTGATTGCCGCTTCTCCAACAGCACATTTCAAGCCCTTCTTAGTAACACGTCCTACTCCTATTCCACCATCTACAATTACCCCGTCAGTATTTATAGTTCTCATTATATCTTCTTTAACATAAGAAACCTGTGCATATATCTTTATTCCATTGGTCACATCAGGGTCATCCCCACTGTCTTTCTTAATTGCACATATTACCTTATCCTCTTTAATATCTATGTCAATAACCGGAAGTGTAAGTGATACTCCCATAGGAGTTATCACTTTAATCTCTTTTACTTCCCGGCCTGACAGAAGCATATATGCCGCAGCTTTGGCGGCGGCACAGGCACAGGTTCCTGTTGTATATCCGCAGCGCATTTTCTTTTGATTTTTGTATACATATCTTTCTAACATCTGCGCCACTCTTTATCATCATCTGCCGCCATATAGAACAGTGCATTCATAATGGCGGCGGCAACATTGCTTCCGCCCTTTCTGCCTCTTGCAACTATATATGACATTCCGCTTTCTATAATCTCTTCCTTTGCACTGGCTACATTTACGAAACCAACCGGAACTCCAATAACAAGTCTTGGCACAAATATGCCCTCATCATAAAGCTCTCTTATTCTCATAAGTGCTGTTGGTGCATTACCTACAACCATAATACAGTCTGGATTATCCTTTGCCGCCTTCTCCACACTGACTGTCGCCCTTGTAACCTCACGCTTTGCAGCTTCACTTGCAACATCACTGTCTGCCATATAGCAATTAAGCGAACAGGAAAACTTCTCTGCCATTTTATGGCTTATTCCTGACTTTGCCATATTGGTATCAGTAACAATATCCACGCCCTCTCTAATAGCTTTAAGTGCTTCCTCTATAACTCCTTTGGAAAATGTCATACTTGTTTCGTATGAGAAGTCCGCCGTTGTATGAATAACACGTTTGACAACCGGCTTATATTCAGCTGGAATATCAGTTGTCAGTTCTTTCTCGATTATTGCAAATGACTCTTTTTCAATATCCATTGGTTTCATAATATCTATTCTCCTTAGAATAATGATTTCATTGTATCTATGTCTGGCTTTGTAAGAATTCTCTTATTCTTCTTTTCTGCGTAATCTAATAATTCTTTCATTGCACTGTTAATACTGCCGATTGGACAGCCTGTATCTATAACATAATCTGCCTCATCAATTCTTTTACAGGCTTTATCTAATGTCTCTTTTCCTATAGGCTCAAACATTTTCTCTGTGACAATATCTGCCGCCAGTGCTTTGGCTATCGGATAATCACAGTCATTTTCATAAAGAATCCCTGCTGTAAATGCAATACCAATACGCTGTAATTCCCTGTATATTAATATTCCAGTTCCAGCACCGCCAGCTACGAATACCTTCGGTGTGCCCTCCGGCTTCTTTAATTCTGTACTTCCATACATACAATTATACGTTCCGTGTGTAATTCCGTAAAGCCTGCTTATGCGTTCATCTGTAAATATCTTTTCCGGTCTTCCAAATTCTATCTTTCTATCTGCACCAACACACATAACATAGTCTGCTATCTTAGCCGCAAGTTCTATTTCGTGTAAAGATACAATAACAGCGACATTATCCTTAACAGCCATCTCCTGCAGTATATCCAGAAGCTCAATTTTATGTCTTATGTCAAGAAATGAAGTCGGCTCATCAAGCACTATGACCTCAGGCTTCTGGCATATTGCCCTTGCAAGCATAATTCTCTGGCGCTGTCCATCACTAATCTGTGAAAAATCATTATCTGCTATATCAATTGCTGATACCTTCTTTAATGACTCATTTACTATCTGTTCATCTTCTTTGGTAAGTCTTCCAAAATAATTAGTGTACGGATATCTTCCCATTGCGACAACATCACGGCACGTCATCATCTCGGTCTTAATCTTTTCTGTAAGCACAACAGACATAGTCTTAGCGTATTCTTTACTTGTGTAATCGCTTATTTTCCTGCCTTTTATATATATATTGCCACCTATAGGACTCATTTCCTTTATAAGATTCTTTATTATTGTAGATTTTCCTGCACCATTAGGTCCGATTAATACAAGAATTTCACCTTTATTAACCTTAAGTGCTATATCTGACAGAAGCACTTTTTTATGATAACCTACACTTAAATCCTCTGTCTGTACATATATCTGTTCCATATATTTCTCAACTTTCCATTTCCTTACAACAATTATCTCTTCTGCTTTACCATAAGCCATATAACAACCGGTGCACCAAATACTGCTGTGACTGTTCCTATCGCAAGCTCTGATGGTGAGAATATTGTTCTTGCAATAAGGTCACAGAACATACAAAACACCGAACCGCATAAGAATATTGCAGGAATTGTAACAATCGGCTTTGTTGTCTTAAGTGATAATCTTGTAATATGTGGAACTGCAATTCCAACGAACGATATAGGACCCGCCAGTGCTGTAACACAAGCTGAAAGGAGGCTCGAAAGCAGTACAATACATACCCTGAAGAACTTTATATTAATTCCCATACTCTGCGCATATCCCTCACCTAAAAGATAAGCGCTGATTGGCTTAGAAAAAAGAAATGTAATAACTGCTGTTGGAAATACAACTACAGCCGCAAGCTTTACTGTTGGCCACGAACTTCCTGAAAAGCTTCCCATAGCCCAGTGTGTGAGATTGGCAATGTCTGAATCATTCGCAAATGTAATACAAAGGTCTGTTATTGCAGAACATATATAGCTAATCATAATTCCCACAACCAGGAGCATAGACATGCTCTTAACTTTATTAGCAAATATAAGTACATAAAGCATTGCAAGCAGTGAACCGACAAATGCCGCCGCAACCTGTGCCCAGAGCGGCATACCTGATACATACTTTAAAAGAAATATCATTGTGATTGCAACAAACATTTTCGCACCAGATGAAATCCCAAGCACGAATGGTCCTGCTATTGGATTTCTGAAAAATGTCTGTAACAGAAATCCTGACAATGACAAAGCACCGCCCAAAATAGCCGCCATACATAATCGTGGAAGTCGTATTTTCCAGATAATATTGTATTCAGGTGTTCCCATATCACCCTTTAAGAATATAATTCTGAAAATTCTCGCAGGAGATATATGGATATTACCTGTATTAATATTTAATATAACCGCCACAACAAGTAATACTGCAAGCAGTATATATACAAGCTGGTAGCGGAGTATCTGTTTTATCTGCATATTTTCTCCATTCTGATAATTACTGCAATTTGCGTTATTATTGTAATTTTTAATATTATTGCATTTCTAATATTATTGTAATTCTAATATCATTGCATTTTTAATATTATTGCAAAATGACTGCCCCATTAAGTATAATACCATATGCTCTGCACGGTTTTCAGTGCATTGTGGCTACAAAGTAGTCATATTATATCATATGCCCTGCGTTGCTTTTCCACGCATCCGAAGTTTCGAAGAAACTTCTAAGTGACTACGAAGTAGTCATATTATATCATATTCTCAGAATTCTTCCAATTATGCAGTTAATTATGAAAATGAGAATATATATCGTTACGATTGTCGAACCTACTGGAGTTGAGGTAAATATTGATATTATTATTCCAAATACTGCCCCAAATACTGAAAGGATTGCTGAGTATATTATAACTGATTTGAAGCTTGTCATTACTCTCATCGCTGACAAGGCCGGAAATACTAAGAGGGCTGTTATAAGCAGTGAGCCTACGAGGTTCATTGCAAGCACGATTATTACTGCTGTTATAACTGCTATCATAAGATTGTATACATTAGTATTTTTGCCCATTGAGCGTGTAAAATTCTCATCAAATGTCACTGAGAATATTCTGTTATAAAATATTATAAAAAATGCAACGACTACAAGTGAGGCTATTACACACATAATAACTTCTGAGCCTGTAAGTGTAAGGATTGATGTCGAACCAAAAAGTGTGGAACACACATCTCCTGATACATTTGAGGATACTGAGAACACATTTAATATAAGGTAACCAACTGCCATTGAGCCTACTGAAAGCATAGCTATTGCTGCATCACCCTTTAATTTCGTGTTAGTTCCTGTTCTAAGAAGCAATATCGCACACACTATTGTTACAGGCATAATGAATATATTTACATTAGCAATCTTTAACACTGTAGCTATTGCAAGTGCACCAAATGCAACGTGTGACAAGCCATCTCCTATGAAGGAAAATCTCTTTAACACAAGTGTCACGCCAAGAAGTGATGAGCATAAAGAGATAAGCACGCCTACGATAAGCGCATATCTTACAAATGGATATGACATATAAAACTGAAATTCCTGTATAAAGCCACTCATTACTCCTCATCTCCTTCCATCTGTCCAAATACATTGGCTTTGTCGCTTTGCATAAATTCTTTCTTAGTACCATAAAAGCTGTCTTTACTGTCAAGATAAAGAATATGTGTCGCATATGATACCGACTGAAGGTCGTGGGACACCATAATTACTGTTATTCCTTTATCGTTAAGCTCCTTTAATAGCTCGTAAAATTCTGCTGTCACCTTAGGGTCCAAACCTGTAACAGGCTCATCTAAAAGTATTACCTTGGAAGTTGCACAGAGTGCTCTTGCAAGTAAGACCCTCTGCTGTTGTCCGCCTGAAAGATTGCGGTAACATTTTTTCTTAAGGTCTGTAATATCAAGCTCTCTCATCTTCTCAATTGCAAGACTTTTCTCTTTCTTTCCGTAAAATGGCTTAAATCCGCTTCCTGCAAGTGTTCCTGACAGAACAACTTCCCATACAGTAGCTGGAAAATCCTTCTGTACAACTGTCTGCTGTGGAAGATAACCTATCTCATAATCCTTAAGGCCATCACCATATTCTATCCTTCCTGATACTTTATCTATAAGGTTAAGCAGTGTCTTTATAAGTGTACTTTTTCCAGCTCCATTTTCACCAAGCACACATAAATAATCACCTTTATTGACCTTGAAATTAAGACCTGATACAACTGCCTTGCCCTCATATCCCAAAGCCAAATTCTCACATTCTATATATGACATTTTCTTTTCCTTTCTCAATTCCTATTTATCAATTGTTATTGATAAACATTCTCATAGTAAGTGTAATAAACACAAAAATTATCGTTCACGTCTGACATTAAAATCTATTGTAAAGCCTGTTTTAATACGACAAGGTTATTACTCATAACATTCAGATATGTATAATCTGCATCATCTGTCCCTGCCGACTGCATTGAATCCATAGTAAGTATCTGCTGATTCTTCTGGCTTGTATTGCCCTTAATAGTGTTAGCTATTCTTTTATCGGAACCATCAATTACAAGTATGCTTCCTGTTCCTATCTCGTCTATCTTGCCAGAAAGGAATGTAACTGTCTTAAAACTTGCCTCTGTTTCTGCTGAACAGCCTGCAAATGCGGCATAATAATCAATTCCGTAATCATCAACAAGATACCTGAATGGAAATCTGTCGCCAAATATAACTGTCTTAAGCCTTGAATTCTCACATACATTTTCATAATCACTGTCAAGTCCAGCAAGCTTATTTATATACGCATCAGCGTTATCCTGGTATAACTGCGAATTATCTTTATCCAAATCCTTGACTATATCCGCAAGATACTGTGTTAATACAGCCGCATTTTTTAATGAAAGCCATATATGCTCGTCATATTCAATATCCTCGTCTGTGTGACTGTGCCCTGCCTCCAAACTGTGGTCGTCTGCGTAATTATCTTCGCTATGGTCACCGCTGTGGTCACCTGCCGTATATTCATCTGCGTGGTCATCTGCTGTATGGTCATCGCTGTGCTCATCTGCGTGGTCATCACTGTGGTCGTCTGCACTATGGGAATGTGTGTGTGTATGCCTGAACTGGAAACGGCTCTCCTGCATACCTTCTATTACCTCTTCCTCTTTAGTCCTGTCGCTTATAAGCTCCATCATATTGACTTTTATCATATCATTATTCTTAGTTTCCCTTACCGCATCAAGAACCCACGCATCAGACTCGCCTCCGACATACACAAACACGTCTGCTGATGAAATCTTAGTCATATCCTTAGCTGAAGGCTGGTAACTGTGTAAATCCACTCCACCATTAATAAGAAGTGTCAGCCTGAATTTATCGGAATTATCACCTATTATCTGACCTAGCCAGTCGTACTGTGGGAATGTTGTACACACAATGCTTATCCTGTCATCATCATACCCTGTATCTGATGAACAGCCTGTTAATAACAGCATTGAAAATGTACCAATCAGAAAAACAGTACTCATAAATAATGCTTTTATTCTTTTTCCTGCCATTTTTATATCTATATTAAAATGCTTATTCTGCATATTATCTTTACTCCATTCTAACCCTGCTCATCTTTGCAATTCCTGCAAAGACCGCTTAAAGTTGAGCCATTACATTCAAGTGTAAATCCATATTGTTTCATAAGATTTTTTCTTATTTCGTCCATAAATGCACAGTCAAGGTGCATAACCTTTCCACACTTACGGCACTGCATATGAAGATGTGCATCACAATTATTATGCTCATCTGATATTCTATAATAATAATTACCACTGCTTGCTGTCTTAAAACGCACAAGCACTCCATTATCTGTCATTCTGTCGAGCGTACGGTACACTGTTGACTGGTTTACATCTACATTGTTGCTTTCAAGGTAATGATATACGTCAGCCACGCAGAAGCTCTTGTCTTTCTGGAGTGAAAGATATTGTTCGATTTCCTGGGTAGCTTTGGTGTGGTATGTTTTGGGCATTGTGTGCTGCTCCTTTCTTGTGAGTGGGGGCATTAATTGTTAATGTGGTGCACTTTCCTCTGTAATTTTATGATAATGACACCGATTGGGTTATAATGTGGCACACTTTAAATTGTGGCGCACTTTAAACTGTGGCTTCGCATAGCGGGTATATATGCCTATATGGCTTGCGGGTTGTCCAGAGCATTACGATGAACCTCTTAAAGCATTAATCGTGTTCAGCATAGGCTTCCACGATTAATTGAGTTTCATCTTCATTGGACAAATGCAAGCCATATAGGCATATACACCCGCTATGCTGATTTACTTTAATGGCTCCCCTTTTTTTATAAAAAATGCGAAATGCGTTGTAATTTGCATATAATTTGCAAACCGTTTGCATTTCGCATATTATCATTTAACTATAGTTATGTCAATATGTTTATATTTATTTAACATTATTTACCTATATAGAAGCAACCCCTCCACACTTTCACCACCGCAACACAAAAAGCGCCCCGCAATCGCCGCCCCAATGGCCGGCAATTGCGGAGCTTTTCTCCAATAAAGTAGATTAGGATTGGGGAGAGCTGGCACAGGCATAAGAAGACGATGGGGAGCCGCCGGCACTTAAGCGCTGTCCTTTAGCACTTTAGTACCGCTGCGAGCGACACTTAAGCGCAAGCGTGTCGCCGTTGCCTGTGCCAGCTCTCCCCAATCCCTCACAACCTACATTCCTCTCTCCCAATTGCCCAATCAAATATTCTTTATCATATTCTTACAACTATTATAAGTTATAACAAAATACCCTCCATATATCAAAAGTATAAACACTCCGGTCATTATTATTGACTGTACCATATATTCCGTACCAAGCAGTTCCATCACCATATAGCTTACCCTCATTCCGAATATTGAGTGTATTATTGCAAGAGACATTGGTATTCCAAAGAATATCGCTGTCTGCTTTAATACTGCGTGATTGATTTTGCTATTGTCTGTTCCAAGATTTTTAAGTATCTTATATCTGCCAAGATTGTCGGCACTTTCTGACAGTTCTTTTAATGCAAGTATTGCTGCTCCGGATATAAGGAATATAAGTCCAATGTACAATGCTATAAATGCTATCATAGCACCAAGTCCCATTGAATTCTCTTTTACTGAAATAAGCGTATTAATATCCATTATAATACCTTCTTTACCAGCACCATTCGCTATCTTTACAATCTTTTTATCAACTGCCTCACGTTCATCACCCTCTGGTATATTATAATTACCAATATAATATTCAACTGTTGGAAGCATTGTTTCAAGTACTTCGTCTGGCACAACCACAATTCCTATATTTATATGGTTAGATGACATCTGGACAAAACCATCCGAACAACGATTATATTTTGGCTTTAACAATTTCCCATTTAAAGCAATCTTTACTCCCTTATCTAAGGCTTTGTTTCGCACTTCTGCCATCGACTTAAAGTCTGCAACAATTATATATTCATCAGAACTAAGACTGTATTGTTCATTACCATACAGAGCTGCCACCTTGTTATAATCACTAAGTTTCATAATATCTTCAGAATAATATGCATCAAAATATGATGAATCAATATTATCTGCGATATCCGGATTATTAGCCTTCGCTGCTTCTGTATTTCCTAAAGTATCATTAATTGTAAGTTCACTTGTATTGTATACATACACGTCTACTATATCTTTAAGAATATCTTCAAGGTCAATATCTTTTCTCTTATAATAATCTTTAATCAATTCTGCCTCATCATCTGAATAAAGTTCCTTCTCTATCTGCACATCTGCTGGTGATAGCATATCAATATTGTGTACAAGTGAATTACGCACTGTAAGTCCGCTTGATAATACGCATATTGTTATAAACATCATAAGGCATATAACTGTCATTGCGAACACGTTGCTGTTCATACGGCTGCTCATCTGACGGAACACAAAGCTGTTAAGCCCCTTATAGTACACCTTTTTCATAGAATGTACTGCTGAGAACATAATTCCTGATAATGACCAGAAGAATAAAAATGTTCCAGCACAGCCCATTACTATATATTTGGCAAGGTCAGTAACTAACTCAAGATTCCTGCTATCTGATACCTTATAGTAGGCAAATGCAAGCAGTACAACTGATATTATCCATACAACTGCACATATATATGGATTTTTGTTAGTTGCTTTTTCTGCCTTTCTGCTTCCTGTAAGAAGGTCTATAAGCTTATATTTGTTAATGCAGAACATATTAAAGAGTATTACGATAACATATATAATTGCAAAATATATCAATGTCTTTACAAATGCCTGCTGAGAAAATACAAATCTGTATTTCTCAATGTTAACCCCAAACATATTGGCAACAAATATACTTGTAACCTGTGAAAGTCCTATTCCTGCCACAAGTCCTATTCCTAACGATATAACACCTATAATCAGTGTTTCAAGAAACAGTATAAGTGATATTTTCCTTTTTCCCATTCCAAGAAGAATGTATAATGCAAATTCCTTTTTTCTCTTCTTCATAAGGAAATTACTTGCATATATAACAAGAAATCCAAGTATAAATGCAACAAATACACTTACTCCCGAAAGTGTTGTATTAATAAGCTTTACTATCTCTCTTGTGTCTTCTGATATTTTAAGCATAGTTGTCTGTGTTTCGATTGCATTAAAAAGATAAAATATCGCAACACCGAGTATTAACGTGAAGAAATATACTGCATAATCCTTCAGGCTTTTTTTCATATTAGAAAATGATAGTTTAAAGAGCATCGCCCGCGTCACCTCCCAATAATGAAACAACATCTATTATCTTGTTAAATAAGGTCTTCCTGTCATCAGCGCCACGGTTAAGCTCGTGGAATATCTTACCATCCTTGATAAATATAATTCTGCTTGCATAACTTGCAGTAAATGAGTCGTGTGTTACCATAAGTATTGTCGCCTGCAATTCCCTGTTAAGCATATTAAACCTTTCAAGAAGAAGCTTAGCAGCTCTTGAGTCAAGAGCTCCTGTCGGCTCATCAGCAAGCACCAGACTTGGACTTGTTATAATTGCCCTTGCAGAAGCAACTCTCTGTTTCTGTCCACCTGACATCTGGTAGGGATATTTATTTAATATCTCTGTTATATCAAGCTGTTCTGCTACATTTTTTACTGCCCTGTCAATTACCTCAGGAGAATCATTTCTGATTGACAATGCAAGTGCAATATTCTCATATGCTGTAAGTGTGTCCAGAAGATTAAAATCCTGAAATATAAATCCCAGCTTATCTCTTCTGAATCTGTTAAGAGCACTTCCTTTAAGCTGTGTGATATTATTGCCGTCTACATATATATTGCCACTTGTAACCTTATCAATTGTAGATATGCAGTTAAGAAGTGTTGTCTTACCGCTTCCCGAAGCACCCATAATAGCAACGAATTCACCCTTGTTTACATCAAACGATATATCATCTATCGCTTTAGTCAGGTTATTCCTGCTGCCATAATATTTCTCTACATTTTGAATTCTCAAAATATTCTCACTCATATAAAATCCTCCATTTCTGTATACGAAACCTCTAAGGCTCATATCTGCCAATCACTTGACTTCCTCTACATTGTAATAAGGATTTTGTTATCTGTCGTAATTCTAATATTACGCAATGTTACATTTTTGTAATATTGGCTTTGTATAATATTAACTTTCTGTAATATTAATTCTTTATAATATCGGACTTTTCAATATTAACCGGGTTGTAATAGCTGTCCCCGTAAAATGTTATTTCAACCTCTGTATATTCTCCCTCAATTGACTTTATCTCTATATTATGTCCAAGCTTGCCACACATATTTTTAGCAATATACAAGCCCATTCCTGTTGATTTGGCGTTATTTCTTCCGTTAGAACCTGTATAAGATTTAATGAATACCTTATCTATATCTTTAGCTGGTATTCCAATTCCGTTATCCTTTATATGAAGCACAGCATACCCCACTTTGTCTGTGCCACTGTCCTGTCTTTGCTCTGAATATACTTCGATATAAGCCTCTCCTGATGTCTTTTTGTATTTAATACTGTTGCTTATAATCTGGTTGACTATGAATTCAAGCCATTTGGCATCAGTATTAACATAAGTATCTATGTCGTGGACATTAAGACTTATGTTGTTGCTTAATATTATGTCTTTATTCTTAACTGCCGTCTTGTTAATAATTGTTTTGAGATTAACTTTTCCAAATGAGTAGTCTTTCTCTGCATTTTCTGACCTCACATAATAAAGTACCTTGTCTGCATAATCATCAAGCCTGTTAAGCTGTGTAATAAATTTCTTATCTATATGCTCTTTGTCATTGTGGCACATAAGCGTAAGGCTTGCTATTGGAAGCTTTATCTCGTGAACCCACATTTCTATGAAATCTTTAAAATCCTGCTGTCCCCTCTCGTACTGGTTAATATGCTCAATCATAGATTTATTAATGTCATACATCGCTGTATACACAAGGTTTCCCTCATAGAATTCCGGCTCGTCCAGTGTTTCAATAACAAGATATTTCTTATCAATCCTCTGTGTATTATCAATAAGACTGTTATAGAAATTCCGTTTTCTGCAAAAATCCCATATGAACATTATAATAAAAAATATGGCTGCAAGTACAGCCATAAGTGCCGCCATCTGTACTCCGAAGTTAAATGCACACAGAAACCCACATATAAGTATTATATATACAATAATAAGTATAATTTTAAACAACTCATCTTTTATATATTCTTTTAATTTCATACAAGACAATACCCCTGTTTCTTTCTTGTTTCTATCGCATCTTCGTATCCGAAATCCGAAAGCTTCGCTCTTAACCTGCTTATATTAACAGTGAGTGCATTATCATTAATATATTCCTCGTTATCCCACAGTGCCGTCATAAGTTCATCTCTTGATACAATCTTTCCTATATTGTTAAGCAGACTTAAGAATATTATCATCTCATTCTTGGTAAGCACGAGCTCTTTCTCCCCACGGCTTAATGTTCCTTTCGCAGTATTAACAGCTGCTTGCCTATACTGGTATATTCCCTTCTCACCTGTATCTGCCTCACTGCTGTCCTGCTTTCTTGTCCTCTTTATTACAGCAGATATTCTAAGCATAAGTATTGTCGGGTTATATGGCTTGGTTATATAATCATCTGCCCCATAGCTCATTGACAGCACCTCATCACTCTCTGATGTTCTACTCGTCACCATAATTACCGGTATATCCGCCTCTTTTCTTAACTTTCTTAATACAAGCTCTCCATTAAGCTCTGGAATGTTAATATCCAGAAGCACAAGATCTGGCTTTGATTTTATAATCTGTCCTGCCGTATCTGAAAATGTACTTATATATTCTGCCTCATATCCTTCATTACGCAAAAGTTCAATAAGCTCATTTCGTAATACCTCATCATCCTCAACAACTAATATCCTGCTCATTATTCTTCTCCATTTCCGCTCACATTTCTGCCACGCTTATGTCACACTTATATGTGGCTTTTACCTGCTTTAAAAATGTAATAAATAATCCCTGCCGCATCTGCTAAGAACCAGCCGATAGGAATAGCCACCCAAATTCCAATAACCCCGATTGCTGATATTCCAGATAAAGTGTATGCAAGCACAACTCTTGTTCCAAGTGATATCACTGTAAGCACAACTGACATCATCGGCTTATTGATTGCCCTGTAATAGCCATACAGCATAAATAATATTCCAATTCCTATATAAAATGTTCCCTCTATTCTAAGATACACAGCTCCCGCATTAATTACGTCCACGCTGGAATTATCAACAAATATGCCCATAAATGTGCCTGCAAATCCACATACAACCGCACTTATGCACACGCAGAATATAATAACGCTTACTACTGACTGCTTTATCCCTTTCTTAATACGCTGTCTCTGCCCTGCCCCGTAATTCTGTGCAACAAATACTGAAAACGCATTTCCAAAATCCTGTACCGGCATATATGCTATGGTATCTATCTTTACAGCCACTGCAAATGCTGCCATAATCACTGTACCAAAACTGTTTACTATTCCCTGTACGCATAATATTCCAAAATTCATAACTGACTGCTGAAGACAGGTAAAGCCTGATAAAGAAAATATATTCGTTATATTCTCTTTATTAAACTGCATATCATCTTTATGTATCCTGTATTCAGGATAAGCCGCAATCATATATATAAATATTCCTATTCCAGATATATACTGTGCTATCACTGTTGCTGCTGCCGCCCCCTTAATTCCCATATTAAAACCTGCCACAAACAATATATCTAAAAATATATTAAGCACAACAGACACTGATAGAAATACAAGGGGAACTACCGAGTTGCCAATTCCCCTTAATATATTAGACACATAATTATATATGTATATTGCAATAAAACCTATAAACACATATATAAGATACTCTTTCATATCTCCGGCAATTTCATACGGAACCTGCAAAAGTAATATAATCTTATCAACTAATATATAGAACAATGCCATAATCACAACAGCAATTGCACCTATCATAGATGATGATAAGAATATTCCATTACGGATAGCCTTAACATCTTTTCTGCCATATGCCATAGACACAAATGAACTGCTGCCAAGACACAAGCCTATAATTACTGATGTAAGAAATGTCATAAGCGTATATGACGAACCTACTGCCGCCAGTGCATTATCACCTACATATCGTCCAACAACCCACGTATCTACAAGATTGTAAAGCTGCTGTAATACATTTCCTAACATAAGAGGAAGTGCAAATCCCCATAAGCCTCTCGTTATATTTCCTTTTGTCAAATCCGTACTTCTTGCCATAATACTGCTCCTTAAGTAATTCTCTTGTAAAAAAGACTTCTTAAATAATAGTTACCAGAAATTAAGCTTTAAAATTATTATTCAAGATTTAATTTCTTATCGAGTATATATATTGAGGCAACCACAAACGCAATAAACATAACTACTGACACCACAACCGAACCTGTCATAATATGTCCGAATTCTTCAAACGTAAATGCCACATCACTTCCCGTTACAGATTCCTTAATCATCTCTTCAAACATATTACCATTCCCCTTTATTGGCGTAAGTAAAAGCACAATAACATTCAATATCTGTCCAACAATATACACTGCAATATATGTTACAAATGAGAATGCATCCCTGTTGCCATTGGCTGTATATCCCATACACATACAGAAAAAGAACATTACATACATATATATCCCTGACAATATAATCAATATAATTATTAATGTGCAGAAACTGCCTTTATATCCTAACACATTTAACTGCTCATTAATACTCTCTGGCACTCTCCATATCCAGTCTACCCTTGCAATTGCTATACATACAGAAACAACAATCACTACAAAATTAACAAGATATATAATATATCCTGATATAAGCTTGCATACATATATAAGCCATACAGGAACTGGAAGTGTGTGGGTAAGATAACCCTCATCTTTTAACATACTTCTTCTAAAATATAATATCACAAATACTATGCTTACAATAAATAAAACTACGCATACAATTACATAAACTGCTATCATAACCGGATATGCCACTGGTGTAATGCCATTATCCGGAACATATTCTGATAACACGTGTAATGCCCAGCACCCAAATGCCGCAAGTAATGTAACTATATATAATGCAATGTGTTTTTTAAATAATTCTTTCAAATCATATTTTATTAATCTGCCTGCTGTTAATAACATACGAACACCTCCCTGAATAATGCGTCAACACTCTTATTGTATTTGGTTCTTATATCATCAACTGACTCCTTAAGATACACCTCGCCCTGCTTTATAAATACAACCTCATCAAGAACATTTTCTATATCACTTATAAGATGTGTTGTTATAACAACTGTCGCATCTTCATTATAATTGCTTATTATTGTCCGTAAAATGTAGTCTCTTGCCGCAGGGTCAACACCTCCCATAGGCTCATCTAAAAGATACAGCTTTGCTTCCCTGCTCATAACAAGAACTATCTGCACCTTCTCCCTTGTTCCCTTAGAAAGTGACTTTATCTTATCCTGCTCATTAATTCCGAACTTCTCAAGCATATCAAGTGCTTTCTGCTTGGAAAAGTCCTCATAGAAATCCGCAAAATAATCAACTGCTTCCTTTACCTTCATAGATGGATTAAGGTATGTTCTTTCTGGAAGATATGACACTATCTTCTTAGTATTAACACCAACCGGATACCCATTAATTATAATCTGTCCTGACGTTGGCTTAAGCACGCCTGCCATCATCTTAATAAGTGTACTCTTGCCACTTCCGTTAGGACCTAATATTCCTACAATCCTGCCACTTTCCAGGGAAAGTGACAGATTATTCATAACCTTTTTCTTGCCATAGCATTTGCCTAATTCTTTAATCTCCACCAAATTGCTCATATATCCTCCATTCCAAGATAAATTAAAGCACTGTTATAATTTCCCTGTTATAACTTTTATTCCTCTATACGGCTGATATATTCCTTATACTCTGCAATTGCTTCTTCTGGAGTAAAACCTATCTTTTTCATTCCATTATGAAAGCTCTCACAAAGCTCCAGAGCCATATCCTGCTTTAACCTGTCTATCTGTTTACCTCTGTCTGCAACGAATCTTCCAGATGTTCTCTGTGATTCAAGATAACCTTCTCTTTCAAGCTCTGATAAAGCCTTCTGCATTGTGTTAGGATTAACTCCTGCCTCCAATGCCAGCTCCCTCACCGGCGGAATCTTATCGCCGACCTCAAGCTTTCCGCTGGCTATCTGAACTTTAAAATGCTCCATTATTTGCAGATATATAGGGACATCGTTACTAAAGTTCCAACTCATAACTTATTCCTCCTGCTTATAATCAATATTGATAATTCCCATATGGTAGTAATGCATAAACAATATATGCGCCTTACATTGTATTATTGTATTACTCTATTAGTACAATAATACACAGTTAATAAAATGTCAATATATTTATTTATCATCTCTGTGCTCTCCGCCCCACTTGCACATTGCAACAAGAACCGGTACTAATGACTTTCCTCTTTCTGACAGGCTGTACTCTACTTTTGGTGGAATTTGAGGATACTCTTTTCTTACAATAAGCCTGTCCGCCTCCATCTCCTTTAATGTGGCACTAAGTGTCTTATGTGATATATTTCCCATACATCTTTTAATCTCACTATACCTCATAACCTCCTTATGATTAGCCAGCCAGTACATAATCACAAGCTTATACTTCCCACTTATAAGCGACAAAGTATACCCAAAATCCGTATCACCAATCCCCTCCCCCGTCTGACAACATAAACTACACATCTCTTTCATAAAACCAGCTCCTTCCTAAGTTATTAAAAAACTTAGCGGCTGTCCTTTAGCCGCTTAGTACCGCTACGGTTTCAAGTAGCGAGAGCGTGCCCAGCGGTAATACAACACGTCCTCCACAACGTCCGTCCGCCATTACCCCTCCCCGGAATTTTTTCACTCCACACTAACCTAAAGGAAAGTATATAACCTAAATGTGCGTACTTCCCATTTATATAATTATAGGTTATATTCTAAATTGTAACAAGAATTATTATACAACCACACCTATTAGATGTACCCTATTCATCAGATTGGAGGATTATGAAATTTAGTATTGAAGAACTTCGCCCGATAAGAAATGGTATGACTATCTCAAGAGATTCCAGACTTGGTAATTCCACCAAAGTAACTTACTTCTCTATGGGAAAGGATACTTCCATAAGTCAGGAAAGCTATGACAGAATGACTATGTATATTGGAGCTTTCGGCTGGGGAGAATTCATTATTGGAGAAGAACCTAAGACTATTAAATTACAGCCAGATGAACTGCTTATTGTACCTGCTGGTACATTATGCGGAATGCAGACATCTAACGGAATTGTGTATACAGAGATTATATGTACAGGAAAGGATATTAATATGAACGCTAACGTAAAAACTAATGAAGTATTTGCACTTAAGAACCTTATATCTTACGAAGAAGGCAGTATTGCCAATATGGACGTGGTAAGCACTCCTGATATGAAGTATGTCCTTATGGCATTTGATGAGGGAACAGGTCTTACACCTCACAGAGCACCTGGTAATGCTATCGTATTTGCACTTGAAGGCAAGGCAACTATAGGATATGAAGGTAAAGATTATGAGCTTTCAGAAGGTGAATGTTTCCGTTTTGAAAAAAATGGACTTCATAGTGTGACAGCTAATGGAAAGTTTAAGATGGCGCTTTTACTTGTGTTAGAGTAATTCCAAAAAGCAGTGATGAATGACGGACAGCTATTACTAACGGACGTTGCGAGGCTCTGCTATATTACCGCTGGGCACGCTCTCGCTACTTGAAACCGCAGCGGATACTAAGCGGCTAAAGGAAAGCCGCCAAGGACCGGCGGCTTCAACAGTACCCAGCTTGCAATATAGCATAGGCTCACAACTTGGTGCAGATTGTTGTGACGTGTGGACACTGTTCTTTGTAGATGAACTCTGTAGAGTGTTATGACTATATCGTATATTATTCGCTTTGGTATGATATTTAAAAATGCTCCTTTCCAGATGATTGGTGAATTGGGATTTACCTGTTAGCTGGATGGGAGCATTTTTTCATATCTTATATTGGCTTTTGTTTCTTACTACTTACCTGTTGGTTTGGCTTTCTTGTGCTTTATTATTATTATTGTGGCAAGAAGTATTATGGCTATAGCGGCGGCTATGTAGTAGATTATTTTGTTGGAGCTCTTGTGTATAAGGGCAAAATCGGCTTCGTATGGGATTACGGCTGGTTGTTAACTGCCGCTCTTTTTCGCGTCTGCTTTGACCCAGTTGTTGCCGTCTTTATCTACATACCATATTTCATTGCTGCCATCACTATCTTCTACAAGAAAATGCCCTGTAACAGTATCCTGCTGGCTTGTGTGAGAGCTTAATATCTGCCAGCTATAAGCATATACTACATCTCCTGACAGACCGCTTATGTCACAAGTCCTGGTTACAAGCTTGTCATCGTTGTAGAACTTACCTTCTGCAAGGAATAATATTTTGCCATCTGCATTTTTCTCATTAGATGCAAGACTTTCTGTCCAGAGGTGATATTCTGCCTCAACAACTTTATTCTGTGTTATAGGACTTACTGTAATATCTGCCGGCCATTCGCCATAATATCCGTCTTTCTTTGGTATTGATGGCAGGTCTGATGTTGTAATATTGCCATTGTAGGCTATTACCTTAGTTCCAGCAACGTAATCATCAGCTTTAAATGTTATTGTTATCTGATGAAAGCCTTCTGGAATATTATCAAGTGACATAACATAATCATAAGTCACCTTATCAGCAATACCGCTATAATTAATATCATCTATGCCGCCTAAAATGTCACTCACAAATATGTTATTTCTTACGCTTCCTTCTGAATCAGTAGTTCCGGCAATCACACCTTTTTTCTCACCATCACCGCTGATTGTTGCAATGGACACATTATTCTTAACTGTGTATCCCTGTCCGCATATTCCACCTGCATAACTGTCACTTTCAACATTGCAAAGGCTGTAATTATCTGATACTGAACTGACACTGTTACCAGCTATTCCACCTGCGTAATCACCAGTTTCAGACTTAACACTTCCATAGCCCTCGCAGCCATATATAAGTCCTAATTCCTGCAAACCAGTTATTCCGCCTGCACAATCTTTTCTGGAAGTAACCTCTCCATAATTAACACAGTATATTACTATGTCATTGACTGTTGAACGGAGCTTGACATTTGTTGAACTTCTTAAATCCAGATCATACTCAGGGTCTACATCATATTCAATGTTCATAGTTCCTGTTATTCCACCTACATTAAGGTCACCGTATACAGTTCCCCTGTTCACTGATTTAGTTATAACACCGTCTGTATTCTTTGCATTTTCCGCCGTGGAAATATCTTCTATATGACTGTCATCACTTGTAACAAGCTGTGCTGTATCATTCACTGTACTTCCTATATTGTTAATCTGTGAAGAAATGGTATTGATACTGTCAGAAATATTCTGTATCTGTTCATCAAGAACATTTACAATACCTTGAATATCTCCTGTAATATTGCCTGTTCCAAGCTGGTCTGACACATCTTTTACAAAGTCTTCTGCTGTATCACTCGAATCTGCCATTGTGTTACTGATGTCCTTAAGATTATCATTAATGATATCCCACTGCTCATCGATAGCATCTTTCTGGGAGTCTGATAAAATTTTATCATCACCCTGAATGTCCTTTATCTTATTAAGAGCATTATCAATATTGTCAAAATACTCTCTTGTATCAGGGTTATCCTGCATAGAGTCAGATACTTCTTTTAAAGAGTCCGATAATACATCTGCATCTTCCTTATACTGGTTAGTAATGCTTTCTGCATAATCTCTTGTCTTAGATGAAGCACTGCTCATTGAATCTGACAAGCTGTTTAATGTATTGCTTATATTATTAACAGAGCCCTGAATTGTATCAATTCTGTCCTGTAAATACTCAGACTCTATATAAGGCTCTGCCTGTCCGACAATACCGCCGACATCTTTTCTGCCGTATATATCGCCTTCGTTGGTACAGTTAAGTATCTTTCCATTCTGGCTTCCTGCTATACCACCAACATTATAACCTGTATGGTTATATCCAATTGTTCCATAATTTGTACACGATGAAATAACACCAGATGAATTACCTGCTATTCCACCCATATCGTTACGGTCTACAACGTGCTGTGTAATATTAAATGTTCCAACATCAACTCCACCGACATCAAGTGATGAAGCTAATTCATCTGTATTAACGCGGCTTCTTGATACACATTCACTTATAAGTCCTTCATTCTTGCCAGCTATTCCACCTGTCTGGTTAGTTGCTGTAACAACAGCATCACTAAGACAGTTAGTTATATTAGCACCCGGCTTATTAATTCCTGCAATCGCACCTACATATGTTGTACCATTGACTTTTCCATAAAATGTGCAGTTAGTTATTGTACCATAATTAACACCGGCAATTCCTCCTATATTCTTCTGTGAACCAGATGTATTAACGCTTCCTGATACACTAAAATTGCATACATAAGCATTTTCTCCAAGGTAACGGAAAAAGCCATAATCAGAACCTTTATAATCGATATTAAAGCTTCTTACTGTATGGTTAGCACCATCAAATGTTCCATCAAAATATGGTATGCCTTGAAAATCTGTATTCGATAAATTGATATCTGTAGCAAGTCTTACTGTCCTGCCCCTGCTGTAACTGTCATATTTACAGTTATTGGCAAATTCAATAAGTTCCCTGGCACTGGAAATTACTATAACATCACTGTCAGCTTCCTCTGCCTGTACCACATATGGAATAATATTTCCAAATGCCGCAAAGATAATGAGCAGTGACAGCATTACTGCAAGTATTTTATTAAATTTTGTATTAAGCTTTACCATTACTGCTCATCTCCTTTCTCTGTATTGTTCGTAACATTTTCTGTATTATCCACACCATCACTTTTATCTGTTAATAAAAGATTATCTGTATCTTCATATGTAACCTGTCCCTGACGTCCTGGAATTACTGAATCAACTGATACCTTCATCTGTCCCTGGAATGTTCCCTGTATGTCAGCATCAATCTCACCCTGTACATAACCTTTGACGTGTCCTGTAACTCTTACCCTGCCGGCAACTTCTTTCTGTGGTCTTGCAATATTCATTGTAAGAGCTGTCTTTTCGATAATAATATCTCCAAGTAAAAGTATCTGTGGAAGCACGAATAATACAAGGATAATTGATATTAATGTACCTCGTCCAAGTGCAACACCTATTGAAGCAACTGTCGCATCTGAGGCAATCTCACCTATAAGGAAGCCTGCACAAGTAAGAATTGAACCTGATGTAAATATTGTTGGGAATGACTGGTTAAGTGTCTCAATCATTGCATCTTTAAGCTGCATTTCCTTCTTTAACTGCAAATACCTGTTAGATATAACAATCGCATAATCTATTGTAGCACCCATCTGTATTGCTGATACAATCAGGTATGCAATAAAGAATACTGTCTGCCCCTGTAATGCCGGTACAGCAAAGTTAATCCATATACTTCCCTGAATAGTAAGAACAAGAAGCACTGGAAGTCCTGCTGACTGGAATGTAAAGAACAGAATTATCATAACAAAAAGTGCAGTAAGTACGCTTATAATAATATTATCTGATGCAAATGATGACTCAAGATCGTGGTCACTTGTAGAATTACCAACAAGGACTACATTATCTGTGCCATAATACTGAGCTGCAATACCACGGATTTCCTCCAATGCATCGTATGTTTCCTGACCTTCTACAGGAAGTGAAAGGTTAAGCACAAATCTTGAATAATCGCTTCCCTGAAGCTGTAACTGTGCATCGTGGAGTGTATCATATAATGTATTAAGCTTATCGTCCAAATCTCTATCTAATGTTACATAACCTTCCTTATACTGGTCATAAAGGAATAAGAACATATCAATAATAGGAACCTCATAATCATTAACTCCTGTAAATACAGGACCATACTGCTCCTGATTATAAGCATATGCCATATAAAGCACATCAACTACTTCTCTGTCTATATCAATCAATTCAGCAAATTGTCTTGGATTTAACTTATCCGTAAGCACATAATCATCATTAATTGACACATTTGCAAGACCAAGTGTTGATGTAACATAGCTTAGATTATCTAATTTGCCTAACACTCTCTTCTCTGACTCATAATCGCCCTTTGGCACCATAACAACTAACTGGTTGCTCTTGCCAAATGTATCCTCTATTCTTTCTTCTGCTATCTTAGCATTACTCTTTTTCGCACTCACAATTGAGCTTGTATCATAAATATACTGGCAGTTATTTGAAAATATAGCTGCTGCTATAAGAAATACTATAAATAAAGGTGGAATTATATATTTGGTCTTATTAGCAAATTTACCAACAATTGTAATCTTTGGCACATAACATTTGTGATGTGTATTATCAATTCCCTTGGCAAATATAAGCAGCACTCCCGGCATAAGAAAGAATACTGATATAAGACTTATAATAATGGCCTTAACCAATATAATACCCATATCATAACCAAGCCTGAACTGCATAAACATCATTGCAACCATACCTGATACAGTTGTAAGTGATGATGAACTAATCTCTGGAATAGCCTTTGAGAGTGCAACCTTTACCGCTTCTTCTGCATTAAGCGTTTCGTGCTCCTCCATAAATCTGTCGCAGAGAATAATCGCATAGTCAATAGCCAGTGCAAGCTGTAACACTACTGCTATCGAGTTGGTGATAGACGAAATAGTACCGAACCAGTAATTAGTTCCCATATTAAGAATTGCCGCAACACCAAATGTTATGAGTAATACTGGAATTTGCAGATATGCCTTTGTTGAAAGCATTAACACAACTACTATAATAATTACTGCCAGTACAAGAATAATGTTCATATCCTTTGACAGTGATTCCGCACTATCTTCTTCCGAACCAACCTCCGTTGAAACATATACGTCATAATCTGATAACGTATCCTTGACATCATTCAATGCCTGTTTGCTTATATCCTCATCTTCCGTTCCATCAAATGTAATATCAAACAAAGCATCTGTACCTTTATAATGGTCTGATGAGTCATCAAATGTTACCTGCTTAACTCCATCAATGTCCTCAAGTTCGCTTACAAGCTCGTCTGCCTGATTATAGGTGACATTGGTAAGCATAACCTTAGCACTGCCATATGTAACAAACTGTTCGTCCATAATAGACAATCCCTGTCTTGTCTCACTATCGGCTGGCAGGTATGATGTAATATCCTGATTGACCTGTACTTTATTGATAGATAACACACTATAAATAATCGCAAGAATAAAAAGAATTTCTATTGCTTTACGTTTATTCACAATAAATGTGGCTGCCGTAAGCCAAAAATTACCCTTTTGCTTTTCTTCTTTTTCCTTCATAAATTCTTCTGTACATATAATTCACTAAATATCCTAATAATCTTCAATAAACTTTAATTATTAATCAGTTTCTTAA
>ERZ780034.92-NODE-92-length-35004-cov-12.3544_pt1 | contig 35004 bp, 28 predicted proteins | sample MGYA00511855_ERZ780034 | MGnify/ENA primary metagenome ERZ780034 (study PRJEB29588, sample SAMEA2148024) | human gut metagenome | biome: human gut; feature: human-associated habitat; material: faeces | place: Denmark | collected 2008/2010 ...
CCTGTTTGCAGGTTTCTATAAAGGTATTATAGATTGCAGAGTTCTGTATTCCTTTCACGCTTCCGAAGAACAGGCTGTTCTTTCGTTGGACAGTGATCGGTCTTATCGCTCTTTCCACCGCCATATTGTCTATAGAGTATTCTCCGTCATTTCTGTAGGCGAAGATTTGATTCCAGAAATTCTTCAGGTAGTTAAGGGCCTTGCTCATAAGTTCGCTTCGGTTCTCATCCGGATTTGCCAGCAGATCATAAAGTTCCGTCCTTATCTTATCGATGATTTCCGTTGTTCCCTTACTGTTCCTTCTGCTGTAAATCTCGTCTACAGTAAGTTTTTCCCGGCGGTAAGTATCTTCCATGACGTATAGCTTTGCTATCAGTTCAAGAAAGATTCTGGCCTGAAGGCATCCCTGGTCGTATGCATGCTTGAACTTTGCCCTTGCATGAGCCAGGCAGCAGAGATGCTCTATATCCATAAGTTCGTTGTCAAGATACATATATACGTTGTAACCGTCACTCTGCAGTGATTTGATTTTTGCATCACCAAGGAACTCCTTCAATACATTTCTGTTCCTGCCTCCATGTTTCTGCAAACCTTTATCGTCCGTTGTATCCTCATAAAAGAAGATGACTATACGCGCTTTTCTGTTTACCAGACACCACATATAGGTCTTTCGTTTCCTATTGTAGGCGTGATAGCGAAGCCATGTCTCGTCCACATTCACATTGGCACCGTCCTTAAGGGCAATCTTCTTAAGGGCGGGTATCAGCCTGTTGAGCTGTATCGCACCTTTGTCGGCCCAGTTCAGAAGGTTCTGCGGCGATGTGTTCCAATCCATATCCGACAGACGGTTTCTGGCTTCCCTGTATGCAGGTGTTGACATCTGGAAGCGGTTGAACATAAGATACGAGAGCATGTTTGCCGTAATGCTTGTGCCCGGTACAATCTCATTGTAGATGTCAGCCTGGGCGTCATCTTTCATAGGAAGGTACATGCTTTCAATCCTTCCGTCGGCATGCTTTACCTTAAGCACCTCGAAGTGATGTTCCTCAATGCGGCTCACGATATTTCTGATTTTGCGGTAGCTTGATGATATAACTACAGAACCTTCAGGAAGCATTGCATAATCGGACTTGTGTATTATCGGAGTACCTACACAAGCCTTATTGTATGTCATCCCTTTTCTATATGGCCTTTCCTTTGAAGCGGTAGTTGAAGGTGTATCCTGCGTGTCACTTGATGCGGTAGGACCTGACTGTTGTACTTCACTTGCCTGAGCAGCAGCAGTACCGTCAAAGTCATCCTTGTCGTCATGTTTCCCTTTTACAGTCTTTTTACGCTCTATACCTTTCAGACTCTTGGAAGAAGCATAGGTCTGGGTGTTCACCAGGGAAAGACGCTCTATAAGGGCATTACGTTCTTTTTCAAGCTTTTTGTATTCCTTCAGCTGTATCTTGTATTCAAGAGCGGCCTTTTCTGCCTTACTGTTTGCCTTCAGTAGAGCATTTGTAAGGGAGTCTATTTTCTTATTGGCTTCCTTCAGGTCTTTTCCTATTTCATCAAGTCGTGCTATCATTTCATCAAGCTGCCTGCTCTTTTTCTGATTCTCCTCAAACAGGAACAGGGCGAACCTCTTTATCTGCTCATTATCCATACCTTCAAGGGGTGTATGCTCCTTTTCGGGTCTGTCCATCATCTCTTCAAGATGCTTGCGTCTGAGTGTATTTTCTATGAGTTCTTCCAGTTCCATGTTCTCTAATATTTTATGTAAAGATACTCATTTTCAATGAGATATACAAATATTTAGAGAACTTTTATTGCTGATATTCAGAGTTATATCATTAAATTCTTATGCTCGTTATTACCGGAGTTTCAAGTATCGTGACCAGGTCTTTCCAGTCTATCTTATACACTGTCACATCATCCTTGCGCTCTATTTTCATGAACTTGTACCCCTTGATAAAGGACTTCTCATGAAGATAGTAGGCATTACGCTCATAGTGTATCATACGGACTTTACGATGATCTTTCGACATGAACATGTAAACATCACCGTTCAACGGATCGCGGTGGTATCGGCCGCGGATTATCTCACATATACGCTGGGCCTTGCATCTCATATCGTGAAGTTCAGGAAGATAATAGAAGTTATGCAGTCCGTTTATACTTAGCATAGGCCCTCCAGTTTCTCTACCAGTGTTTTCAGCCCCTGATAGTCTAAGCCTTTCTTCTGTATGCACAAGCCCTCACGGGTTCTTATCGTTACCATGATGCTTCCTTTATTGGGAGATGTACGTTTGGACTTGTACTTAGTAACATTATGCTCTTCATTGCCTGTCTGAATCAACTTTTCCGGAATACCTTCCACTTCTACAGGTACAATCTTCTTCTGTGTTTTCTTGAACCAGTCATAGAATGCCGTGTATGGAATGTTGTTACTAATGCAGAATGAGTTGATGGAAACTCCTTTGGGTTCGCCCTCGGTTTTGTAGAGGAACCACAGTCTTTCAAAATCTTTTTCGCTAAACATAATCTTTGGAATTTTAAGTTTAGCACGAAGGTATGCGAAAGAGCTATGCTAGTCAATACGCCAATTTTGGAAGCTTACAATTACAACTTTACTTTCCATATTTGTTTGATTTATAATTCTTTTTTATAGCATCTTCTCCGTTTGGTATAGGTCGGGTTCAACGGTTTCCACTGTGAGAGTTCTTTTACGTTGTTTTCCAGTTGTGGTCCCGTTTCGGCGTATCGGAAATGGTATCGGTTGTAGACAGGAATCAAATCGTTGAAGAACAAAGCATTCACGCCCAGGCCCTGGTAGTCGGGACGGACTGCGATAAGCAGCATTTCCACCTTATCTTCCCGTTTCCATTTCAATGAACGCACCAGGTGATACCATCCGAAAGGTAGCAGTCTTCCTTTAGCCTTCTGTAAAGCATGTGAAAGGCTACCCATAGTGATGGCTACACCGATAATTTCGCTCTGTTCGTTTTCTATCACAGGGATGAGTTCCTTGTCTATCAGTGGCAAATATCGGTTCACATATTCGTCTATCTGTTTGTCAGATAATTCTGTATAGCCGAAAAGGGGAGCATACGCTTTATTCAGTAGTTCAAAGACTTTTCTGCCGTAACCTCTTTTGTAGATATCATCATGAGTGAGTTTTTTGACATTCAGTCCGAACAGCTCCTTCGACAGATTGGCTACACGGACATATTTTGCAGGAATCTCTTTCGGAACCTCGATACAGACTTGAATCCAGTCTACTTCCTTTTCATAGCCTAGGGTTTCCAGATGACGGGGATAATAAGGAGGATTGTAAATGGTAATCATGGAACCTAGTTGGTCGAAATCTTCTATCAACATACCTTCCTTGTCGAAATCAAAGATACCCATCGGCCCTTGTATCTGTTTCATACCATGTTCCTTTCCCCATCTTTCTACGGCGGAAAGCAGTGCGGCAGACACTTCCAGATCGTCAATGAACTCAATGAATCCGAAACGTACGTTCCGTGTGTACCATTTTTGGTTTGCCCGATGGTTGATGATACCTGCGATACGTCCTACGGCATTACCTTGTTCATCATACGCTATGAATGGTTGAATGTCTGTAAATTCCAGTCCGGTATTTTTTGTCGGGTCGAATGTATTGTAGATGTCTGATTCCAGATCAGGGACATAATAAGGATTTCCGGCGTACAATTTACGGGTAAGTTGTACGAAATCCTTCAATTCTTTTCTTGTTGAAATTTTTTTTATGCTAATTCTATTCATACGGAATATTGATTCCACTATATCTGATTCATATTAGAAAATGACGACATCATTTTTTTCTGTTATCTGTTCAGCTTCTTGAAGCAACTTGTTTCTATATGCTGTGGGAGACATTTTTAGATGATGTTTGACATAGGTACCGAAGAAAGATAGATTTGGAAAATCCAGTTCATTCGAAATCTCCTTGATACTTTTTCTGGTGTCATGCAGCAGGGTAACTATGTCTTTTATCATATGTTGGTTGATAATATCTGAAGCTGTTTTTCCGCATTGTCGTTTGCATATATATGTGAGGTATTTGGGTGTTGTATTGAGAAGATTGGCGTAATAATAAATCTTTCTCTTACAAGGGTATGTATTGCTCAAGATCCTGAGAAACTCAGGAAATAGATGATGTTCTTGTTTGGGCTCATACCGAATATTGGGTATCAGAAGAAGTAGCGTCTGATGAAAGTCATAAATGAATGCCTGAAGTAGAGCTCGTAATCTTTCCTTTTTATGATGATATGTATTTAGTTCTGTCAGGTGTATTTTGATCAATTCATAATATAAAAGAAATGTTCTCATACATTGTTCGGTGAGCTGCCATACAGGATTTTGTTCAACAATTTGTTTTACATCCCAACTTTCAGATGCATTGAGAGCCGACAACATATCATTTACTTTCGAGGAAATGATAAAAAATCTCCACTTGAGGTCAGTGTTAATTAAATCTGAATCAACAATAACCTTGGATGGGCAGATTATCATGCTATTAGGCATGATATGATATAATTTGTTGTTTAGTCTGAATGTCCTTTTACCTTTTAGGCAGAATCCTACAATAAATCCGTTTTTTGATTTTATAGTCTCATTTTCATTCCTGTTTAGAGTATCTGTTAAAGCAATATCATTTTCCAAGAACATTGTTTCCGTTGGAGATAATGTTTCTGTATTCAGACTTTTCATTGTAAAATCATTTTTGGGACAATCATTGTCGCAAAAATAGGAATTAGAGCTGATGGGTAAGTGTTTTATTTTTCTCTTTTATTTTTCGAATTGTCTGTAAAGGAAAAATGAAACTTTTTATGCGAAAAATAGGAAATTGATATCTTGTATGATTTACTTGAAATAGTTCTGTCGGGTTTGTGTAGAACGGGTATGTGTCTGTTTAGAATTGTTGCGGGAGGAGATTTCTCAGAGAAAAATGGGATGAATGTTTGAAGTAGGTTGGAGGTAAGAAGTAATCAGTGGCTTTATACAGGCGGATAAAGATTCCGTTGAACGTAAAGTCTACCAGAAAACAGTATTTATTACATATTTTCTGGTAGATGACAGTTGATTTTTTACTGGCTGATATTTTGTGAAACCCACATCCCGATGTCCTGTTTGCTGAGTGCGGCAGCCATGAGGTCCGGAAACTTGTCGGGTGTGCAGGCGAAGGTAGGTACTCCCAGTTCGGCCAGAAATGCGGCATGAGTCTTGTCATATGCAGGGGCTCCGTCGTCATTCAGGGCGGGCAGGACGATGAGCTGAACACCGCTGTTCACCAGTTCGACGAAACGTTTGTACATCTCACGGACTACTCCACCTTCGTACAGGTCGGTTACCAGTACCAGTACCGTGTCTAGTGGACGAGAGATGATTTCCTGACAGTAGGTCAGAGCACGGGCAATATCTGTGCCGCCTCCCAGCTGTACACCGAAAAGCAGGTCTACGGGGTCTTGTAAATCTTCGGTCAGATCTACTACTGCCGTATCGAATACCACCATGCGGGTGTTTACTGCCGGAAGAGAGGCCAGTACTGCTCCAAAGATACTGGAATAGACAACCGATGTTCCCATCGAACCGCTCTGGTCCAGGCAGAGAATGATGTCCTTCAGCGATTTCCGTTTCCGGCCGTAGCCGATACGGATTTCGGGGATAATGGTTTTGTATTCCGGTTGGTAATTCTTCAGGTTCTTGGTGATGGTGGTCTTCCAGTCAATCTCGTTGTAACGGGGGTTTCTCCGGCGGGAAGAACGGTTCAAAGCACCGGTTACCGCTTGTTGGGTAGGAGCAGACAGCTTCTGCAGCAATTCATCCACCACTTTTCGTACCACCTGGCGGGCAGTTTCTTTGTTCTTTTCCGGGATGGTCCGGCTCAGTGACATCAAGGTGGCTACCAGATGTACATCCGGTACGACGGTTTCCAGCATTTCTTTTTCTGTCAGCAGCGAATCCAAATGTAGCCGTTTGATGGCATCTCGCTGGATAACTTGTACCACCGATTGCGGGAAGAATTCGCGGATATCTCCCAGCCAGCGGCTCACTTTAGGTGAGGAAGAGCCGAGACCTCCCCAGCGGTCGCTTTCGTATACCGCTTTCAGAGAGTTGTCGATGCGTTGTTCTTCCTTGGTCAGTGTAATGCCTGTACCGTCCGCTTCATCGCCTCCCAGTATCAGTCTCCAACGTTTCAAATATTTTTGTTCCATAAGCTTCTGTCATTTATTCGGTTTTGATACCTAGCAGCTTGTATACCAACGGAATTACCTGTGAAGCATCTTCTGTATGGTAATCGATGCCTGCCGGAGTGGCAGTATCTGTCCTTGTTTCCTGATGCTGTTTGGCTTTCTCACCCAGTTTGCGCCGCTCAGGCTGAGTAAATTCGCTGAATGTCCGTCGTAGAATGGGCAACAGTTCCATGAATACTTCTTCTTCCAGTCCGCATATCCAGGAGTTTATCAGGGCCCATAATTTGTCATCCAACAGCAGAACGGAACCTGAGGATCGGAGAAAACCTTCGAACCAATAAGCCATGTCAGAAGGAGAGGTTCCTACCGACGAATAGAAATTGAGGGTATGCTGCATTTTTTCTGAAGTAATTTCTCCCTTATCATACATCAATCGGGTAGCATAGCCGGATAGTAATGGATGAACATGGATGGTATGCTGCATCTGATGGATGAATTCCTTCCACATGTCGTTCATTTCGGGATTGTTTAACGTTGCTATTGCGTAATCCATGGCAACGACCTTATTCAGTAGTTCGGCGGCCGCCTCTTCGTCGATATTGATACAGACCAGGATACCTCCAGCCAGAATACGGGCTACCATGGCACGGAGCATCTCACCTACATGCGAGAAATCCATTTGCCGGACATCACCGTAACGGACAATTTCTACCAGATGGGGAACTGCTTCCATCATTTCGGCAATGTCTGAGGATGCTGCCGAGAGACGGTCCAGTTGGGTGGTCATGGTTTCTACCAGTACAGGCAGGTCGGCAGGAATTGTCTGATGGAGAAGCTCGGTCAGTGCTGCAATGTCTTGGATGCCGATAGCCTTGTGGACAAGATATTTCTGGGTAGCTTCTTCCAGAGTGTTTCCCCAGATGGCTTTTTCGATGAGGCTGACCAGCTGTTCAGGCTTGTGGTAGAGAGTCCATTTCTCTTTGAATGTTCCTTTGCCGGATATGCTTTCTGGGGTAGCCCAGTCAATTCCCAGTAGACACAGACGGTGGAAGAAGATGCTTTTGTCCAGATCGTTCGGCTTCCGGAGATCAAGCAACACTTCCTTGATTTCGGCAGTAAAAGGTATTCTCAAGCGTTTCTGAGTCTTTTCTACATCGGTCAGTAACGGGACTTTGGGTACTCCGTCGGGTACCTGTCCCAGGCGGTTGCTGATGATGAGCGGTTCCTTGATAAGCTGGAGCAGGATATCGTCACCGAAGCCCATGACAGTCGTGATGGCTTCGTTATATTCGGTCAACGAAGGGGCAGGCATGTTACGTAAGGCAGCTGTTGTGCGTGCCAGACGTACGGTTTCAATGACATGAGCTACCGAAATGTCCATTCCTTTTTCCCGGAACAGTTGGGCTGCCTGACTTACCCAGACGGTGCCGTCGTCTTCCGGGTGATGCCAAAGGTAATGATACCATCCTGGAGAGGCAATACCGGCTCCATAACCGCTCCGTAAGGAAAGACGGTCGTAGGTCCACGGAATCCAGGTGCAGTCTATTTTCGTTTTGGTCAGTCCTTTCAGCAATTCGTTGTCTTCTTTCACCTTGGGCATGGTTTCTAGGGCCGGTACGTGCCAGGCACCGCATACAACGGCGATACAGGAAAAGTTCTCCTTTTGTGCTGTCCGGAGCATCTTGCGCATCCAGGCCTCCCGCAACAGGTCGCGTCGGGAAGTCTTTTTCGGAAAAGTTTCCCGCAGGGCTGTGACCGCTTCTTTCACTGCCTGGAATATTTCCGTGTTGTCTTTCCGCTGTTCGATATTCATTTCCCACCAGGATTCGCCGTCGGTATATCCGGCTGCCTCCGCCAGGTAATCGAACGGATCGCCTGTAAAGGTTTCCTGTATGGCTGTAGCTGTTTCTTCTTCGGCTTCTTCTTTCGTTTCCTGTCCTTCTTCCTTTTCTGTGCTCATTGTTGTTTCCGGAGTCGGATATTCCAGCGGCATGGCATAGGCCAGCGGCAAATCGAAGAACTGTAACGGGATTCCGTTCCGGACCGCGTAACAGAGGGTCTGCCATTCAGGGGAGAATTCGGCAAACGGATAGAAGACGGCATTTTGTGGACAGTCCGGCTGGTAAGCCAGCAGAGCCACAGGCGGCTTCATCTGTTCGTCGGTTACGAAGTGTATCAACGGTTCGGCTTCTGCCGGGCCTTCCAGCAGAATCAAATCCGGTTTCAGTGTCTGTAGGGCTTCCACCACGTTCCGGCAGGAACCGGGACCGTGATGTCTGATACCTAATAGATGAACGGGCATGGTTTTGTTTTTTAGTGAAACATCGGGTAGGGTGATACGCATTACATCATGTCTCTGGAGGCTCGGTAGATGTCTTTCCAGCCGTCACGGTTCTTGACAACAGCTTCCATGTATTCCTGCCAGACTACTTTGTCCTGTACAGGGTCTTTTACCACAGCTCCTAAAATACCGGATACAAGGTCTTCGGCATGAATCTGTCCGTCACCGAAATATCCCGCCATGGCCAGTCCGTTATTGACTACCGAAATGGCTTCGGCTGTACTGAGCGTTCCACTCGGTGTCTTCAGTTTCGTTTTTCCGTCGCTGGTAGCACCCTGCCGAAGTTCCCGGAAGATGGTGACTACCCGCCGTATCTCTTCCAATGCCGGTTTCTCGGCCGGAAGGTCCATTACTTTCTCGAAACTTTCCACCCGTCGGCGAACGATATCTACTTCTTCCTCCAAAGTGTCCGGTAATGGCAATATCACTGTATTGAAACGGCGTTTCAAGGCACTGGAAAGGTCGTTTACGCCTTTGTCTCTATTGTTGGCGGTGGCTATTACATTGAATCCCCGGATGGCCTGCACTTCTTTGTTCAGTTCCGGGATAGGCAGTGTCTTTTCAGACAGAATGGTAATCAGTGTATCCTGTACGTCCGAACCGATTCGGGTCAGTTCCTCGATACGGCTGATTTTACCTTCCTGCATGGCTTTCATGACCGGAGTCTGCACCAGGGCGGCTTCGCTGGGGCCTTCTGCCAATAACCGTGCGTAGTTCCAGCCGTAGCGTATGGCTTCTTCGCCTGTTCCTGCCGTACCTTGTACAATCAGGGTTGAATCGCCGGAGATAGCAGCCGCAATGTGTTCGCTGACCCAACTCTTGGCAGTTCCCGGAAGTCCGTACAGTAACAGGGCACGGTCGGTTACCAGGGTCGCTACAGCGATTTCCATTAGCCTGCGGTTGCCGATGTATTTGGGGCTGACCTCGAAACCGTTCTTCAAAGTACCTCCCATCAGGTAGGTGACTACAGACTGCGGTGACATTTGCCAGTTTTCAGGAATCGGGTTTGTTTCGTTTTTCTTCAGTTCGTGCAGTTCTTCTGCAAACTGCTGTTCGGCGTGTTGTCTCAATAAGGTACTCATATCTTCAGGTCATTTATTTTCGTTAAACAGGGTATCTATTTTTTCTTTCAGTTTCATGTATTCTATTGTTTGTTGGCAGAAGTCATTCATGCCTTGACTGTCTGGTGTGCGGAGTCGCTGTTCCAGACGTGGAAGCATTTCTGGAGGAAAATACAGGGCCAGTCGTTCCGCACTTTCTTTCGGATAGTAGTGATAAGTGTTTTGGCTCATCCACTCCAGTAGCCGTGTGGAGAATTTGATTCCCCACGGCCTTCCATCGGTGTTGAACCAGGATTCCGGTATTTGGTAGAAAGATTTGACTCGTTCCGGCAGGTTTATTTCTTCCCGCTGTTCGGGAGTCAACAGGTAGAGCAGGGTAGAGAAGTCGATGCGTTCCGTTCGGGCTTTCAATGTATGAAAGGCCCACAGACTGTCTGCAAAGGTCATAATAGGAGCTTCCAGATTGAAATATGTCTTGAATGGAGGATTCTGGGCCAGTTTTTCGGCGGCCTGTGCTGCCGGACAGTCAAAGAATTCCATCCAGAACCGGAGTGGAACCCGTTCGGCCAACTGGCGTAACAGGTAGGCTTCGTCTTTCTCTTGCTTGTTGGGACTGACCTCTTCCAGTCCCATCTGTTTCATTTCAGGGGTGAACGGAAGCGCGTCGTACGACCATCCGGTCAGCAGTTTCTTATGCAGATGTCCCCGTAACCATTCACAGTAGGTCTGTACCAAAGTCGAATCTGGCAGGCTGGAGAGCAGTTGTCGGGCTGTTTCTTTGACGGTGCTGCTCCGGTCGGTCTGCATGATATTTTGCAGGAAGGGTTCATCATCCTTACTGAGGTTGATGTTCAGGCATTGGATAAGTTCGTTCCGATGGGCTGCCGTTTCGTTTTTCAGCTCGGTCTGAAGGAGAGCGAGCCCTTGTAGGGGATTGCTCTTCCGGAGGTTGCTGAGCATCTGTTTCCGTTCGGCATGCGAGGCTGTTTCCCACGGCTCTTCCTCATCGCCTCCCCAGTCGGATACACCCATATAGTTAAGCAGCCAGCGTCCCCGTCTGCCGGTCAGTACAGCCAACAGGGCCTGTTCTTCTTCCTTGTCCGGATTGTTCCGTTCATAGGCATGTTGTATCAATGGATACAGACAGGAAGGTGGAATCAGCCGGTGACATTCTGATGCTTTCCGATAGGCGTATAGCAACAGATACCGGTTACGTTGCTGGTTCAGATACGTTAGCAGTTCTCCGACTTCGCTGTTAAAGTAGGGGAGTACTTCTTCTGGAGCTTCGGGAATACTGGTACTTCCTTCTGTGTGTAATGGCGTCGTACCGGCACGGTGATAGGCAAAGGCCAGTGCTGACATCCGGTAGAAAGCGGTTTCAGTATCCTCGGCTTTCTCTTGTATGTGATGGAAAGCCTCCTCCAGTGTCTCTGGAAAACCGTTGAGGGGCAGTTCTCTGTTGGATGTTCCCAACAAGGCTGCATGTATGATAGGTTCAGTCACGTTCATCTCTCCAAGTATAATAATCAGCTTGATACCAAATAGAAATCAGTTCCCATGAGGTGGCTTCAGCCAGGCAGAAAGCGGCAAAAGGCTTTCCGCCCGTAACGGCCAGTATTCCCATCCGTTTTTCTTCTTCCAGGCGTACTGGTAATTCATCGCCGTCGGTGTCTCTGACATAGAATTGATTGCCCCGGTAGGTCAGCTGGAGCTGGTCGATACAGACAGGTATGTTTTCTGACAATGGGTTCTGTAGTATGGCTTTCCGATAGGTCGCCGTCCCTTCTTTCAGATTCGGACACAGACGAGGAATAAAGGTTTCGGCAGTCAGGGTCGATTCCTGAAACAATGCCCGGCGAGGCATCCCTACACCCTTGTAAAAATAAATCTTACCGTTATAGACACAGCTTGGTATCAGATTGATGTCTGCAAAAGACCCCGGCGTGATAAATTGAAGCAGGATGGCATACATCCCACTTTGTCTTCCATAAAGCCAGTAGGTGTCTGTTGTCAGGTCATTGATGATTCTTCTTCTTTTGTGCAGAATTATCCATTGGTCAGCCAGTGGTTCTCCGGCCAGAACATCTTCTTTCGATTGGGGATAACCTATCTGGGTACGTATTTCTTCTTTCCATTCTTCCGGTTGGCTTTCCAGATTCCGGTAGCTTTCAGAAAGCAGATACAGTTTTCCCAGACGGTCAGTCAGTTCGTATTTCCATTCTTCCCCCAGAAAGTTGATATCTTCGATAGCTCGTAGACGGCCGGCGAGTCCTGTAGCTTGGGCATCTACCATTCGACGGGCCATGTTCTCGAACAGATTGTCGGCTCGTTCCGGCACATTGACCAAGCCGTTTCGTACCAGGTCCTTCATCCATGTTTCCAGGTCTTCTATACCGTTCAGGACGTTCTGATGGCGTTTTTCTTGTCGTTTGGCCTGTGCTGCCGTATCTACCGGTTTCTCGTTCCGGGCTTTCTGTTCTTTCTTTTCGGTTTTTGCTTCTCGTTTGGCAAGCCAGGCGGTTACCCACTCAGGCTCTTCTGCCTTTTCGAATAGGTCAGCTTTGGAAGCGAACAGGAGCAATAAACCCAATCCATGTTTACATGGAAATTTCCGGCTGGGACAGGAACATTTGAAAGCAATGTCATTCAGATCGATGGCGGTTTGGTAAGGATTCTTTCCGCTGCCTTGGCAGTGTCCCCATACGGCACGTTCACTGCAGGCCAGTAATACCCATTTGCCCGGACTGGCCAGTCCTTTACCGGCTTTTACCGAGGCGGCATCCGGGGCTAGTTGTATAATTTGTTCTTCAGTCAAATTCAAAGGCATACGGCAGCATGGATTGGTTGGTAGACATCAGTTACTTGGCGTATTTTACCGGTTGCAATCCTTTTGTTGGAGTATACGGAATGTTTATGACGGATGTTTTTCATACAGTCTGAGTTTAAGGGATGATAGTTTTTTGTTTTGTGTCTGTCACATGGTTATGCACAAATGTATAAAAAAATGTCAAACTCCTTTCTTGTATTTATGTAAATAATTGTTACAGAAAATACGAGTAGAAATGAAGGTATTGAAAATCAGTAAGTTCTTGTTTGCTGGATTCATTGCTTTCATTCTGTGGACCTGGACCTGTATTCTGAAGGTGAGCAACCTGCATATTGCTTGAAATAGCGTCCGAAGAAGGATTGTTCCGTAAAGTTGAGTCGGTCTGCTACCTCCTTGATGCTTATTTTGGGGTTGGATAACAACCGTTTGGCTTCTGTAATGACAAACAGAGTTATCCATTGCAGGGGTGTTTTTCCGGATACTTCGTGAACCAGTGTGGAGAAGTAACGGGGTGTCAGATATTGTTGATCTGCATAGAATCCCACATCCCGATGTTCTCGGAAATTCCAGTGTAATGCTACAAGAAAATTTTGGAAAATCTTGTCTCTACGGGTCTGCTTTTTGGATTGTATCTGTTCTTTACTGTTTGTGATATAGGCATCAATCACTTCGTAACAGAAGGCCTGTACCAATGCGGCTACAATATGGGACTCCAGATAGGTATGGATTCCTTTTCGTTTCCGTATACTTTCAATTAATCTGTCTATACATTGATATTGGGTAGGAGTAAGTGAAACGAGCGGATGGAAACGAATATAGACGTGACTTTGGGTATCGGCAATGGAGTCAAGTGAGGAAAGTACAAAGTCAAAGTCAGCACGGCCTACCACGCCTTTCAAGTCATCGGTGACGCTGTGGATGTAGGCCTGTGAGAAGGCTGGATAGATATATAGGTCTCCAGGTTGCACTTTATAGAGATGGTCGTCCATCATGAGTGAGATGCTTCCTTGTTTACATAGTAAAAAACCGTTCTGCTCCAGACAGATGACAGAGTTCTGTTCCTTCACATTATCGCTGTTTATGTCCAGTATTTCTACGTTAGAAACTTCAATGGTATTCATATGATTAGGGGGGTTATCCGCAAAGAAAATAAAAAAGAAACAAAATGTATAGACTCCGGTTGTAAATCATCTTAAAATCGGACAAATCGTACAATGATGGGACATTTTCGTTCTCTTATGTGCTCTTTATACCACCTAACTTTGTATCGCAATTCAAGAATATGGTATATGAAAGAAATGAAGGTAATGACATGTCTGTTCGTAGGATTTCTGCTGCTGAACAGTTCATGTGGCAGTCGGGAAACAGAAGAAAGGAAAGTAACCAATGTCCGGCTTTTTACAGTTAAGCATGCAGGTACATCGGCAAAACAGGATTTCCCCGGACGGGTAGTGGCTGCCGAAGAGGTAAATCTGGCTTTCAAGGTCAGTGGTACGCTTTGGCGTGTAGCGGTAGAAGAAGGTAGCAGAATAAGTAAAGGACAACTTGTGGCCGAAATGGACCCGCGTGACTATCAGGTGCAGTTTGATGCAGCTGAAGCGGAATATATGCGTGTCAAATCGGAAGCGGAGCGCGTCATGGCGCTTTATGCCGACAGTGTCAGTACAGCCGATGCTTACGATAAAGCCCGTTACGGCTTGAAACAGGTGACAGCCAAGTATGAAAATGCTAGAAATCAGCTGGCAGATACGAAAATCTATGCTCCTTTCAACGGTTCTGTACAGAAGCGGTTGGTTTTGCCGCCTACTGTTGTAGCGGCTGGAATGCCGGTAGTGACCCTTGTCTCGGAGGGCAGGCAGGAAATCGAAATCAATATCCCGGCTTCTACGTATCTGCAGCGTAAGGAAATCGCGTCGTTTACCACTTCGTTCGATTTTCTTCCCGGTCAGACGGTACAGCTGCATCTCATCAGTATGGCTCCCAAGGCCAATGCCAATCAGTTGTACACGGTGCGTCTGGCTCTTCCTGAGAACCTTTCTACGCAGCCGTCACCCGGAATGAATGCCATGGTGAATGTGGCTTTCAATGATACGGTGGACAGAAAGGCGGAAATCCCGTCGTCTGCCTTGTTCAGAAAAGACGGACAAACCTTTGTTTGGGTCTATAATGCCCCGGATGGAATTATCGGACAGCGGGCTGTGGTGGTAGAACGTTTGGATACCGAAGGGAATGCTGTGGTTACACAAGGAATCTCTGCCGGTGAACAGATCGTTACTGCCGGAGTGCATAAGCTGACCGACAAACAAGCGGTGAGACCAGTCACAACAGAAAGTGAAACGAATGTAGGAGGCTTGTTATGATGGATTTAGGGAAATGGGCTTTCGACAATAGGAAACTGGTGTATTTCTTGGTTGCCGTTTTGTTGGTCGGTGGATTCTATGCTGCCTACGACATGAGTAAGCTGGAAGATCCGGAAATCAAGGTGAAAATGGCCATGGTTGTTGCTACACGTCCCGGTGCATCTGCGCATGAAATGGAAATGGAAGTTACTGAACCCTTGGAGAAGAACATCCGGACCATCGGTGAAGTAGATGCTGTAACCAGTTGGTCATATAACGACTTGTCTATTATTCAGGTAGAAATAAAAAGTATCGTTCCCGATAAGGACATCGAGCAGTGTTGGGATTTGCTTCGCCGGAAAGTCTCGGATACGGAAAGATCTTTGCCGGAAGGTTCATCTGTTCTGGTGCAGGATGATTTCGGTCTGGTGTATGGTATGATGTATGCACTGACCGGAGGTGGAACGGATTATCGGCAATTGTCTGATTATGCCCGCCTGATACAGCGTGAGCTGACCAATCTCGACGGTGTGGCGCGTGTGATTGTATATGGAGAACAGGATGAGTGCATCAACATCGAGATGTTACCGGAACGTATGGCTACACTGGGCGTTTCGCCTGCCGAAGTGCTGGGCACGCTGAAAGGACAGAACGGCATCTTTTATTCGGGCTATTACGACAACGGAAACCGGCGTGTGCGGGTAACTGTCAGTGATAAGTTCCGCGAAGTGGAACAGATACGCCAGATGATTATCCAAGGCCATGAGAACGACCAGTTGCGCTTGAGAGACATTGCGAAAGTAGAGGAGACCTATGCTACTCCGGTGCGTAATGCCATGGAATATAACGGGGAATCGGCATTGGGTATTGCCGTAGCGGCCTCTTCCGGTACGGATATTCTGAAAGTCGGGAAGGCGGTAGAACAACGTCTGGAAGAACTGAAGGAAGAACACCTGCCGGCTGGTGTGGAATACCACAAAGTATTTTGCCAGCCGGAACGGGTAACAAGTGCTTTGGCTACCTTCTTTATCAATCTGATCGAATCTGTTATCATTGTGGTAGCTATCCTGATGTTGACCATGGGATTTAAAAGTGGGGTCATTATCGGGTTGAGTCTGATTGTGACCGTCATTGGGTCGGTCCTTCTGTTGGGAACAGCTAATGGTTCCATGCAGCGTGTGTCGTTGGCAGCCTTTATCCTGGCCATGGGTATGCTGGTGGATAATGCCATTGTCATCATTGACGGTATTTTGGTCGACCTCAAACGGGGAAAACCGCGCAGGGAAGCGATGACCGCTATCGGCAGGAAGACTGCCGTGCCTTTGCTGGGAGCTACGCTGATTGCCATTTTGGCTTTTCTGCCTATCTACCTTTCTCCCGATACGGCCGGTGTGTATGTTCGCGATTTGTTCATCGTGCTTGCCGTTTCCCTGTTGCTGAGTTGGATATTGGCGCTGGTTCATGTGCCCTTGATGGCCGACAGTTGGTTGAAGTCTGAACCTGTTACGCAGGAAGGTTCCAATCTTTATCAAGGTCGGGTGTACGATTGTCTCCGTTCGGTACTGCACTTCGGGCTGAGCCACCGGATTTCTTCCATCCTGGTTGCGGTCGTACTCGTGTTGCTGAGTGTGTATGGTTATCGCTTCATGCGACAGGGCTTTTTCCCGGATATGGAGTATGACCAGCTTTATCTGGAATACAAGCTTCCGGAAGGAACCAACTCTACCCAGGTAGCAAATGATTTGGAAGAAATACGTACTTACCTGAAAGGGCGGCCGGAGATAGGTAACATCACGACAGCCATCGGCGGTACTCCTGCCCGGTATAATTTGGTGCGCAGTATCGCCACTCCGTCTCTCTCATACGGTGAACTGATCATTGATTTCGAATCACCCGAAGCTTTGGAAGAGAACATCGATGAAATCCAGCAATATCTTCTGGAACAGTATCCGGATGCATACGTCAAGCTGAAGAAATACAACATCATGTATAAGAAATATCCTATCGAAGTCTTGTTTACCGGACCTGATCCGGCCGTCCTTCATGCGCTGGCCGATTCAGCCCGTCAGATTATGGAGCAGACTCCGGAAGTCTGTCTCATAACGACTGATTGGGAACCGTCGATGCCAGTGCTGGAAATAAATTACGACCAGATGTCTGCCCGTCGTTCCGGATTGAGCCGTCAGGACATCTCTACTTCTGTGCTGACTGCCACCGGGGGAATTCCGGTAGGGACCTTTTATGAGGGCATACACAAGTATACGATTAATCTGAAATGTATGGAAGCTGACGGGAAGGAAATGGACAACCTGGAAAATGTTCCTTTGTTCTCGGCTCTGCCGAACATTGGGGGACTGCTGAACGAAGAGACCTTGCTGAAACTGAAAACCGGAACGGCAGAACAGACGGATCTCATCGAATCGGTGATGCATACTACTCCCTTGAAACAGGTCAGCCAAGGAGTCGGTGTCCGTTGGGAAGACCCTGTCGTTCCACGTTATAACGGACAGCGTGCCCAGACGGTGATGTGTTCTCCTTCGCCGGGTATCGAAACTGAGAAGGCACGGATAGCTATCGCCGAAAAGATAGAAAAGCTGCATTTGCCCGAAGGATATCAGCTGCAATGGATGGGAGAGAAGGATGCCAGTACGGAAACCATGCACTACCTGTTCAAGAATGTTCCGTTAGGCATTGTTCTGATGATTTCTATCCTGATTTTCCTGTTCAAGGATTACCGTAAGCCCACGATCATCATCTGTTGCATTCCGCTGCTTGCCATCGGTATCGTTGGGGCTATGCTATTGACCGGACAGTCGTTTACATTCTGTGCTATCGTCGGGGCTTTAGGGTTGATAGGCATGATGACAAAGAACTGTATCGTGTTGCTGGACGAAATCACTGAACAGATCCAAGCCGGGATTGAACCGTCTAAGGCACTTATATCCAGCTCGGAGAGTCGTTTGCGTCCTGTCATGATGGCCTCGCTGACAACGATTCTCGGTATGATACCGTTGCTGAGCGACCCTTTGTTCGGTTCCATGGCTGTTACCATTATGGGCGGTCTGCTCTTTTCTACGTTGGCAACGTTACTTTTCGTACCGATATTTTATGCGATGTTTTTCAAAATCAAGATCAAATGAAACGAATATTACTAGCTATATTGATTGCAACGCCTCTGGTGGGACAGGGACAGACGGTCATGACCTTGGATGAGTGTATCCAGTTGGCTAAAACGAATAACCGGAGAATCGAAGCTTCCGAGCAGCAGTTCCTGGCATCCCGCTACGACCGCCGCAGTGCGAAGGCGCTTTTCTTTCCGTCGTTTTCACTGTCCGGGAATGTGATTTATTCCACGTCCGACGGTTCGTACTCCAGCGGCAGCGGCTTGCTTCCGGTAGTAGGGGCCGACGGTGTCCCGACCGGGCAAGCGGCTTTCTTTCCCGGTCTGGATCTTTCCTATGGTCTGGACTGGATATACAGTGGAGGAATCAAGGTAGAACAACCGCTTTACATGGGCGGAAAAATCCGGGCGGGATACCGGATGGCCAAAATCGGAAACGAAATAGCCGGACTGAACAAGCGTCTGACGGAAGCGGATGTTATCGTAGAGACTTCCCGTGCCTATGCGGAGGTGGTACGCACCCAGGAACTGATGCAAGTGGCAACCTCTTATCACAACCTGTTGAACGAGTTGATGCGTACAGTGGAGAGTGCCTGGAAACATGGTATGAAATCGCAGAATGACGTGTTGAAGGTGAAAGTCAAGCTGAATGAAAGCGAGCTGAATTTGCGCCGTGCCGAGAACGGATTTCGGCTGGCTACGATGAATTTGTGTCATTACATCGGTGCTCCGTTGACCGAACGGATAGAGGTGGACTGCGCATTGCCTGTCGTGGATGATGCCCAAGAGCAAGGAACCGGCATCTACAACCGTCCCGAATACCTGATTCTGGAACAGAAGGTAGGGTTGGCCCATCAGCAGGTGGCCATGGCCCGGAGTGAATATCTGCCGCAGGTCGGCCTGGTCGGGAAATATGGTTATACGAATGGTATCGAACTGAACGGGAGCAAACTGTTTGATGACTGGAACTTCTTGGTAGGAGTCCAGGTGTCTATCCCGATTTTCGATTTCGGACATCGTATAAATAAGATTAAATCGGCCAAATCGCAATATGCTCAGGTGCAGGCAGAACGTGAGGATATCAATGAAAAGCTGACGCTGGAAATGACTCAATCGTACAACAATCTGGATGAGGCTTTCCTCGAAAAGAAACTGGCGGAATCGTCGGTTGTATCGGCCGAGGAGAATCTGCGCACAAGCCGCCTGCACTATGAAAAAGGGATGGAGACACTTTCGGATTACCTGGAAGCCAAGGCCTTATGGCAACAGGCATATCAGACTCAGGTGAATGCCCGTGTCAACTGTTACTTGAAACGGTTGGAATACTTGCGCACGATTGGCGGTATCAACTGATGAAGAAGTTTCCTTTTGAGAAATCAATATATTGGGAGATGATGTAATCTGAATTATATATGTGTATGAACTGGAATATAAATGTTATCGGAGAATATGCGGGCATTGTCTGATGAGTTTTGAACATCGGCTAACTGCCTTGAAATGCCTTACTGGAGCGTACAGAGTTACTTCCATTCGAACTGGCCGGCGTTCTCGGCTGGTTTGTACGTGAGAACAAAGTCAATATCCATCCTGGTGGAGATGTCGTTTACTTCAGCATTTATCATGAGAATTATTTCTGAAGCTTTCTGGTGAGTCGCAGGCAGATTACGGAGTAGGGGAATAGCTTTATGAGCGAGTAACCTTCTCCGTACATTTGCCTGCTGCTTCTTTAAAAAAAGTTTTTTATGGCTGGTTTCTGGAAAAAATTAGGATTTTCAGGCTGACTTTGTATCTTTGCGCCATGAAGTATATATACTTATTCATCGGTTCCTTGTCTTTGATACTAGGAGTGATAGGTATTTTTCTGCCCATATTGCCTACCACTCCGTTTCTGCTGTTGTCGGCTGCCCTGTTCTTCCGGAGTTCTCCACGGGCATACGATTGGCTTCTGACGCACAAATATCTGGGTCCGTATATCCGGAGCTTCCGCGAAGACCGGATGATTCCGTTGCGGGCAAAAATCATTTCCATTTCATTGCTGTGGCTGACGGCCTTGCACTGTGCAGTTCTACTCTTCGAACCGTGGTGGCTGCGGATAGGTATGGTAGTGATGGCCGTCTGTGTGACGGCTTATATCCTGTCTTTCAAGACACGTCCTTCTGCTAAATGAAGTGTAAATCTTATTCGATATAAATCATTTTCCGCGTCATCCCCCCGTCGATAGTAATCGTCTGTCCGTTGATGAAATCATTTTCTTCCTGACACAGGAAGATACAGGCGCGGGCGATGTCTTCCGGTTTTCCTACTCTTCCAGACGGATGTTGCAGATGGTCTTCCGTACGCAGTGACTCATAACCGGTGTTCTGTATCCATCCGGGGGCGATGGCATTTACTGTGATATGCTGTTCGGCCAGCGAAGCCATCAAGGCATGGGTAAGAGAATAGATGCCTCCTTTTGAAGTTGCATATCCTTCGCTGCCCGGTTCGCTCATCAGGTAACGGGTAGAACAGAGATTGATGATGCGTCCGTACGGATTGGGCTCCGACAGACTGTTCCGGTGCAGCGCCAGTCGTCGTGAAGTAATGAATACCGGACGGAGATTGGTAGCCAGAATCCGGTCGAAGTCTTCAATACGGGTTTCAGTCAGTGGTGAGAAGTGGCTGATGCCAACATTGTTGATGAGAATATCGATATCGCCCCATGCTTCGAAAAGTTGAAGCATACAGTTCTCCAGTGTATCAGCCTGGCAGACATCTACAGGAAAGAATCGGGCTCCGGTAGTCTGTGCGGTCAGATTCCCGGCTGTGGTATCAGTATCACAGAAAGCTACCTGACATTGCTGTTCTGCAAATGCACGTACCAAAGCCTTCCCGATGCCGGATGCTCCTCCGGTAATGAATACCCGTTTATGTAGCCCTTCCGACCGGTTTGCCTTTTTCTTTGCCGGTTTGTGCGATTGTTTCCATGCTGATTTTTTGGCTTGATAAGCCTCATACTGCCGTTCGATATAGTTGTCTGCCATAAGTCTTTCTGGTATTAAAATCCTTGTCGGTGGCAAAAATACAAAAATATTCCTTGGAATCGCAGTGTAATGTAAGATTAGTAGGTAAGATGCATGGGTTTTTGAATACTTTTACTATCTTTGTGAAAACGATTACATCTAAAACTGAATATGGAGAATAACTTACAGACTATTCTGACCCGATTGAATATTGAACAGTTGAGTCCGATGCAGCAGCAAGTGTTGAAGGAAGGGAGAAAGGGGAATGACCTGATTTTGCTTTCGCCTACCGGAACCGGTAAGACTTTGGCTTTTCTGTTGCCGTTGGTAGAAATGTTGCAACCGGGAGTAGAAGGAGTGCAGGCAGTGGTATTGGTACCGTCACGCGAACTGGCGCTTCAGATAGAGCAGGTGTTTAAGGCCATGGGTACCGGATTCAAGGTGATGAGCTGTTATGGAGGACGTCCGGCTATGGAAGAGCATCGGACAATGAACAGCCTGCATCCGGATGTCATCATCGGTACGCCGGGGCGTATGAATGACCACTTGAACAAGCAGAACTTCGATGCAGAAACAGTCCGTTTTCTGGTTATTGACGAATTTGATAAAAGCCTGGAACTGGGCTTTCAGGAAGAGATGGCGGCTGTTATCGGCGCCTTGCCGTGCCTGAAACAGCGTTACCTGCTGTCGGCCACCGATGCCGAAGAGATACCCCGGTTTACTGGTGTAGGCCGTCGTACACGGAAACTCAGTTTCCTGACAGAAGAAGACCTGCCTTCAACGGCTACTCTGCAGGTGTATTGTGTTCCTTCTCCCATCAAGGATAAACTGGAGACTTTATATCGGCTGGTCTGTTCGGTAGGAAATGAACCGACACTGGTTTTCTGTAATTATCGGGAGAGTGTCAATCGGGTAGGAAAGTACCTGCATTCCATGAAAGTGTATTGCGAGACTTTCCACGGAGGTATGGAACAGGAAGATAGAGAACGTGCTCTTTACAAGTTCCGTAACGGAAGCTGCCATATCTTTATCTCTACCGACTTGGCTGCCCGCGGGCTCGATATCCCGGAAATTAAGAATGTGGTACATTATCATCTGCCTGCTGCCGAAGATGGTTACATCCATCGGAACGGACGTACTGCCCGTTGGGATGCGGATGGTAAGGCTTACCTGATTCTAGGCCCCGAAGAAACGTTGCCCGATTTTGTTCCGGCAGATATGGAAACTTTTGTTTTCCCTGAACCGCTTCCGCAGCCGGAATTACCCGAATTCCTTACTTTATATATAGGAAAAGGTAAGAAAGATAAGATTAATAAGGTGGATATTGTAGGCTTCCTCTCGAAAAAGGGCGGACTGAACCGTGAAGAGATTGGTCGGGTAGATGTGAAAGACCATTATGCCTTTGCCGCTGTTTCGCGGAAAAAGGCCCGTCAGGTGCTGGCGCTTATCCGAAACGAAAAAATCAAAGGCGTAAAGACATTGATAGAGCCTGCCAAATAGGGTGTACAGGATTTTTGTCAGTATATGTTACGGAACCCTGCAGTTTGCTGTGAAATGGTACTCAACTTTTTTTCATGGCATTCACTATTTGTGTCAATTTGATAGAAAAATGCGAGACTATTTCGTAAAATGAAAGTGGATTTGCATTTTTATTAGAAAATTATCACGCAAATCTTTGGAAGTATCAAAATAATCACTAATTTCGCATTTGTTAGAATTAAGAACTGAATGTTTAACCAAAACAATATTCCCATGAAAAAACATAATTTTAATGCGGGACCCTCTATCCTGCCGCGCGAAGTGATTGAAAATGCAGCTCAGGCAATTCTTGATTTCAATGGCTCGGGACTTTCGTTGATGGAGATCAGTCACCGTGCTAAAGACTTCCAGCCAGTAGTGGACGAAGCTGTCGCTTTGTTCAAGGAACTTCTGAATATTCCGGAAGGTTACTCGGTACTGTTCCTGGGAGGTGGTGCAAGCATGGAATTCTGTATGGTTCCCTATAATTTCCTCGAAAAGAAAGCTGCTTATCTGAATACCGGTACATGGGCAAAGAAAGCCATGAAGGAAGCCAAGGGCTTTGGTGAAACCATCGAAGTCGCTTCTTCAGAAAAAGACGGTTATACATATATCCCGAAGAATTATGAAGTTCCTGCTGATGCAGACTATTTCCATATTACAACCAACAACACCATTTATGGTACTGAATTGCACGCAGATCCGGATGTGAATGTACCATTGGTAGGTGATATGTCATCAGACATCTTCTCTCGTCCGGTAGATGTTTCCAAATACATCTGTATCTATGGTGGCGCTCAGAAGAACCTGGCTCCGGCAGGTGTAACCTTCGTTATCGTGAAGAATGATGCGTTGGGTAAGGTCAGCCGTTATATCCCGACTATGCTGAATTACCAGACTCATGTAGATAAAGGTTCCATGTTCAATACACCTCCGGTAGTTCCTATCTATGTGGCTTTGCAGACCTTGCGTTGGGTCAAGGCTCAGGGTGGTGTAGAAGAAATGCAGCGCAGAGCGCAGGCCCGTGCCAAACTGCTGTACAATGAAATTGACCGTAACAAGTTATTCCGTGGTACTGTAACGAATGTAGAAGACCGTTCACTGATGAATATCTGCTTCGTAATGGCCGATGAATACAAGGAACTGGAAGCCGACTTCCTGAAGTTCGCTACCGAAAGAGGTATGGTCGGTATTAAAGGACACCGTTCTGTCGGCGGTTTCCGTGCTTCCTGCTATAATGCTATGCCGATAGAGAGCGTGCAGGCACTGGTAGACTGCATGCAGGAATTTGAAAAATTGCATTAATCATCCCTTTTAAATAACCGGGATAAGGACGTGTGGAAACGATACACGTCCTTATTTCTTTAAAATCTGAAACCTATGAAAGTATTAGTCGCTACAGAAAAACCGTTCGCAAAAGTTGCGATAGACGGTATCCGTAAGGAAGTGGAAGCTGCTGGTTATGAATTGGCTTTACTGGAAAAATATACAGAGAAACAGGCATTGCTGGAGGCTGTAAAGGATGCCGACGCTATTATTATCCGAAGTGATATCATTGATAAGGAGGTATTCGATGCGGCTCCGAATCTGAAGATTGTGGTACGTGCCGGTGCCGGTTACGATAATGTTGACCTGGAAGCTGCTACAGCTCATGGCGTATGCGTTATGAACACACCGGGACAGAACTCGAATGCGGTAGCCGAACTGGTATTCGGTATGCTGATTATGGCTGTCCGTAATTTCTACGACGGCAAGTCTGGTACAGAGTTGAAGGGTAAGAAGCTGGGTATCCATGCTTATGGTAATGTAGGACGTAACGTTGCCCGTATCGCCAAAGGTATTGGTATGGACATCTATGCTTACGATGCTTACTGTCCGAAAGAAGTGATGGAAGCCGATGGTATCAAGGCGGTAGATTCTGCCGAAGAACTGTATGCTACCTGTAACATCGTTTCACTTCATATTCCGGCCACGGCAGAGACAAAGAATTCTATCAATTATGCATTGGTAAACCGCTTGCCGAAGAACGGTATTCTGGTGAATACGGCCCGCAAGGAAGTCATCAATGAGGCTGAGCTCATCAAACTGATGGAGGAACGTGCCGATTTGAAATACATTACCGATATTATGCCGGTAGCCAATGAGGAATTTGCCTCTAAATTCCCCGGCCGTTATTTCTCTACCCCGAAGAAGATGGGGGCACAGACTGCCGAAGCCAATATCAATGCAGGTATTGCCGCAGCCCGGCAGATTGTGGGCTTCTTGAAAGACGGCTGTGAGAAATTCCGCGTAAATAAATAAGTTTAACCTGTAACCATGAAAATGACGAAATACGAAAAGCAATGCCTGATTCCTTTAGGGATAGGTTCTACGTTGTTGATTGTCGCATCCCTATGCAAGGCACAGCTACCGGAATATTGGCAAGGGTTCTTGTGTGGTATGTCATTGATGTGTGCTGTGTATGCTCTCATTTTCATGGTTCGGTTCTTTAAAGATAATCTGAAACGTAATGGCAATAGTAAAACCATTTAGAGGAATTCGTCCTCCCCAGGAATGGGTAGAACAGATCGTTTCCCGTCCTTACGATGTGTTGAATTCGGAAGAGGCACGTCAGGAAGCTGACGGTAACGAGAAATCTCTGTATCATATCATAAAGCCGGAAATCGATTTTCCGGAAGGTACCGATGAACATGACCCGCGTGTATATACCAAGGCTGCCGAGAATTTCCAGGCGTTCCAGGATAAAGGTTGGCTGGTACAGGACAAGAAGGATTGTTATTACATTTATGCGCAGACCATGAATGGAAAAACCCAGTATGGTCTGGTAGTAGGAGCGTATGTGCCCGATTACATGAACGGTGTCATCAAGAAGCACGAACTGACGCGTCGAGACAAGGAAGAAGACCGGATGAAGCATGTGCGCGTAAACAATGCCAACATCGAACCGGTGTTTTTCGCTTATCCGGAGAATGCGGAGCTGGATGCACTGGTAGCCCGTTATACGGCTAAACCGCCGGTATACGATTTTATTGCACCCGGAGACGGTTTCGGGCATCAGTTCTGGGTTATCGATGACGATGCGGACATCGCTGCCGTTACGGCGGCTTTTGCGTCCATGCCGGCATTGTATATTGCCGACGGGCATCACCGGAGTGCTGCGGCTGCTCTGGTAGGAGCCGAAAAGGCGAAACAGAATCCCAACCATAAGGGTGATGAGGAATACAATTACTTCATGGCTGTCTGCTTCCCCGCCGACCAGCTGACCATCATTGATTATAATCGGGTGGTGAAGGACTTGAACGGACTTACGCCCGAGGCATTTCTGAAAGCGTTAGAGAAACATTTCATTGTGGAAGAGAAGGGCACGGAGATCTATAAGCCGGCTGCTCTGCATAATTTCTCTCTCTACTTGGATGGAAAGTGGTACAGTCTGACAGCCAAAGAGGGTATTTACGATAATCAGGACCCGATTGGTGTGCTCGATGTAACCATTTCTTCTAACCTGATTCTGGACGAGATTCTGGGCATTAAGGATTTACGGAGCGACAAGCGTATCGACTTTGTCGGAGGAATCCGTGGCCTGGGTGAATTGAAGAAACGGGTGGACAGTGGCGAGATGGCTATGGCATTGGCGCTTTATCCGGTATCAATGAAACAGTTGATGGATATTGCCGATACAGGTAACATCATGCCTCCGAAGACAACCTGGTTCGAACCGAAACTCCGTTCGGGACTGGTAATCCATAAATTGGATTGAGAGAAACAGCTGTCTGAGAAGATTCCGGACAGTTTCAGCTGGTTGAATCGTTTACAGGTCTTTGGGTTTCCGTAACGCAGAGACCTGTATTTTTTTACTCCTTTGGGGGTTGGGACTGAACTTATGTGGCATATCCGGAGATTTTTTGTATTTTTGCCTGCATGATGCAAGAAGATACATATAAGACGATTGAAGGAAGATTGGAATCTGTCTATACCGAGAAAAGGAGTAAGTTTATTGCGATAGCTCTTCCGGTTCGGACCTTGACCGAGGTCAAGGCATACCTGGAGGAATACCAAAAGAAATATTACGATGCCCGGCATGTATGCTATGCCTACATGTTGGGGCCGGAGCGGAAGGATTTCCGGGCAAACGATAACGGAGAGCCTTCCGGAACGGCTGGTAAACCGATTCTGGGGCAGATTCTTTCGAAAGAACTGACAGATGTGCTGGTCATCGTGGTGCGTTATTTCGGAGGAATCAAGTTGGGTACGAGTGGCCTGATTGTAGCCTATCGCACAGCAGCCGCACAGGCTCTGGAAGAGGCAGTAGTCATTGAAAAGACTGTTGATGAATCTGTCACTGTAATGTTCGAATATCCGTTCATGAACGATGTGATGCGGATTGTGAAGGAGGAAGGTCCTGAAATCCTGGAACAGTCTTATGATATGGATTGCCGGATGACCCTCCGCATCCGAAAGTCCTGTATGGAAAAACTGAGAAGCCGGCTGGAGAAAGTAGACACTCTTCGCTTTCCCGATGAGGATGTAACAGTTTTGTAACACGTTTGTCATATGCAGGTTGTCGCTATCCTTTACTTTTGCGGCGTGGAATTAAGACCTATTTAACAGTATATGATTAAGAGACTTTTCTCAGTGATTTGTGTCGCATCCTTGTTTGCAGGAGTACAGGCACAGGATTGGAAGGATTATCTGCCCAATATCCATGGAACGATACGTGGCAAGTATGAATACCAGACAACAACCGATGAACAGCGCTTTCAGGTACGTAACGCCCGTATCAGTCTGGACGGTAAGGTGCATGAGATGGTAGGCTATAAAGCCGAAATCGATTTGTCGGACGAAGGACAGATCAAGATGCTGGATGCCTATGCCCGTGTTACTCCGGTGAAGGATTTCAATATAACCATCGGACAGATGCGTGTGCCTTTTACTATCGATGCACACCGTTCTCCGCATCAGCAGTATTTTGCCAACCGTTCCTTTATTGCCAAGCAGGTAGGTAATGTACGCGATGTCGGCGCTACATTGGGATATACGGTCCGTGAAGGATTCCCGCTGGTCATTGAGGGAGGATTGTTCAGTGGTTCAGGCTTGACGCAGCAGAAGGAGTGGCACCGCATTCTTTGTTATTCGGCCAAATTGCAACTGAAGCCGTGGGAAAATTATAACCTGTCTTTGAGCACCCAGCGTATCCGCCCGGCCGAAACGAATATCTACATGTACGATGCCGGTACGTATTACGAATGGAACAACTGGCACTTCGAGGTGGAAGGATTGTATAAGCATTATGATAATCACATGTTTTCCGATGTATGGGCAGTTGATGCTTTTGTCAATTATGACTGGTTTATCCAGAAGAAGCGTTTCCCGTTCAAGAAGATTTCATTCCTGGGACGTTTCGATTATATGGGCGATCACAGTGATGGAACCACATATGGCGAAGCCGGTTCCGACCGTGAAGGACTGCTGACCATTACCGACTATGCCCGCAAACGAATTACCGGTGGTTTGACGTTCAGTTTTGGAAAGCCTTTCCAGGCAGACCTTCGTTTGAATTATGAAAAATATTTCTATGATGATAATTCATTGGCTAAAGCTTCTGAACAAGACAAAATCGTGGTGGAAATGATGGTCCGTTTCTAAAAAATGCAATAGATTTCCGTTATCCCGTTACAAGGTATCCCGTTTCGTGAACTTTGTAACGGGTTTTTTGTTTACTAATTTGTAAGTTGTATAAAAAATGTTATCTTTGTAAAACCTATAGAGCATTGGTTATGAAGCGGATTATTCATACGGTGTGGGTGATATCGGCTTTCTTGTGGTATGGAAGCTGTTCACGTCCGGAAAAGCAAGTGCAGGATATTCCTGTCGCACGGCAGGATTCCGGTTTGGTTGTAGTGGAATCTGGTGAACTGCCGTTTAAGGAGAAGCCTTTGTCCGAATCGGATATCGTACTTGTCCGCGAGCTGCTGTATGACAAATATACCCTTGAAGATGTGTACCCTTACCGTGATACGGTTCGGGTTGTGAAATGGGACATCGTTCGTAAGAGTTTAGCCTTCATTGAAAACATGCAGGAACATCCGGCGGCATGGGGTGTCTTTCAGAATTACAAGAACCGGAACGGTGAGGCTCCTTTGGTCGCTGCTTATCGCAGAAATGTCTACAGACGGGTAGCCGATACTTTGGGTGTGGAACGTTATCAGTCTGTTCCGCTGTATCTGCCTGCCGATACCGTAATTCCTGTCCGCTACGGACGCGACGGTTCGTTGGCCGAACTGCTTTCCCGCGAGGGAGGATTCTACAAGGTGAAGCCGGTAACTTTCGATGAAGAATGGCTGATTCCCGAACGTTACATCAAACCTTTACCGGACAGTGTGAGTTTTCATCACGTCGTTTTTGTAGACCGGAAGGACCAACCAGAACATTGCTACCTTGGAATGGAAGGAGCGGGGAACCTGGTTCATCCGCAGTGTGAACCCTGCTACTACCGGTCTGCATAACCCTCCTTACGGTCAGGAAACTCCTTTAGGGCTGTTCCTGATACAGGAAAAGAAGACACGGATGGTTTTCCTGAAGGACGGTTCCTCCGCGGTAGGCGGATACGCTCCGTATGCCAGCCGGTTTACTAACGGTGCTTACATTCATGGAGTACCGGTCAATGTACCGCGTACAGCCATGATAGAATACAGTTACACACTGGGAACAACACCCCGCTCACACATGTGTGTACGGAATGCGACCTCGCATGCCAAGTTTGTGTTCGACTGGGCACCGGTAGAACAGTCGCTGGTAGTGGTCATCGAATAAGTTTCTACTTTTTAACATTCTGTCAGTGAACGGACTCGGATTTTATGGCTACCTTTGCAACCGTTTTCAGATAGTTTGTTATGCGGCGTATTGTAAGTTTATTGATTCTGTTCATTCTTCCTTCGTTTTATACTTTGACAGGCAACCGGGTCTGTGGAGGCCCTACTGCTCCGGCCGTCAATGCTTCGGCACGTTCAGCCATGTGCTCCTCGCTGTATCACGACATGCAGCTTGAGGGAGTCGTTAATTGGGAGGCGTTCCGTCAGGCCGTTACAGGCTATTACAAGATAGCCGGTCGGAAGAAGAATGTCCTTACGCTCATCGATTTCTCGAAACCTTCTACTGAGAAGCGTCTGTATGTGTTCGATATGGATCGGAAAAAACTGCTTTTCCATTCAGTAGTGTCACATGGAAAGAACAGTGGAGAGAACTATGCTACTTCCTTTTCTAACGAATACGGCTCATACAAGAGCTCTTTGGGCTTTTACCTGACCGATGCTCCTTATCAGGGAAAGAACGGTTATTCACTGCTGCTGGACGGTCTGGAGAAAGGGATTAATGACCGTGCCCGTCAGCGGGCCATCGTGGTACACGGTGCGGCCTATGCCGATCCATCTGTAGCACGCACATCCGGTCGTTTGGGGAGAAGTTTCGGTTGTCCGGCTGTTCCGAAGAATCTGTCAAAGCCCATCATCGATGCCATCAAAGGAGGAAGTGTCATCTTTATCTATGCCGAGTCGCCCGATTATCTGGCACATAGTTCCATTCTGGAGCGGGAGGATATCGGCTAACTTATTTTTGCATATATGGAAGTAATCAAAACAGCGATAGAAGGCGTGGTTATCATCGAGCCACGTATCTTCAAGGATGCGAGAGGCTATTTTTTCGAGTCATTCTCGCAACGGGAGTTCGATGAGAAGGTGAAGCCTGTCCGCTTTGTACAGGACAATGAAAGCATGTCGTCCTACGGGGTGATGCGTGGATTGCATTTCCAGCGTCCGCCTTATACGCAGAGCAAGCTGGTACGTTGTGTCAGAGGAGCCGTGCTTGATGTGGCGGTAGACATCCGCAAGGGGAGTCCTACTTACGGACAGCACGTGGCTGTCGAGCTGACCGAAGACAATCACCGGCAGTTCTTCATTCCGCAGGGTTTCGCCCACGGCTTTGCGGTACTGAGCGAAACAGCCATCTTTCAGTACAAGTGCGACAATTTCTATCATCCGGAAGCGGACGGTGGTATCAGCATTCTGGATGAATCTTTGGGTATCGACTGGCAGATTCCTGTAGAAAAAGCCATTCTGAGCGAAAAGGATACCAGACATCCGCTGCTGAAGGATTTTGAGACACCGTTCGTTATCTAATTAAAAATTAATAGTTAAAAACGAGGTGGATGACTAAAGGATACTATGACAATACGGACGGACAACTTTTTCCCCTATAACAAATGACCTTGTCAACTCGTTTCTTGTTAACTTGTCAACTATTCGAAGAATGAAAATCTTAGTTACCGGTGCCAACGGTCAGTTAGGCAATGAAATGCGCATCCTGGCCAGGGAGACCAACGACACTTATATTTTTACAGACGTAACGACTCCGGAGGGTGTGGAAACCACTCTGCTGGACATTACGGATCTGGAGGCTGTACGCCGACTGGTGAAGGAACTGGGCGTACAGTGCATCGTGAATTGTGCGGCTTATACCAACGTGGACAAGGCCGAAACGGATGAAGCGTTCTGCCGGACACTGAACGCAAAGGCCCCGCAGAACCTGGCCATCGCCATGAAGGAAGTAAACGGACTGCTGGTGCATGTCTCTACGGATTATGTTTTCGGTGGAGACCCGTACAACATTCCTTGTCGGGAAGACCAGAAAGGTACGCCTACCGGGGTATACGGACAGACCAAACTGGAAGGGGAACAATACATCCAGGCCAGCGGATGCGATTACGTGATTATCCGTACGGCCTGGCTGTACAGTGAATTCGGCAAAAACTTCGTGAAGACCATGCTGAACCTGACGGCTACCAAGCCCCAGCTGAATGTGGTATTCGACCAGGCAGGGACTCCGACGTATGCATACGACTTGGCAGCAGCCATCGTAACGGTACTGAAAGACTATGTGGCAGAACAGCCCGCTACCGGCTACAGCAAGACCGGTATCTACCACTACAGCAACGAAGGAGTCTGCTCGTGGTATGACTTTACCAAGGTTATCGCAGCCCTGGCCGGACACACGTCCTGCGACATCCGGCCCTGCCACAGCAACGAATTCCCCAGTTCGGTAAAACGTCCGGCCTATTCGGTACTCGACAAGACCAAAATCAAAGAGACGTTCGGACTTCAGATTCCCTATTGGATGGATTCCTTGAAAGTTTGCCTTTCCCGGCTCTGATTTCCGGCGGCTGTGAACGAAAAACGCTGTCCCGGTGCAGACACCTGATCTGCCGGAACAGCGTATGAGGATAAATAAATTGTCAACTGGTTTCAGTCCCTCCGGAAAATATCCCTTGTATACACCTTTTCTTTTACATCATCCAGACACGTGTCGTAACGGTTGGCGATGATGGCCTGTGCCTGTGCCTTGAAAGCCTTCAGGTCATTCACCACTTTCGAACCGAAGAACGAGGTGCCGTCCTCCAGCGTCGGTTCATAGATGATGACGGTGGCACCTTTGGCCTTGATACGCTTCATGACTCCCTGGATGCTGCTCTGGCGGAAGTTATCACTGTTCGACTTCATCGTCAGGCGGTATACACCGATGATGCATTCCTTCTCTGCCGAAGGGTTGTAGTCTCCTCGATTATAATAATCGTAATAACCGGCCATCTTCAGTACCCGGTCGGCAATGAAATCTTTGCGGGTACGGTTCGATTCCACAATGGCATGAATCAGATTTTCAGGTACATCCTGATAGTTGGCCAGCAGCTGTTTGGTATCTTTTGGCAGGCAGTAACCTCCGTAGCCGAAGCTCGGGTTGTTGTAATGCGTGCCGATGCGCGGATCCAGGCAGATACCCTGGATGATGGCCTGGGTGTCCAGTCCCTTCACCTCTGCATACGTATCCAGTTCGTTGAAGTAGCTTACACGCAATGCCAGGTAGGTATTGGCAAACAGCTTCACTGCCTCTGCTTCTTTCAGCCCCATGAACAGCGTATCGATGTTTTCCTTGATGGCTCCTTCCTGTAACAGGGCAGCAAACTCATGTGCCTTTTCTTCCAGATGTTCTCCTGCAATGGCTTTGATAGCTTCGTTTTCAGCATCCCGTCCGTCAATGAATTTCGGGAAACCCACGATGATGCGGCTGGGATAGAGATTGTCGTACAGTGCCTTGCTTTCACGCAGGAACTCCGGCGAGAACAGCAGGTTGAATTTCTTGCCTTGCAGGGCAGGAGAGGTGCGGAATTTTTCCGCATACTTCACATACAGACTCCGGCAGTAACCTACCGGGATGGTACTTTTGATCACCATCACCGCATCCGGATTCACCTCCAGCACCAGGTCAATTACTTCTTCTACATGGCTTGTGTCGAAGTAGTTCTTTACCGGGTCATAATTGGTCGGAGCGGCTATTACGATGAAGTCGGCATCCTTGTAGGCCGAAGCTCCGTCCAGCGTGGCTTTCAGGTTCAGTTCCTTTTCAGCCAGATACTTTTCGATGTATTCATCCTGTATCGGGCTGATGCGGTTATTTATTTTCTCTACCTTTTCAGGGATGACATCCACTGCTGTTACCGGATGATGTTGTGCCAGCAGGGTTGCTATTGAAAGTCCTACGTAGCCTGTACCGGCTACTGCTATCTTGGAATTGTTCATACTCTATTGTTTTTGTTATGCCTTGTGCATAAATTTGTTAGTCTAAAGGATTCGGTGGGGTATCTCATTCGAAGTGTGTGTTACGCATGTCTCCCGTTTCGGCAAAGGCGATGTGCATCTGTAAGGCATTCCGGAGCGACATCGGTGTGTGGCAGGACTTTCCTTCCGATAGTTTCAGGTAGTCCCACAGCAGTTGCCTGTAGTCCGGATGCGCACAGTTCTCGATGATGCATACAGCCCGTTGTCTCGGCGATTTTCCACGTAAATCCGCTACTCCCTGTTCGGTCACGATGATGCGTACATCGTGTTCGGTACTGTCTGTGTGCGACACCTGTGGGACGATGGACGAAATGAGCCCTCCCTTGGCAGTCGACGGAGTCGTAAAGATGGACAGGTATGCGTTTCGTGCGAAGTCGGCCGAACCTCCGATGCCGTTCATAATCTTCCGGCCCAGTACATGCGTACTGTTGATGTTGCCGAAGATGTCGGCCTCCAGTGCCGTATTTACGGCGATGATTCCCAGCCGGCGTATCATTTCAGGATGATTAGTGATTTCTTGCGGACGGAGCAGCACCCGTTCCCTGAACACGTCCATGTTTCCGTACATCATATCCAGCCTGTCTTCCGACAGGGTCAGCGAACTTCCGGTTACGAAGTGAATGCGGTCCTTCAGCATCAGGTCGATGACCGAGTTCTGGATGACTTCGGTGAACATCGAGAAGGCCGGCAGCTGCTTGTCTTCTCCCAGAGCCCCCAGTACGGCGTTGGCGATGTTTCCTACGCCCGATTGCAGCGGCAGGAATTCCTGCGGGATGGCTCCCCGTTTCCATTCGTGCAGTAGAAAATCCGCTACGTTGTGTCCTATCTGTACGGTAGTCTCGTTCAGGGGAGTGAAAGCTCCGATGTGGTCCCGTTCGTTTGTCCGTACCACCCCTGCTACCTTCTGCGGGTCTATCTTCACGCTGATGCTTCCTGCCCGGTCGTTTACGCGGAAGATGGGGATTTCCTTCCGGTAGGGAGGTGTTTCCGGAATGTAAATGTCGTGCATGCCGGTCAGTTTTCCGCTGTGAGCCGTATTGAGTTCGATAATCACCCGTTTGGCCATTTTCACCAGGGTTGGGGTGATTCCTACGGAAGTGCTCAGAATCAGTTCGCCGTCATCGGTAATTTCCGAGGCTTCCACGATGGCTGTCTGTATCTCTCCCAGAAAGCCGTAGCGCACGTCTTGTCCTATCTGCGACAGGTGGACGTCGTAATAAGCCACTTCCTCGTTGTTGATAGCCAGGCGCATGTCCTTGTTCGACTGGAACGGGGTACGGAAAGAAACTGCGTGTGCCAGTGCCAGCTCACTGTCTGTCTGGTTACCCGTTGCTCCTCCGGTAATCAGTCCTACCTGGAAAGGTTCTCCTGCTTCGTGCAGGGTTTTGGCCCGTTGTGCCAGTGCAGCCGGAACTGCTTTGGGGGTTCCTACCGATGAGAATCCACCGATACCGATTGTTTCGCCGTTTGCTATCAGCGATGCAGCCTCTTCGGCTGTTAGTAGGGGGTAGTTCATGTCTGTTTTTTTGATGTTAGTAATTAAAGCGGATATTCTCCTTTCAGTCTTTTTTAATGCGCAAAGTTACGCCTTTTTGTGAGGAAAACAAGCGGGCAGTATCTCTTTCAGTGTCTGTACGTCCAGTGTTTTTTTGCCGGACATGAGGAGCTGAAGGGGCAGCGGCGTACCACGTTGGTGATGGATCCGCCGGAGAGTTCCGTTTCGGCGCTTTTAGGACGACTGAAAATGATTTTTCCCCCTCCAAAATGAACAGATTCCTACCGGAGTATGCGGGAATTACCGTATGAATGGAAGAGGCAGGGCCTGCATATTCCGGCGGATACCCGTTCAGCATTTCCGGTGATATCCGTTCAGTCCCCAGTTAGTATTCAGTGTTGTTGGCAAAGTTAATACTTCTTTCTTAGGCTCTCTC
>ERZ780034.95-NODE-95-length-34423-cov-6.35356_pt1 | contig 34423 bp, 28 predicted proteins | sample MGYA00511855_ERZ780034 | MGnify/ENA primary metagenome ERZ780034 (study PRJEB29588, sample SAMEA2148024) | human gut metagenome | biome: human gut; feature: human-associated habitat; material: faeces | place: Denmark | collected 2008/2010 ...
GCAGTACAACGGTTTTCAAGACCGCCGCAATCGACCACTCTGCCACCTCTCCAAAGCTTCGCAACGCTTTAGCAAAGCACTTTCTTTCAAAAGCGATGCAAAGGTACGACTTATTTTCAAAATCACAAACTTTCTGAGACTTTTTTTTGTTTGAATACTATTTTCCTCTTTATATCTCTCATTATGTAAATCCAGAAAGGTTTCAGAAAAAGACTCCAAAACACTTTTGTATCAAACTGATAAGTGTTTTACAAAGTTTTCAGTTTCAAAATAGGAACATATTGCCTAAAAAATATAACTTTGCACGTCTTTACAAAAAAACATTCTAAAATCATAAAAACATAAGCAAAAACAATGACCCAAAAACATTTCATCAGTTGGCTTGTTATGGCCTTGTTGTGTCTGCCGGTATTCGCACAGATTCAAGAGCCGGTAAAATTCAAAACAGAACTGAAGACCCTTTCGGCCAATGAAGCCGAAATCATCTTCTCGGGAGCTGTCGAAAACGGATGGCACATCTATTCTACTGACTTACCAGAAGGTGGCCCTATCTCGGCAACATTCAATGTAGATAAGATAGAAGGTGCCGAAGTAGTAGGAAAGTTGATGCCTCGCGGAAAGGAAATCGAAAAAATGGACCCTATCTTCGAAATGAAAGTCCGCTATTTCGAAAAGCAAGCTACATTCGTACAGAAAATCAAACTGACTGGAGGTGACTATAAAATAGTAGGCTATCTGGAATACGGTGCATGCAACGATGAAAACTGCCTGCCTCCTACCAGCGTAGACTTCGCGTTTACCGGAAAAGCTGCCGGCAACACACCGGCTACCGCAGAAACAGCCATTACGGAAAACACAGCTACAGAAGTAACAACAGATACTGCACAGACTGCACCGGCTACAACTGTCACTAGCGGCACTGCCGATTATTGGGCACCGGTCATCAGCGAATTGGGAAGTTACGGCGAAAACATCAACAATGAATCGCATACCTGGATATACATCTTCTTTACCGGTATGCTGGGCGGACTGCTGGCCTTGTTTACACCGTGTGTATGGCCCATTATCCCGATGACAGTAAGTTTCTTCCTGAAACGTACCAAGGACAAAAAGAAAGGAATCCGTGATGCCTGGACTTACGGAGCTTCCATCGTAGTCATCTACGTAGGACTGGGACTGATTATCACTGGTATCTGGGGTGCCAATGCCTTGAACTCGCTTTCTACGAACGCCATTTTCAACATCTTCTTCTGCCTGATGCTGGTGGTGTTTGCCGCTTCGTTCTTCGGAGCCTTCGAAATCACCCTGCCATCCCGCTGGAGTAACGCCATCGACAGCAAGGCCGAACAGACCACCGGTCTGCTGAGTATCTTCCTGATGGCCTTCACCCTGTCACTGGTATCCTTCTCATGTACAGGTCCTATCATCGGATTCCTGCTGGTGGAAGTATCGTCTACGGGAAGTTACCTGGCTCCGGCCATCGGTATGCTGGGCTTCGCCATTGCACTGGCATTACCATTCACCCTTTTCGCACTTTTCCCGTCCTGGCTGAAATCCATGCCGAAATCAGGAGGATGGATGAACGTCATCAAGGTGACACTGGGTTTCCTGGAACTGGCTTTCGCCCTGAAGTTCCTGTCAGTAGCCGACTTGGCTTACGGCTGGCGCATTCTGGACCGCGAAACTTTCCTGGCCCTGTGGATTGTCATCTTCGGTCTGCTGGGTATGTATCTGCTCGGAAAAATCAAGTTCCCGCACGATGATGACGACAACAAGGTAAGTGTTACCCGCTTTTTCCTGGCCATGTTCTCACTGGCATTCGCCGTCTACATGATTCCGGGACTCTGGGGAGCACCGCTGAAGGCTGTCAGCGCCTTTGCACCACCGATGCAGACCCAGGACTTCAACCTCTACAAGAACGAAGTACATGCCAAGTTCAACGATTTCGACGCAGGTATGGAATATGCCCGCCAGAACGGCAAACCCGTGATGATAGACTTCACAGGTTACGGCTGCGTGAACTGCCGGAAGATGGAACTCTCCGTATGGACCGACCCGAAAGTCAGCCAACTGCTGAACGACGACTATGTACTGATTACCCTGTATGTAGACGAAAAGACCAAGCTGCCGGAACCTATCCGCATCACGGAAAACGGTCAGGAACGTACCCTGCGTACCATAGGAGACAAGTGGAGCTACCTGCAGCGTACCAAGTTCGGTGCCAATGCCCAGCCGTTCTACGTACTGATAGACAACGAAGGCAAGCCGCTGAACAAATCATATTCCTACGACGAAGATATCCAGAAATACATCGATTTCCTGGAAACCGGATTGAAGAACTATAAGAAATAAGAAGGAAATATATGCTTGAAAAATCAGAAAGAGAGCAGATAATTGCCCTGATTCACCAGGAAGTGGTTCCGGCCATCGGTTGTACGGAACCTATCGCCGTCGCCCTGTCGGGTCGCCAAGCCAGCGAAATCCTGAAAAACAGACATCCGCAACGCATCACGGCACAATTGAGCGCAAATATTCTGAAAAACGCCATGGGAGTAGGTATTCCGGGAACAGACATGATAGGACTTCCTATCGCCATCGCTTTGGGAGCTCTCATCGGTAAGTCAGAATATGGACTGGAAGTACTGAAAGACTGTACTCCCGAAGCCGTAGAGGAAGGAAAGAAACTGATCGATACGCAGGCTATCCAGATTTCACTGAAAGAAGGAATCGAAGAAAAACTGTACATCGAAGTATGTTGTGAAGCTGATGGTAACAAAGCTACTGCCATCATCAGCGGCGGGCATACACATTTTGTCTACGAAAGCTTCAACGACGAGGTACTGCTGAACATCCGCAGCAACTCTAACAGTGACACAGGTGACAAGAAAGTAAACCTGAACCTGAAAAAAGTCTTCGAGTTTGCCACGACAACACCGATAGAAGAAATCCGATTCATACTGGAAGCAAAACGCCTGAATAAAGCTGCCGCTGAACGCTCATTGGCAGGAAGTTATGGACATGAATTGGGTAAAACCCTCTGTAGCAGCCGGAGCGAACAGCTCATCATGGGCAGCAACACCTTCACCCACATTCTGTCGTATACCTCGGCAGCGTGCGATGCCCGTATGGCCGGAGCCATGATTCCAGTCATGAGCAATTCAGGAAGTGGCAACCAAGGAATAGCCGCTACCTTGCCGGTAGTAGTATATGCTGAAGACAATCAGAAAACGGAAGAAGAACTGATACGTGCCCTCACCCTGAGTCATCTGACAGTCATCTATATCAAACAAAGTCTGGGACGTCTCTCAGCCCTGTGTGGATGTGTTGTAGCTGCCACAGGAAGCAGTTGTGGCATTACTTACCTGATGGGAGGAAACTACGAGCAAGTAGCTTTCGCTGTCAAGAACATGATAGCCAACCTGACCGGTATCATCTGCGACGGTGCAAAGCCGAGTTGTGCCCTGAAACTGACCAGCGGTGTTTCTACAGCCGTACTTTCGGCTATCCTGGCCATAGAGCACAAATGTGTGACAGCCGTAGAAGGTATCATCGAAGATGATGTAGACCTGAGCATCCGGAATCTGACCCGTATCGGTTCGGAAGGTATGAATGAAACCGACAAGATGGTACTGGACATCATGACTCACAAGCATTGCTACTAAACAGTATCCATTGATACAATTTAATAAGGTTCTCTTCCTAAAAGTTTTTAATTTAAAAGGAGGAGAGCCTTATTTTTTGTATTTTTGCCGACCGAACATGAAAACGACAACAAATCACATCCAACAACTGGTAGCTGAAGGTGAGCACGTACACCAAGACTTCAAGTTTGCCATTACCGATGCCCGGAAAATAGCCAGGAGCCTGTCGGCCTTTGCCAATACCGAAGGCGGAAGACTCCTTATCGGAGTCAAGGATAACGGCAAGATAGCCGGTATACGTTCGGAAGAGGAACTCTATATGATAGAAGCGGCTGCCACAATGTACTGCAAACCTGCCGTGACACTGGACAACCAATTATATAAGGTAGAAGGAAAGGACGTACTGGAAGTCTATGTACCTGAAAGCAAAGACAAACCCATCTATGCCATTGACGAAGAAAACCGGCCGAAGGCTTACATACGCATCAAGGATGAAACGATTCTGGCCACTCCTGTACACCTGGATGTCTGGCGACACAACCGCAAGGAAGTGATAGTGACTTACACAGAAAAGGAACAGCATGTACTAAGTCTGCTGGGACAATACGGAGAACTGACTCTGAACAAGTGCGTCAAGCTGTCACAGATGCCCCGAAAACAGATAATCAGCCTGTTGGCAGACTTTATCCGTTTCGACCTGGTAGAACCGGTATTCAGAGAACATACATTCTATTTCAAACTCAAACCCGAGCAATAAACTCCATGGAATTATTCTCACTAATCATCAACGAAACCAATCATATCTTATGGACCTATATCCTGATAGCCATGCTGTTGGGGTGTGCCATCTGGTTCAGTATCAAAACCAAGTTCGTACAGTTCCGCATGCTGGGCGAAATGATTCGACTGCTGGGTGACTCTACTGCCAAAATCAACGGACACGAAAAGCATATCTCTTCGTTTCAGGCTTTTACCATCTCACTGGCCAGCCGTGTCGGTACCGGAAACCTGGCAGGCGTAGCCACCCCCGCCCCAGTACGCGGTCCTCCCCCCCGCCGTCACAGTAGGCGGTCCGGGAGCAATCTTCTGGATGTGGATTATCGCCTTATTGGGCTCCAGCAGTGCTTTCGTAGAATCCTCTCTTGCCCAACTCTTTAAAATCAAAGGCAAACATTCCTATATCGGAGGTCCGGCCTATTACATGGAAAAAGGACTGAAAAAGCGTTGGATGGGAGTATTGTTCGCAGTGCTGATAACCATTACTTTCGGATTTGCCTTCAATTCCGTACAAAGCAATACCATGAGTGCCGCTCTTGAAAGTGCCTTCGCCGTAAAGCCATGGATGTCAGGTACTGTTATTTCAGTGCTTACCTTATTCATTATTTTCGGAGGCGTACACCGGATAGCTACTATCAGCAGTATCATTGTACCGGTCATGGCTGTAGGTTATATTCTGCTGGCCCTGTTCATAGTGCTCAGCAACATCGACCGGATACCAACCGTCATCGGACAAATTATCGGCAATGCCTTCGGCTGGCATCAGGCTATAGGAGGTGGAATCGGCGCCGCTTTGATGCAGGGAATCAAACGTGGACTGTTCAGCAATGAAGCCGGTATGGGTTCCGCCCCGAATGCTGCCGCAACAGCTCATGTCACCCATCCCGCCAAACAAGGATTCATCCAGGCATTGGGAGTGTTTACCGATACACTGCTCATCTGTTCATGCACTGCTTTCATCATTCTTTTCAGCGAAGAGCACATCGGAAACGGTCTTGATGGCATCCAGCTCACTCAAGCGGCTCTGACCAACGAAGTAGGCAGCATCGGCGGTATCTATGTCGCCATCGCTACCCTGTTCTTCGCTTATAGCAGCATTCTGGGAAATTATTATTACGGTGAAGCCAATATCCGCTTCTTTACTTCCCGCCGATGGCCGATTCAGCTTTACCGTCTACTGGTAGGCGGTATGGTTATGTTCGGCTCACTGGCCAGTCTGAATCTGGTATGGAGTCTGGCCGATGTTGCCATGGCCCTGATGTCCATCTGTAACCTGATAGCTATCTTCCTGTTGGGAAAATATGCGTTCCGCCTGCTGGATGATTACCTCGAACAAAAGCGGAAAGGTATCAAAAGCCCTGTCTTTCATAAAGAACGGATGAAAGATATTGAGCAGGATTTAGAATGTTGGTAACTATTTTTCTTATCTTTGCAGACCAGAAAACAATAAAAAGACATAAGTATGAGTATATTTTCAAAGTTATTCGGCAAAAAGAATGCTGAAGAAGCCGAAGGAACGGTACGCGTAGGCGGCATGGAAGATTTCATGACCCTTATCCGCGTATATTATCAGGCGGTGATGGCTGCACAGTTAGGTATCAGTAACATCAATTTCCTACCGGACATGGCAGTGTTCAAGCGTACCCTGAAGATTCCGACACAGAACAACAAGCTGGGTATCGCCGAAAAATCACGTTGCAAGAAAATGGTAATGGAAATCTATGGCCTCAACGAAAGTTTTTTCAAGGAAATCGATGCTTCCATCAAAAAGAACTGTAAGAACATCAATGATATCAAAAACTATCTGTTCATGTTCCAGGGATTCAGCCAGGATTTGATGATGCTTATCGGCAACCTGATGCAATGGAAGTTCCGTCTGCCAACCATGATGACAAAACTGCTGCGCAACATGACAGAAAAGACCGTACATGATATCTTAACCAAAACAGACTGGAAAGACGACGGTGTACGTAAGACATGTGCCAACATTCGCCAGTACCAGCATGCGCTGGGTTACTCGGAAGACTGGATTAAGGAATATGTATACAACATTGTCCTGCTGGCCAAGAAGGAGCCGAAACCCAAAGCATAAATATTCTTTGACTCACCTGCCCTCACGAAAATGCAGCAGACAATTTCCGCCACTGCATATTCGTGAGGGTTTTATCTATCTTTTTGTTTCATGACTGAACCGACAACTTTCATACCGGTAGAAAACCATCCGCTGGAGCCCTTTTTGCCCTCAAACGCTGTCCTGCTGATGCTAGGCAGTTTTCCTCCCCAACAAAAGCGTTGGAGCATGGATTTCTTCTACCCCAACCTGCAGAACGATATGTGGCGCATCTTCGGACTAATTTTCTTCAATGACAAGGAACATTTCCTACTACCTGACCGAAAAGCCTTCCACAAGGAACAGATTATCGACTTTCTGAAAGAAAAAGGAATCGCTCTCTACGATACGGCTTCGGCTGTAAGAAGACTTCAGGACAACGCTTCCGACAAATTTCTGGAAATCGTCGAGCCGACTGACCTCCGTCTGTTGTTGAAACAACTTCCGCAATGCCGGGCCATCGTCACTACAGGTCAAAAGGCAACCGATACGCTACGTAGCCAACTGGAAGTAACCGAACCTCCGGTAGGCGGAAAAAACCCCTTCACCTTCGAAGATCGCCTTCTGTACCTATACCGAATGCCTTCTTCCAGTCGTGCATACCCGTTGAAGATTGAAAAAAAGGCTGAAGTTTATCGGCTTATGTTCAAAGACTTAGGTATAATCTAACTATTCTTTGTTAAAATATTCCTTCAAAAGTCTTGCAGATTCGGAAAATAGCATTACCTTTGCAACCGCAAACACGGGAATAGCTCAGTTGGTAGAGCATCGGTCTCCAAAACCGAGTGTCGGGAGTTCGAGCCTCTCTTCCCGTGCCGAGATAGAAAGCTGTAACTGAACAAGTTGCAGCTTTTGTCCGTTTATGGGTCGGACAAATCACGGACATTCATCGTTCCTTGAACTGTTCCAACAGTTCATTACACCTTTTCACATGCTTCTTGTACCGCAGCAGAGCTATCATAATACCCAAGACTGTAAAAATAATTCCTGACAGAGTTATAAGTTGTATAGTTGCAGGATTTTCTGCCTGAGCATACAATCGACTATAGATATATGCAAGCATAACAGTTAAAGGGATAATACCGATAACCAACGACCAGATATAGAATTTACGATAACCGGTAATCTTTTCTGTAACCGTCCGTACATCATCGTTCAAGAGACTGTCCATTTCCAAATTCCGATTAACCCACCATGTAATTCCCAAATCGGCCAAGGCCCATAACGAAACCAATATTCCAAACAGAATCGGCCAGTCAGTAAAGATACAAATAACAATAACCATAGGTACCGTCAGGACATCCAGCCTCATCCTATCCTTGATTTCCTTACCAACGACAAATGCCGATTGCTTCCTTATGGTTCTGAAAAACTGCTCGTTCAGTATTCTCTGACTCTTCAATTCTTTTTTTAATACATCATAATCAGATTTCAGTATCTGAAGTTCTTTTTCAACATTCATTTCCATACGACATTACTTTCTTAAATGTTAGACATCTTCTTTAGCTGTTCCTTAATACGAACCAATTTAAATGATACATTTTTGACAGAGATACCTAGGATAGCCCCAATCTCGTCGTAACTCAGGCCTTCAAGCCACAACAAAATGACGCTTCTGTCAATCAGTCCCAACGTATTGATTCGCTTATAGAGCTGCTTTATCTGCAAGTTTTTTTCAAGATTACTGTTTGCATAGAGGTCGATACCAAGATTCAGACGTTCACGCTCCTTCTTCTGCCTGTGATTGAAGTTGATGCAATAGTTCAGACTGACACGATAAATCCAAGTCCTGATGTCGCTCTTCCCCTCGAAGGAATCAAAGCCTCTCCACAACCTGACCAGAATTTCCTGGTACAAATCGTTCACCTCATCTGCCTTTTCTGAGAACATATAACAAACGGTATAGATGGTCCGCTCATGCTCCTGGATAATTTCCGTAAATTGCTGTTCTTTCGTATTCATTTTCTTATTCTGTTTACTCATTAGACCATCAATGCCTCCAAAAACTAGAGATTCACAACTTTTTTTTCGAATCTTTCTTCACATTATACGGCCTGCCAGTTCATCCAACACACTACAAATCCAAAGAAACCGTTAATTCCAACCAAAGAAAAACCGATTGACAGAATGGATGAATTTAAATTCTATCAATCGGCATCTTATCCTGTAATCCGGACAAACAAGAAAATTACAGACTTTTAATCCAATCAGCTATATCCTGAAGCACTTCCAATGAACAGGTTTCTTCAATCTTGTAATAATCCATAGCCGTGCTTAGGTTGCAATGCTGAAACAGATGATTCAATCCGGAATATTCCTTGATAAGGTTTTTCTTATTCTTACCCGAAAGGTACTTCCTGATAGCACCCAGATTGCTGTCTGGAAGAACTTGCACATCATTGCTTCCATTAACAGCCATCACCGGGACAGTGATTTTACTCAGATTTATCTGAGGGTCATAATTCATAAAATATTCCAGCCAAACGTTGCTGGACTGTGCGGCCATGCTTTTCCTCAACGCCTTTACTGTTACCGTAGGCGGAAAACCCTTCAACTTAAGGATAGCATTCTGCTGTTCCGCCAGCAAAGTGTCTCCTTTGATTCCCGGACCGGCCATACTCACGATAAAATCAGCTTTACCTTCGGCTCCCAGCATGAAAGCAATCATTCCTCCCTCACTATGTCCCAACACTCCTATTCTACTGAATTTCCCAGTATTCTTTAACCACGACAGTCCGTTTTCTGCATCTGCCGCAAAATCAACCGAAGTACACCCAACCTGACTACCGGCAGACTTTCCTACCCCTCTGTCATCGTACCGTAAAGAAGCGATGCCCTGCTTAGCCAGATAATCAGCCATCACCAGGAAAGGTTTATGTCCGAATACTTCCTCATTCCTATTCTGGGCACCGCTCCCGGTAAGCATAATCACAACAGGCACTTTCTTGCCCGAAGTATAATCGACCGGATAAGTCAGGGTGCCGGAAAGTGAAACACCGGCATCTTGATTGGTGAAAGTCACTTCCTCGGTATTATATCCCAATGGCAATTTCGGTTCTTGCGGACGGTTCGATATTGCGGCTTCCCCAGATTTCAAATCCAATGGGAACGGCATACCGAACTGGTTGAAAGTTCCTTTTATCGTTCCATCCGTCAGCTTACCCGTATAAGCCATTAGTAGAGCCATCACTTCCAGACTGACAGAATCGGTTGACAGAAATTTCAGATTCACCGGTATTCCCAAGGCTCCTTGTGCAGGAACATCCATTTCAGCCGTACTGTTTCCATCCTTCTGATAATTGAAATGAAATACGATTTCCAGTTTCTGGTTTCCGGCATTCAACATACCTTTCCAAGTTCCGTTGATTGCTTGTGCATACGATATTGAAACAACCATTACAGCCAATATCAGTGAAATAACTTTTTCCATAGGCAATTTCTGAATTAACACTTGCAAATATAAAAATTTTCTACAGAAATGAAACTAACAAACAATGATTTGCCTTCTTTTCCAAAGGTATCCGAAAACAACAATCTTGTATCTGATACAAACTTTTGATATATTTGTTGCAACTATGAATCTTAAACACCATGTGCAACAAAATCACCTATCTGATGGCAACCGCGGCAGTGTGGCTGGCCACAGCGTGTACGCAACGCGACAAATGCGTAGAAAATCCCTTGATTGAGGCATCCAACACCATGACTCTCGACATTTCCAAAGTTGAACTAAGCGACACGGCTACGGTACTCTATACGGATGCCTATTTCCGTCCACACTACTGGATAAAAATCAGCTCCGAATCCTACTTGCTGGCCGACGGCAAGAAATATGCCCTGACCGGCACACAAGGTATAGAAGCCGACTCCCTCTTCTGGATGCCGGAAACAGGAGAAGCTTCATTCCAATTGACTTTCGAACCCCTACCGGGCAACACAAAATCGTTTGACTTCATCGAATCGGATTGTGAGGATTGTTTCAAACTGTTCGGCATAGACCTGACTGGTAAGAAGGAATTCGATAAACCAGCCGACATTCCATCTAAAGTAATTCAAGCAACAGAAAATGCACCGGTTTCCATTCCCGATCCCATACTCAAAGTGGGTGAAACAGTGGTACACATGCACCTTTCAGGCTACCGGAAAGAGCTTGCCCAGGAAGCCAATCTCTACCTTAACACACTGATGAACGGCCAACAGCCTTACACAGCAGCCATCAATCCCGAAACAGGGGAAGCAACATTCAAATTCTGGCAGTATGGCTCCGCACAGGCATTAATCAGCGTCGGCATGGGAACAGGTCATATCTGGTTGGCACCGGGCGAAGAGACAGACGTGTACATGGACATGCGCCGAAGCGGACAGATGATTCTGAAACGCCGGACAGAAAAGAAACAACTGCCTCCGTTTGAAATGACTCCGGCCTGTTATGCTACAGGTACATACGCCGGACTCCTATCTCCATCATTATACTCGGACAAATATTATAGCATGAACCTTTATTCGGGAGATTTTGCCGATTATAAGATGACTGCTTCCGAATACACCCAGCATGTCATCAATCTCTACCAGGCACTTTCGGACAGTATTGCTCATAGCAGTCTGCCCACAGCGGGTAAAGAAATGGCCATGTTGAATCTAAAACAGGAAGCTGTGAAAGCTATGGCCCAAGGAGACTTTTTCCGGGAACACAACTACAGAAAGGTCAACAACCAATGGGACCGTTCCCAACGGATGGATATAAAGATTGACCCGTTAACAGCAGAAAACCGGATAAAGCTATGTAAACTCTTTCCTATTGCCGACCCAAAACTGTTAATAGGAAGGGATGTAATGTCCTATGTATCAGCTATCGCCAATCCAACTGTCGCATGGCCGAAAGAAGCAAATCTAGAAGGAACTTTTGCAGCTGATTTGAAATTAGTATTACCTTTGATACAGAAAGCCACCGACGCTTCACTCACTGAAGCCGACTTGAGAACCTTGGATGACGTAAAAAATCCTTTCTACCGGGAAGCTCTCCAGAAGATGCAGGAAAACGCACAGGCTACCTTAAAAGCAGTAGAAGGAAAGGCCATCATTGAAAAGACTCCTGAAATAACCACAGAAAAACTGTTCGATGCCATCATTGCGCCTTATAAAGGAAAAGTCATTCTCGTAGATTTCTGGAATACTTGGTGTGCGCCTTGCCGCATGGCCCTTAAAGCCAACGAACCATTGAAAGACGGAGAACTGAAAAGTGAAAATCTGGTATGGATTTACATCGCCAACGAAACCTCACCGCTTGTCAGGTATAAGGAAATGATTCCCGGCATCAAAGGTAAGCATTACCGCCTGAATGACGAACAATGGGCATACATCTGCGACCAGTTCAAGATTGACGGTATTCCATCGTATGTACTGGTAGACAAGTCCGGTCAATACCAACTCCGAAACGATTTCCGCGACCACGACCTGATGAAGAATACACTGAAAAAAATGATTGAATAAAGACCAGACTCCGTGTCAGCTTTAGCAGACTTGAATCTGTATCAGACAAAAGTTGACACGGAGTCATTTTTTCAGGTCCACTATCATTCTGTCATTTCCGACAAGCGAGAACGACCTATTCAGAAGCTATCCAGACATTGGTCAGGAAAAACAAATTCTCAGAAGAATTTACAAAGACACTTCGTCTACCAAAACCCTACGAGTAAGACCAAACCACACAATTTACGCCTATAAGCATCCATCATAACGCAAAAACAAAAGAATAAGTTACTTTCTGCCATTCAATTTTATACAATAATCTACTTCCTATCAGCGCTTTTTCATACCCGAAACCGTCATTTTTCATCGAGAACCAAAAACATGAGAACATTTTATTCTACTCACCTGGAAGTTTTCACCGGTTTTCCTAGTCAAAAATATTTTTTATCCGCTCGTTTTTTTATTTTCAAACAGCCGAAGAATGCATATTTCTTGCATCAAATTATCAAAACGATATATATTTATACAATTTAGAATACAATCTTTGTTCCAGATTGTTTCATATAAAAAAAAACCTTATCAGCGGATTTCTTCAAAATCGCTCAAGATGCTATCAAATCAAAGATAAAGCTATCATTCCACAAGCGCTTCTACAATAAAAGCCGCCCTACCCAGATCAGTAAGACGGCTCCTAAAATAATCCTAAACTATTAAAAATCCCCTACCCAGGAAGAACATTACATGGCAGACAATTCGATAACATGACTCTGAGTGATAGCATAACCAAAGACATTCAATCCGACCTTCATCAGATAATCTCCAGAGAAAACTTTGCCATTTGCTTCCAATGCAGAAGCCACACCTGGCATCAAATTTATTTCTTCTACCTTATACATCTTATGCGGGTCCAGTCCCTGCAACTTCACTGCTATCAGCTTTTCCTGGAAACGTGGATAAATGTCGTATGCGAACAAGACAGCCTTGCTCATATCCTTGCTGACATAATTTACAGCCATGTGGTTGCTGGTGTACGGAGAAACCAAACGATACTGGTCACCGTCCATTACTGCTGGCTGCAGACGTTTCCAGTTGGCAACAGCAGTCTGACAATAAGTCAATTCGTCTGCGCTCATATCTTTCAGACCTATATCAAAACCTAACTTACACATGGAAGCCATATCTGTACGGAATTTCACGGAAGTATTCTTGTTCCAGCTGGTAACATGAGCACACATAGCCTTGGCCGGGAAGAATTGAGAGAATCCCCACTGAATGTAAGCACGTTCTACCGGGTCTGTATTGTCGCTACACCAGAATTCTGTGAAATATTTCAAAGCTTCGTAATCACAACGGGCACCACCACCGGAACAAAGCATCATCGGTACATTCGGATAATTTTCCTTCACCCGTTTCATCACATTATATACACCACGTACGTGGTCGATGTACAAATTACCTTGTTTTTCTTTCAGATACGGAGAATAGATATTGGTAATCGGGCTGTTACAATCCCATTTAAAGAATGCGATATCCGGATTCTCTTTCATCAGTTTTTCTACCACACCATATACATAATCCTGCACTTCCGGATTGCTCAAATCGAGTACCAGCTGGTTACGATAATAATAGCGGTTTCTCTTTTCATCGTGGATAGCCCATTCCGGATGTTTTTCAAACAGTTCACTCTTAGGGTTCACCATTTCAGGCTCTATCCAGATACCGAATTTCACTCCAGCCTCTTTAGCAGCATCTACCAGTGCAGGAACTCCACCCGGCAATTTACTGTGAGTCACCTCCCAGTCACCCAAACCGGCCTTATCATCCTTACGCGGATACTTGTTGGCAAACCAACCGTCGTCCAACAGGAACATATCGACTCCCAGATGTTTTGCTTCCTTCATCAGTTCGGCCAGTTTCTCCTGGTCAAAATCAAAACCGGTATTCTCCCAGTTATTCAACAATGTCAACCGGCTGCCTTTTCCATCTTTCAGGCTATAATTGCGTGCCCAATCATGCAAGTTACGGCTGCCCTGCGAAGCACCATCATAGCTCAATGTAAAAATGAATTCCGGTGTCGTGAAAACCTCGTCTTTTTTCAATTCATAATTGGAAGCATATGGATTGATAGCCGGAATTACGCGAAGATTTCCTACATTATCTACCTCGAAAGTAAAACGAAAGTTACCCGTCCAGCCTAATGTTCCCATCAGGACCTCCCCTTGATTTTCTGCCACAGGTTGTCCCAACCCTACTTCAAAGAACGGATGTGTGTGCATGGCAGCACGGCTTCCCAGTTTTGTATCAATAACTTTCTTACCAAACTGCAACTGCTGGCTACTCATCTGAGCTTCCTTGGCCCAGTCACTACTAAATTCTGTCAGATAATAAGAAGTACTGTTAAAATAAAGCATAGTAGAAGCGTATGTACTTAATATTACCGGACTCGCCTCCTGATGCTTGATTTCACTCCAGGTCTTGATAACATTCTCTTTCGGATAAGCTACATAATGCAGAGCTACTTCCACAGGATATTGGTCATCACGCAAATTAATAGTAGTCTTTGTTCCCCCATCTACAGCTTCTGTAGAAGACGATACATAATATAAGTAAGTTGAATTGTTCCCGTCGTTATGAGTTACAGCAATGGCCGGTTCAAAATATTCTTCATTTCCAGATCCGCTGTATACCTCCCAACCACGCTTACTGACACTACCGTCTGAACCGGCATGAATATCCCAGGAAAGATTCTGAATATCATTTTCATTCAAAAGTTTCTTACCCAGATACGTCTGATACAGACGTCCGTTATCACCCACTTGAAGAATCAAATCAGTCTGTTCTGTAGAAATACGGAACACTTTCTTTTCGGCTGCACCTACTTGTAGTGCGGACAACAACAGTGCTGCCGATACAATCAATTGTTTCATGGTCATCAAAGATTTATCAGTTTATATTTAAGTATACGTTAATGAACTCTTTTTAAAACTTCACACTGGCACTGAACTCAACCGTAAACGGACGCAAATAACTACCGCTCATGTAGCAGCCGGCATACTTGGAAGCTTCATCCTTGGTAATCAGTTCAGAACCGCTAATGGTACCTTTGGCACCTTTCTGATTCAGGAAATTAACAACAGATACTCCTAAATCCAAATGCTTGTTGACATTCCAATTGATACCCCCGAATGTTTCCCAACGCCCGTTGAAATACAAAGCCTCCTGCAAGTTTGCATAAGTCTTTCCAAAATAACGGAAACTTAACCACAAACGCAAGTCTTTTGTAATATTATAGCTAGGATCCAACTCAACCAGTATCTGAGGAATCTCCTTTACAATCATATTATTGGCATTCACACTCATTTCTGTACCATCATTGAAAGTTACACTCGCATTGTAATTTTTATAGACCGGTTTCTGGTAAGTAAACAAAGCGTGAAGATGAAAACCTTTGAACGGGTCGATTTCAGCAGAAGTGGTCCAACCTAATGTCTGGATATCGTAAATCAATAATACAGTCTTTCCTTCGCTGGTACCCGGTTTTGTCAGATTCTGCTGGTCAATATTATTGGTTTTAGCAATATAAGTAACCATAGAAGTCAGGTCAATCCAATCGTTCTTATAGAACAAACCTCCACGAATCAATGGAATAGTCACACGTTTGTACTGCTCTTCGGTAGGACCGGTACCGGCATATTCATTAATTCTTGGGAAACGTGTAGCTACTGTCGCATCAGCTGTCAAACCGAAACCTTTGGTCATATTATAAGTCAACTGAGCAGTTGCCGCATAATTCAACTTATCTTTAGTCACATTGGCTGGCGTAATCACTTCTCCATCAGGTGCTGTTCCGCCAATATAAAATCCTGAATAACGGGAATGAGCAATCTGGTCGGCCGACATCCGATAATATTCCAGACGGCCACCGTAATAGAAATTCAGCTTCGGGGTAATCTGCCAATTGTCTGTAGCATACAGTGCCAACTTATTTTCAGAACCTACCGTATATTCCGGACTCAACTCATTGAAACCATAGAAACGTGAACCATCCGGACGTGTCAGAATTTCAGGATATTCCTGGACAGAGCCCACCCACTGGAAAGAAGAAGAATGATAATCCAGATGATAATACCACTCGTTCAAGCCAACACGTAACTGATGATTTCCAAAACGCTTCTCTATTTCCGATGTAACCAGGAAGTTACGTACCTTTCCAAAGTGTAACCAGGTACGACGTCCTTCCACCAATCCTTCATAAGGTGTTCCGTCTGCCGACAGATAACCATCATCAGCAGTAAGTTCACTGATAGTACTTCCACCAAAATCCACATAATTCGCTTCCGGAGCATTCATGTACTTCATATTCAAAGTCCATTTCAGACCATTATCGAATGTATAATCCGTCAAGAGTGCTACTTCGTGTGAACGGTTATCGGCCAAATCACGTATATTGGCTTTCTTCATCTTTCCATCCATCACATCCATATATTCTATTTCACCACTTGCGGGGCCGTAAGACGCTAAACCGGGTTCAAACCCTGGAATCTCCTTGATAGAACCGTCTCCTACATAAATAAAAGGAGCAGCATTCAGTTCATTTCCGCTATTACGGCTATAGGCATATTTGTATTGTAAGCTTATCTTTCCTCTATCCCCAAACAACCGGGTAATTCCTGCACGATACATCTGCATACGGTCTGTGTATTCATCGAACTTGGCATCAAAACTTCCCGGATCAAAATTCTGATACACACTTCCCGAATAACGCCAATTATCACCGATTCCCCCGGATACATTCAAATCAAACTGTTGCATACCGAAATGATTGGCCCGATAATTCAGAATACCTTTGAATTCTTTCTGTCCTACTTTACTGAAGGAATTTACCGAATAAGCAATGTTTCCGGTACGGATAGCCGATTCTGAAGGTGACATCAATCCCACTTCACCTAAACTGGCATCGCTCCGCCAGTGATACTGCAACTTATGTACAGCCGAAGAATAAACGGCAGGCAGACCGTTCTCATAAACATTGACATCTTCGCTGGGTAAACCGATTTGAATTTCACGAGGCTTGGTAGCATCGGCAGCATTCAACATAACATTCCGTTCGCTTCCTTCTGCTTTCTTTACACTGACACTGTCTGTCATATTCTGTGCAGAAACTGCAGAGAATGTAGCCGAAGAACAGAGGGCCATCAGTGTGTAAGATACGAATCTTTTAGTTTTCATGGTTGATGTATTTAAAGGTTAAAATTTATTTCAAAGGTTTTAAGAACCCTTTTCAGTTACGTTGTCTGTCAGGGTTCCGATTTACACAGGCAAAAGTAATAGCTAGCATTTTCAGCCAATTGCAACAGTAGATATAAAGTAGAGCTTACACAGATAAAAAATTATATATTTAATTAATAATCAGCATTAAACAATATCATTACATAGGTATAAAAGTAGAATCAAACTTCTATTTATTTTGAACATTCCTCTATAAGAATTGTATAATCAACAAATATTCATTATTTTCGCTACCAACCATACAGAACTATTAAAACCATACCCATGAAGAACCTGCTTTATCTCTTTCTCCTGATTCTTCCGATGCAAACCGCTAATGCTGAAGAAAACCTTCAACAGCTGTATCACAGATTGGAGCAAGCTCTCAACAGAAGAGACATTACTGACCGCCTGAAAGAAGCACGGATTGACAGTATACAGAAACTAATTACCCCTGATATATCTACCCAGAAACGTTTCGATTATTACCAGACTCTTTACCAGGAATACTTGACCTATAGAGCTGACTCCGCCCTTTTTTATATTGACATGGCCGAAAAGATGGCTTTACATAACCAATCCATCCAACAACAAAATTTGTGTGGAATCAACCGTGCTACCTTACTGGCTACCACCGGCTATTTCTCGCAAGCACTTTCCCAATTGCAACATATCCATAAGGAAAGCCTGGACAGCACTTTAATAGCTGACTATTACAAAGCGTACGAATGGGTTTACAGTGTATGGAGCGAATATACCAATGATGAATATTACGCTCCAAGATACCGGAAAAAAGAAATTCTTTACAACGATTCCCTGTTACAGGTACTTCCACCAGAAAGCCACGAATATTATTACTGGATGGGAGAATACAAAGCACGTACAGGAGACCAGGCTGGCGCACAAAAAGCATACGAAAAAGCACTTCAAGGTGTTCCGGTCAATACCCGCCTGTATGCTCAGATTACTTGCGGCCTTGCATTTGCCCACAACCGACAGGGACATCTGGACGAATATGAACGCTTTCTGATTCTGTCAGCTATCTCTGACAATATCTGTCCACTGAAAGAAAATTTATCACTCCAGGAACTGGCACTCCACATTTTCCGGCAAAAACCGGAATGGATAGAACGGGCCAACCGCTATCTTCAGTATTCCATGGACGATGCAACTTTCTACAACAACCGTTTACGTATGCTGGAAATAGCCCGGAAATTTCCAGCTATTGTCAACGCCTACCAACAGGAAACCGTTAAAGAAAGGGAGCACCTGACCGCTGCCATCATATTCATCAGTGCCCTCACCCTACTGCTGGTTGTTTCACTGATTATTATCCGTCGGCAATTAAAGAAAGTCGGCAATGCCCAACAGTCACTAAAAGAACTCAACCAGCAACTGACCCACCTCAACGACGAGCTTCTCAAGACCAACCATATACGAGAGGAATATGTCAGTCTGTTTCTGGATCTCTGCGCTTCGTATATTGATAAGCTTAATCGTTATCAGGAACTGGTAAAACGGAAAGTTAAAGCTAAACAGGCAGATGATCTGCTGAAGCAGAACAGTACCCGGATGTCCGAAGCCGATACAAAACGTTTTTTTGTAAATTTCGATACGGCTTTTTTGACACTCTACCCTACTTTCATTACAGAATTCAATGCATTGTTACGTCCTGGAGAAGAAATCTATCCACAAAAAGGAGACATCCTTAATACCGAATTACGCATCTTTGCTCTGGTACGCATGGGTATAAAGGATAGTTCTCGCATAGCAACATTGATGTTCTATTCCCCTCAAACTATCTACAATTACAGGACTTCTGTGCGTAACCGTGCTAAAAGCCGTGACGATTTTGAAGAACAAATCAAGCAATTATGTCAGACTCTGCAGTAATCAAAAAAATATAAAAGCAAAGAAGTAAAACGAAATAGATCTATATCCTGTCAGATATCCGTACACCAATCAGACGATACAACTTCAGGTCCTATCCGGATACTTTTAATTCAGATAAATCAATCTGTAATGTTTATCTTCAATCAAAAATAAAAAACGATAAAGAGGCTGCCTCAAGTTTCAAAAAACTTAAGACAGCCTCTTTCAGCCATACAGGAAAACGTTTACTGAATATGAATCAGTTTATGCGTCTGAAGACTTAAACGCCACTGTGGATGCGCCTGTATATAAGCTACAACTTCTTCCGTATTCTGACAAGAACATGGCTGCAGGAAATATTGAGAAGCAGGCAAATCCAAATACGCAGAAACATCTTGTCCTACATAAACGATTTTCACTTCGTCCATCCGCTTCAAACGAAGGAGAGCCCCCTCTTTAGGCGAACAAGTCACCCAGTCAATGTTCTCCGGCAATTCCTGAGTACCATTTGTTTCGATACAAACATACTTTCCTATACGATGAAAAGCATCAACCAATGCCTCATCAACCCACAAACCCGGTTCTCCTCCTGTAAGAATAACCATACGGCAAGAAAACCGCTGCACTTCAGCAAGAATTTCCTCGTCAGACATTTCTATGCCTGTTTCGTGACGAGTATCACAGAATTCACATCGAAGATTACAACCAGAAAAACGGACAAACACCGCCGGAGTACCAGTATGGAATCCCTCTCCTTGCAAACTATAGAAAATCTCATTAATCTTTCTCATAAATCACCGTATTACCAGCCGATTCCTGTACTTCTACTTTAAAGCAATGGGGGATACGATCGCATATCCAACGGGCTATATTCTCAGCCGTAGGATTACAGGAAAGAACATCATTCAAATTCTGATGGTCAAGTTGTCCCATTACTACTTCTTTGATATGGGTAAAATCCACTACCATTCCGTCTGTATTCAATTCCTCCGAACGGCAATACACCGTAATTATCCAATTGTGACCATGCAAATTCTCGCATTTACTCCGATAAGAAAGATTCAACCGATGAGATGCCGATACCTCCATGCGTTTGATAACCGTATACATAAACTCACTTGTTTTAAATATTAGTATTGAATTTGCACTTCATGTCACCTCAGTGCCCGACAAAAATACAAAGAAATCGTGAAACCAAGAAAAACAACGCTCCCAAGAGAAAAAAATAACTGCAAAACCGAATAAAAATGCGAAAATATCATGCAAATATTTTTGTGTTTCTTTTCAATCCACTATATTTGTATACAATTTTGGTGTACTGATGACGGAAGAAGACAAAAGGCTAATAAATACTTTCGAAGGAAAGCTGAGACATCTGATGTTCCTATACGATGAACTGAAGAAAGAAAACGTCTCACTTCGCCAGCTTCTTTCCCAGAAAGAAGCAGAACTGGCACGTCTGGAAAATAGCCGGAAAGAATTGGAAGAACAATACACCAATTTAAAGATGGCTCGCATAATCAGTATCAATGACAGTGAACTCAGAGATACGAAACAACGATTGGCGAGACTTGTGCGTGAAGTCGACAAATGTATCGCTTTGCTGAATGAATGATTTGATTATTAACCGGTAAAGGATTCCATATGGACGACAAGATGAAGATTCACCTGCTGATTGACAACGATCGGTATCCGCTTACTATCCCCAGAGAGGAAGAAGTATTGTACCGTGAAGCTGCCCGTCAGATTGACTATAAGCTGAACAAATACCGAAGGATGTACCCTGAATTCACTACGGCAAGACATTGGGCAATGGCAGCTTTAGAACTGGCCTTTGAGAATGTTTCCTTAAAAGACCGTAATGACACACAGCCATACTTGGACAAGCTGAAACAGCTGGAAAAGGACATCGATGACTGTATCAGGAAAGACTTTGAGTGACGTTCAGATATCAACAAAGAAATATCACGCACAAGCTGAAGCCAGATTTTGATCTGACTGAAGGTTTGTGCGTTTTTTTATTATATGTTTAATTAAAGAAAAAATGAGTATAGGTATAACAATTGTCGTAGCCGTAGTGACCTTCCTGGTGGGAGGAGCTCTCTCATATATCTTTTTCAAGCATGGCTTGAAAACGAAATATGACAACATTCTGAAAGAGGCCGAAAACGAAGCCGAAGTGATTAAGAAAAACAAGTTGCTGGAAGTAAAAGAAAAATTTCTGAACAAGAAAGCTGATTTGGAAAAAGAAGTAGCTATCCGCAACCAAAAGATTCAGCAGGCAGAAAACAAGCTGAAACAGCGCGAAATGGTGCTGAACCAAAAAAATGAGGAACTGCAGCGTAAACGGAACGAAACAGATGCTATCAAGGAAAATCTGGATGCGCAATTAGTCATCATTGAAAAGAAAAAAGAAGAGTTGGACATATTGCAATCCAAGGAACGTGAAAAACTGGAAGCCATATCCGGACTCTCCGCAGAAGAAGCAAAAGAACGCCTGGTAGAATCCCTGAAGGAAGAAGCAAAAACACAGGCTCAATCATACATCAACGATATCATGGACGATGCCAAACTGACCGCAAACCGTGAAGCAAAACGTATCGTCATCCAGTCTATTCAACGAGTGGCTACTGAAACTGCCATCGAAAATTCTGTAACGGTATTCCACATCGAATCCGATGAAATCAAGGGACGTATTATCGGCCGTGAAGGGCGCAACATCCGTGCTCTGGAAGCTGCAACAGGTGTAGAGATTGTAGTAGACGATACTCCGGAAGCTATCGTACTCTCTGCTTTCGACCCGGTTCGCCGAGAAATCGCTCGTCTGGCCTTACACCAATTGGTAACTGACGGACGTATCCATCCGGCACGTATCGAAGAAGTAGTAGCCAAAATACGTAAGCATGTAGAAGAAGAAATCATTGAAACCGGTAAACGTACAACCATCGACTTAGGTATACACGGTCTACATCCGGAACTGATCCGTATCATCGGTAAAATGAAGTACCGTTCTTCTTATGGACAGAACCTGTTACAGCACGCACGTGAAACAGCCAACCTGTGTGCAGTAATGGCTTCGGAACTGGGTCTGAACCCCAAAAAAGCCAAACGTGCCGGTCTGCTGCACGATATAGGTAAAGTACCTGATGAAGAACCGGAATTGCCACATGCACTGTTAGGTATGAAATTAGCTGAAAAATACAAAGAAAAACCAGATATCTGCAACGCTATCGGTGCTCACCACGATGAAATTGAAATGACGAGTCTGCTGGCACCGATTGTTCAAGTCTGCGACGCCATTTCAGGAGCACGTCCGGGCGCACGCCGCGAAATCGTAGAGGCATATATCAAACGTCTGAATGACTTGGAGCAATTAGCCATGTCTTATCCAGGTGTAACCAAGACATACGCTATTCAGGCAGGTCGTGAGCTCCGTGTCATTGTTGGAGCAGACAAGATTGACGACAAACAGACGGAAAGTCTTTCTACCGAAATAGCCAAGAAGATTCAAGACGAAATGACTTATCCAGGACAAGTCAAAATTACGGTTATCCGCGAAACCCGTGCGGTAAGCTTCGCCAAATAACACAAAAAGTCCGATATATACTTGCAGCGGACGGAACTGTTTCAGAAACAGAGCCGTCCGCTGCTTTTGTCTTTTCACATATCCTAATACTCAAATTACAAGACTACATAAACAGTTCCGGATTCTACCTGTCTTTTGTTTCTGATGAAATTCCATTTTCAGATACAAGAAACTGTTTCAACACCTTCTCTGCACACCGATATCCTTCTTCATACAAAGCAGTCAGTTTCTTGATATCTTTTTCAATACGGTTCACCGTTACTTTGTTCTCAGGACGTATTGCCAGAATTCGGCCCTCATCTTCCAATTTTTCCACCATCTCCAACTGCTGGTTATATACCTCACAACGACGACTTAACAACAGACGCAAACGCGGATAGCGCCGATAAACAAAACGAGGTACACGTATATCCCGCTCCGTTTTTCTGTAACCTCTGTTACGGGTCAATACCACTACATTATAGTCATATCCTTGCTCGATAGCCCGAAGTACTGGAATTGAATCGATGATTCCTCCATCCAACATCGGACGACCATCCACATAAACAATCGGACAGACATAAGGAAGACTGCTCGAAGCCTTCGCTATCTGCACAAGCCGTTCCTTGTCTTCATGTTCTTCAAGATAACAGGCACGTCCTGTTACACAATTGGTAGTCACCATTTCAAACCGCATGGGATTCTTAAAACAGGTCTCATAATCAAAAGGAAGAATTTCTTCCGGAAAGATCTCATACAACAGGCGCTGGTCAAGGATACTATGCTGATACCACAAATGTTTCAGCCCGATGTAATGATACTTCGCCATTAAATCAATATTACTGTATTTCGCGCGGCCACGCTGTCTGGAAAGGAAAGAAAGCCCGTTACATGCCCCCGCAGAGACACCAATTCCATAAGGAAATTCAATACCCTGATCCATCATATAATCCAATACGCCACAGGTAAAGACACCACGCATACCTCCACCTTCCAGCACAAGTCCCATTTTCCGGAAATCTACCATCATAATTGTTCAGTTTTTGCATGAATAAATAAGTCCATCTGCGATATAATATCGCAAATATACATTTTTCCGGCGATAAGCCTATTTTTTATCTAAAATTATTACTATTTTTGCGACATTGTTGACATATAAGGACTATTAATTAAGATTTTATGTTTGATTCCTTCATTTACCAGAAACGCCGTCAGGCTTTACGGGAAAAGGTACAGAGCGGTATCATTCTCCTTTTAGGTAACAACGAAGCTCCTGCCAATTATCCCGATAATACATACAAATACCGTCAGGACAGTTCTTTCATCTATTTTTTCGGACAATCACACCCGGGATATGCGGGAGTCATCGATGTAGATAACGGAGAAGAATATTTCTTCGGTGACGATGTGGATATGGACGACATTATCTGGATGGGTCCTCAACCCAGCATCAAAGAATTGGCTGCACAAGTAGGAATAAGTAAAAGTTTTCCGACTGACAAGCTGAAGGATGTCATCGGGAAAGCCATCTCCCAACGAAGAAAAATCCACTTTCTTCCACCCTATCGTCATGATACCATGATGCAATTGGAAGATTTGACCGGTATACGCGCCTCTATGACCCGAAGTCATGCTTCTGTAGAATTGATTAAAGCCATCGTATCCCTGCGCTCTGTCAAAGAAGCCTGCGAAATAGCAGAAATAGACAAAGCTTGTAACGTAGGGTACGAAATGCATACAGCCGCGATGCGCCTGTGCAAACCGGGAGTATCCGAGCAATACATCGCAGGTATTCTGGAAGGAATCGCCGCTTCTTACGGCAGAATGGTTTCTTTTGCTACTATTCTGACCCAACATGGAGAAACCTTGCACAACCATGACCACAGCCAACTTCTGCAAGAAGGCCGGCTGATGCTGACAGATGCAGGAGCCGAACTGATGAGCTATTATTGTTCAGACCATACCCGTACGGTTCCGGTAGGAGGAAAATTCACCAGCCGCCAACGAGATGTATACAACATTGTGTTATCTTGTCATGACAAAGCCTTAGAACTGGCAAAACCTGGAGTTACCTACAAATCTGTACATCTGGAAGTCTGTAAAGTATTGGCACAAGGTCTGAAAGATCTGAATCTGATGAAAGGAAATATAGACGACGCTGTTGCAGCAGGAGCCCATGCCCTTTTCCTGCCTCACGGATTAGGACACATGATGGGACTGGATGTACACGATATGGAAAACCTGGGACAAAATTATGTAGGTTTTGACGATGAAGTACAACCTTCTACCCAATTCGGTCTTTCTGCTTTACGCATGGGCCGCCGCCTGCAGGAAGGCTTTGTCATCACCGATGAACCGGGATGTTACTTTATTCCGGCCTTGATAGACAAATGGCGGGCAGAAAAACAACATACGGACTTCCTGAACTTTGACGAAATAGAAAAATTCAAAGACTTCGGAGGTATCCGTCTGGAAGATGACATCCTGATTACTCCGGAAGGTTCCAGATTTACCGGCGAAAAACGAATTCCAATAACCATTGAAGAAGTAGAAGCCATCATGAATGAATAACTCAAATAATCATAACCCTAAAACTAAAAAGAACAACCCATGAACAAATTCATTGCACTTGCAGCCTTAGGACTCTGCTTTACCAGCGTCTATGCCAAAGGCCCGAAGAAAGACAAAGCTGAAGAAGGTTTCGTATTCACTACTGTAAAGGAAAATCCGATTACTTCCATCAAAAATCAGAATCGTTCCAGTACATGCTGGTCATTCTCTTCCATCGGCTTCCTGGAATCAGAACTGCTCCGTTTGGGCAAAGGTGAATTCGACTTGTCTGAAATGTTTGTCGTTCATAAAACCATGCAAGACCGTGCAACCAATTATGTCCGCTATCACGGTGATGCTTCTTTCTCTCCGGGCGGAAGTTTTGCTGATGCCGTATTCTGTTATGAAAATTACGGAATGGTTCCGCAAGACGCTATGCCGGGTATCGCATACGGCGATTCACTGCCTAACCACAATGAACTGGATGCTGTAGCAGGTGCGTATGTAGAAGCTATCGGTAAAGGTAAACAAAGTAAACTGAGTCCGGTATGGAAGAACGGCGTAAGTGCTATCTACGATACATACCTGGGAGCATGTCCACAGGAATTCACTTACAAAGGTAAGACTTACACTCCGAAGACATTTGCCAACGAAGTTTTGGGACTGAACATGAAAGATTATGTTTCTCTGACTTCATTCACACATCATCCGTTCTATACACAGTTCAATGTAGAAGTTCAAGATAACTGGCGCAATGCTTTGTCATACAACCTTCCGATTGACGAGTTGATGGCCGTTATGGACAACGCCGTAAAGAACGGTTACACCTTTGCATGGGGAGCCGACGTCAGTGAACAGGGATTTACACGCGACGGTATAGCTGTATGTCCGGATGCTGAAAAAGGAGCTGAACTGACAGGCTCAGATATGGCACGCTGGTTAGGCTTGAGCCAATCTGACAAACGTAAAGAGTTGACCAGTAAACCACTTCCGGAAATCACTGTTACCCAGGAAATGCGTCAGCAGGCTTTCGACAACTGGGAAACGACCGACGACCACGGTATGCTGATTTACGGTATCGCCAAAGACCAGAACGGAAAAGAATACTTCATGGTAAAGAACTCATGGGGTGAAAGTGGTAAATACAAAGGTATCTGGTATGCATCAAAAGCTTTTGCTGCTTACAAGACAATCAACATTCTGGTACACAAAGATGCTATTCCGGCAGACATCGCCAAAAAGTTAGGTTTATAATTCGTTAAAATAGACTGATTATAAATAATTAATCGGCTTGTTCTACAAAATTAATGTGGAACAAGCCGATTTTTTCTTTCTTTTTTGCTACCTTTACACGTGAATAACATCTGGCGACATGCCATTTTTCAGACAATATGTCTGCCTTCATTTCTGTCGCTACAGAACAGACTGTTATTCAAAGAAAAGAAGAAAGAAAAAAACATATATAATGAATTACAAATGGAACTATCAACCTCCCACACTCGAACAAAGGGAAGCTGCCCGGGCTTTATCCAGAGAAATCGGTATCAGCCCTATTCTCTGTCACCTCCTGAGGGAACGTGGCATTACAACCGCAGCCGAAGCCAAGCGCTTTTTCCGTCCCCAATTGAGTGAGTTGCATGACCCGTTCCTGATGAAAGACATGGATATCGCCGTAGAACGGCTGAATCTGGCCATGGGAAGAAAGGAACGTATCATGGTATATGGAGACTATGATGTAGACGGAACAACAGCCGTCGCATTGGTATTCAAATTCCTTCAACAGTTCTATTCGAACATCGACTACTATATCCCCGACCGCTACAACGAAGGGTATGGCGTATCGAAGAAGGGGGTAGATTATGCGTATGAAACCGGTGTAAAACTGGTCATCGTATTAGACTGCGGTATCAAAGCCGTAGAAGAAATAGCCTATGCAAAAGAAAAAGGCATCGACTTCATTATCTGTGACCATCACGTTCCGGATGAAGTACTTCCGGCAGCAGCCGCTATACTGAATCCGAAACGGGAAGATTCAACGTATCCTTACCACCATTTGTCGGGATGCGGAGTAGGATTCAAGTTCATGCAAGCTTTTGCACAGAGCAACGGTATTGAATTCCATCAACTGACTCCCCTACTCGACTTGGTGGCTGTCAGCATTGCTTCAGATATCGTACCGATAATGGGAGAAAACCGCATTCTGGCATATCACGGTCTAAGACAACTGAATACCAATCCAAGCATCGGCTTGAAAGCCATTATCGATGTATGCGGACTGTCTGAACGGGAAATCACCATGAGTGACATCGTATTTAAAATAGGTCCCCGTATCAATGCTTCCGGACGCATCCAGAACGGTAAGGAAGCTGTCGACCTGCTGATCGAAAAGGATTTCAAATCAGCCTTGGAAAAGAGTAATCGGATTAACCGGTACAACGAAACCCGTAAGGATTTGGACAAGAGTATGACCGAAGAGGCAAACAAAATAGTAGACAACCTGGAAAATCTCTCCGAACGGCGCTCCATTGTCATCTACAACGAAGCCTGGCATAAGGGAGTTATCGGTATTGTCGCTTCCCGACTGACTGAAATCTATTATCGCCCGGCGGTGGTACTGACTCGTACAGATAACCTGGCAACCGGTTCAGCACGTTCTGTATCAGGATTTGATGTCTACAAAGCCATCGAACATTGCCGGGATTTGTTGGAGAATTTCGGTGGACATACTTACGCAGCCGGACTATCGATGAATGTAGAGAATGTTCCTGAATTTACCCGTCGGTTCGAAGAGTATGTAACCGAGCACATTCTGCCGGAACAGACAAACGCTACCATTGATATTGATGCACAGCTGGATTTCAGAGACATCACGCCGAAATTCTTCTTTGATTTGAAGAAGTTCAATCCGTTTGGACCGGACAACCACAAACCGATTTTCGCTACCTTGAACGTATACGATTACGGAACAAGTAAAGTAGTAGGTCGAGAACAGGAACATATCAAGCTGGAACTGGTGGACAACAAATCAAACAACGTGATGAACGGCATTGCTTTTGGACAGAGTTCACAGGCTCGGTATATCAAGACCAAGCAGTCGTTCAACATCTGTTACACCATCGAAGAAAATACCCATAAGCGTGGAGACATCCAGCTTCAGATAGAAGATATCAAACCAAGCCGGCATTAATTCAATGACGGATTACCGAAAAATACTGAAACAATACTGGGGATATGATAGCTTCCGAGGTATTCAGGAAGCTATCATCACCAGCATCGGTGACGGACGGGACACCTTAGGACTGATGCCTACAGGTGGAGGAAAATCCATCACCTTTCAGGTTCCTGCTCTTGCCCGACCGGGAATCTGCCTGGTCATCACTCCCCTTATCGCACTGATGAAAGACCAGGTACGCAACCTCCGCGACCGGGGAATCAAGGCAACGGCCATCTACTCGGGAATGACCCGCGAAGAAATCCTCATTGCATTGGAGAACTGCATTTTCGGCGACTACAAATTTCTTTATATTTCCCCCGAACGTCTGGACACAGAAATCTTCCGAATCAAACTGAAAAGTATGAAAGTCAGTATGATTACGGTGGATGAATCTCATTGTATTTCACAATGGGGGTATGATTTCCGACCGTCGTACCTGAAAATAGCTGAGGTCCGCAAACTGTTACCCGATATTCCGGTATTGGCATTGACTGCTACCGCCACTCCTGAAGTGGTAAAAGACATCCAGACAAGACTGGCTTTCCGCGAAGAAAATGTATTCCGCATGAGTTTCGAACGGAGGAATCTTGCCTATATCGTCCGACGTACCGAAAACAAGGCAGAAGAACTACTGCACATTCTGAACCGGGTAGCCGGTTCAGCCATCGTATACACCCGTAACCGGAAAAAGACCAAAGAAGCAGCCCTATGGCTCAATCAACAGGGAATTACGGCCACATTCTACCATGCCGGACTGAGCAACGAGACTAAAGATGCCCGACAGAAGAGCTGGCTGACCGGAGAACATCGGGTCATGGTTGCCACCAATGCTTTCGGAATGGGTATCGACAAACCGGATGTCCGCCTGGTAGTACACATCGATTTTCCGGATTCTCCCGAAGCCTATTTCCAGGAAGCAGGCCGTGCCGGACGGGATGGAGAAAAGGCCTACGCCGTCCTGCTTTCTGCCAAAAGCGACCCGACCATACTGCGGAAAAGGATTTCAGATACCTTCCCGGAAAAGGACTATATCCGTAAAGTCTACGAAGACATCAACTTCTATTACCAGATGGCTATGGGCGACGGACTGGGGTGTACATACGCTTTCAACATCGACGAGTTCTGCCACAACTTCAAGCATTTCCCCATCCAGGTGGATAGTGCCCTGAAAATCCTGACCCGTGCCGGCTACTTGGAATATACCGACGAACAGGACAACGGTTCCCGGCTGATTTTTACACTGAAACGGGATGAACTGTACCGCATCCAGGAAAACAATCCCGATACCGAAAAGCTGTTGCGTACCATATTACGTTCCTATACCGGTGTCTTTACAGACTATGCCTACATCAACGAAGATTCACTGGCAAGCCGCACCGGACTTACCCGACAACAGGTATACGAAATTCTGGTTTTTCTGACCAGACGACGCATCCTGCATTACATTCCCGGGAAAAAGACCCCTTACATCATCTACACCAGAGAACGGCAGGAAACCGACCGCATTTACTTGAGCGATGAAGTATACGAAGACCGGAAGAAAAGTTACGTCCAACGTATCGAAGCCATGCTTTCGTATGCCGAAACCAATGACAAATGCCGGAGCCGCATGTTGCTCCGTTATTTCGGGGAGAAAAACGAACACAACTGCGGACACTGCGACGTCTGCCTGCAGAAGCATGATTCAGGAGTAAAACGGAACGAATTCGATGAAATAGTCCGGAAAATTGAAGAACTACTACAGGAGACTCCCATGAGCGTAACCGATCTACAGAAACAATTGGAAACGACCTGGGAAAAAGAACATATCCAGCAAGTTCTTCATTTCCTGCTGGCCGAAGAAAAACTGAAACTGACTGACGGGAAAATCCACCGCATCAAGTGATGACAGGCTACATCTCCCAATATTTATCGCAGCAAACCAAATAATCCATCTCAGGACGTGTACCGAACACCAAAGCATAAAAGGAAGTACCCTGCCGTTTGGCTCGCTGTATTTCTTTCAGCAAATCATCCGAAGCAGGAGGCATCTCGAAATCGGAAATCATCACCACATCCGCCTGCTTCCAACCGTTGGTACGCAGCAACTGCAAAGCTTCGGTCATTGCCGGAAGAATATCCGTGCCCCCATCAAAGCGTTGCTGAAGAAAATCTACCAACCGGGGCATATCAGTACGAAGATTCTGAATCAACATACAGGCTATCTCCTCGGCGAAATTGATGACATAACATTTCCGATGAGTCTCCTCGGTAAGTCGGGCCACTGCCAGCAAAGCCGATTTAGCCAACCGCTCCCTGTCTCCCTGCATGGAACCAGACGTATCGATACAGACAATGTAGGGCCCTTGCCCACTGCTCGGATTCCGTTTCGGAGAAAGAACAGAAGTATCTTCCTGCGAACGGCAATCAAACTGTTGCAACCGCTTCTCGGCATAACGCTGGACAAACAACGGATATAAAGCCTCATCCGCCAGATAACAATATTCCGTAGGAAGCAGGCTGTTCAGGTTATCTCCTAAGGTCACTCCCTGGATATCGCTCTGCACCGCATGATGCACCAACTGCTCGACCCGTAAACCTGCCTGCGGGTCGAAACGCCGTTTCTCGCCCCGATACCTCTTTCCCAACAGACAGACCAGTTCCTGTATTTTGGGATGACGTTCCATCAGCCGTTCATAAGGCTGCACTATCCGATAAAGTTGCGGATGATTCAGCAATAACCACCGGATGCGGGAACCGCTAAGAGCCGCTTCCGTCTTTTCCCCCGACGATGCATCCAATATGATAAAATCACTGCACAAGGCTTCAATATGCTGATACTGATAGTCGAACTCCTTCCTTGTAAGTAGTTCATGCCACTTATCCAGAAAAAACTCCTGCAACTGTTTCTGTTCGGAACTGTCGACTGGCAAATTTTCCAGTTTTTCAATATAATAAGTGATATCCAGTTCCGAAAGCGTATACCGCTTACGGAAAGCAGTCTTCATCTGTTTCAGAAAAGCCAGGAAGTAGACAGGCGGCAAGGTTTCCTGCTCAAAGAATACTTCCCACTCCGGTGTATAACGTGAATAGAATTCCTGCAAGGAAGGTACCGTCCGGCGATAATAATCCCAGATTTCCTGTTCCAGCTCCCGGGGCAAGACAGTCCGGTTCTGCAACGCCTCATCCAAACGGGCAAAACTCTTAGCGCGAAGCCTTTCCCAATAAATTGTCTTCAGCTCTTTCAGACGGATATTCCTGGTTCTCTTTCCGGTATGCATGATTCAACTCCTCCCACTCGTTCCGGTAACGGGTAACATCGGCCAGCTGATAATCCAACATCTTCAGCAATGCCTTCTTTTCGCTTTCATCCAAAAACAAATGTTCCCGACAATAGATAGCCTCTGCATCTACCCATTCTTTACAGCCCCCTTCTACCCTATCCAGCAACGTACCGATTTGCTGGAAACGAGCCGTAATATCCTCCTCGGGATGCACCTCAATGGGAGGCAAGGGAACACAATCAGGTGTACACAGCAATGGATATTCATACTGATTGATAAAGACCGAACGCCTTCCGCGTTTCAAGGTATAGATTTTATTCTGCGGAATCCTGTTACGCATAGACAAATCATATTTCTTCAGAATGAAACAATCCGTCTTATACTTGTCCTTATGCAGATAAAACAGTTTCCCCGTATCATCCAGCTGCTGGTAATCCGAAGCGAACATCAACAGCCGGCCTGCCATGCGTACTCGCTCAATCTGATAATAATAGTTGTCTACCAACTGCAGTCCCGGATCATGACTCTCGCGTACCGTAGCCTGCGAGTCCAGTTCCTTCCGCAGGGTCTTCAGCTCCCTGTCCACCTCTGTCAGATTCAGCAGATACCCCGAAGCACTCTGACGGATAGCGTTCTGCACCAGTTCTGTCACTGTTTCTATCTGTGTCACTTCATCCCACAGACTATGAGCAAGCAACAGCAAATCGGACAAGTGTACTTCCTCTGTTCCATTCAGGAATGCGGCTGTACGCAACAGCTTGACCAACTTCTTCCACCGACGGTCTGACACATACAAGGGTCTGTCTGTCCCTTCATCCTGCTGCAACTGTAAATTATATTCTTCAATCTTTTCCTTCACACGATGAATGACTTCCAACACAGCATACGGAACACGTATTTCCGCCAACTGCTGTTGCCAACCGGCATATTCAGCATCAGATATAGCCAACTCCTCATCGACAATAGGGTCAGATTCATCCGTCGAAAGAATCATCTGGTCAAAATCGGCCGGTTCGGAAACTCCTGCCACCAACAGACGGACCAGAAAACGGTCCCACAAGGCTTCCAGCCCCTGTCCCAACGCCGGCAGCTCATTGGATGCCGCTATCAGTCCTTTCATCGGAACCTTTACCGAAAACTGACCGTTACGGTAAATTTTTTCATTGATGACCGTCAGCAAAGCATTTTGGATAGCAGGACCGGCCTTCCAGATTTCATCCAGAAAAACTACGGTAGCCGATGGCAGATAACCGGCCGTCAGACGCTCATAGGTGTCTTCATCCTTCAATTTTGAAATCGAAACCGGACCGAACAACTCATCCGGTGTACTGAAACGTGACATCAGATACTCGAATGCTTCTCCCTGTCGGAAAGCCAGTTTAAGCCGACGGGCTACCATACTCTTGGCTACTCCCGGAGGTCCCAGCAGAAAAATACTCTCACCTGCCATAGCCGACAGTAACGCCAGAGCAATAACATGCTCCTTTCCGTACACCCGCTCATTCAGTTTCGCCAACAAAGCTTCCATCCGAGTCTTTACCTGTTCCATGCCTTAACCAATTGTTTCCTTTATCTTTTTCCGACTCAGCAAAGGTACAAAAGAATGCACCAATCCTTCCCTTTACCGCATAAAAAATGGGACTCGGACACAGACCTCATCCCATTCATCAATACTTCAAAAAACGTTTTTTCAGTTCTTAGTTACCTTTACCAACAGCGTTTTTCCTGCCGGTTTACCTTTCAAGTCGAATGATTCCGATTTTACCAGTCCTACCCCCTTGGCATACCATTCGGTAACACGAACCGTAGTAGTTTTCAATACCACTTTCGTACGCTTTAAATAGGAAATCTTGATGCAATCAAATTTTCCGGCAGTCGTACTGACCTGTTCTGTTCCCAGACAAGAACCTCCGGAAATTGTCACTTCGGTTTTCAGCATCTTCGGAACATATTCATAAAACCGGTCAGGCATAGACGAACCGGCAGCCGCATCATCGGCCAGCGACCACGAATTGTCTCCATTGAATTTCTTTTCATCCAGCATACGCATACGGGCCTGTTCATTATATCCTTGCGGATCTGAGTCTGAATCAATATAAGGTCCATACATCAAATCTTCAGCACAAACCGTCTTTTCTCCATCGTAACTCCAATTATACAATGTATAAGTAGTATTATCCTTTACTTTAGTGGTCACGATCTTATCAAAGTAGCAGGCCTTCAGCATATTTCCTTCCTTGCTGACATTGGTTACAGTAATGTTTTCATCCGAAATACCTTGTCCGGCACCGTCATAATTCACATAACGTAACTCGGTTCCCTCTTCCGAACAGAAATATTGGGCATGCATAACGTGAGAGGACAACAAAGCCACCACACACAACAGAAATTTTTTCATATCTTATCTTTTAAAGTTTTTAATCTCCCCTAGCGGTTTGAGTCGCAAACTTACAAATTTCTTGGCAGGAAACGATAAAAATAACGGAATTTTCTTATCACTAAGAATAAAGTAGTAGAAAAACAATCTCATATAGCAGTTCCAATTTATATTGTATCGATAACCGTTTGTTTTTTAATATGTATCTATCTGAATTCTACTTCCTCCAAACCTAGGACATACGTTCTCTTACAGTAAAATAGTAAGTATTCGGCCAACTACAGGTATTAAACCTTTATATACAACAATAGCGACTG
>ERZ780034.96-NODE-96-length-34395-cov-3.8099_pt1 | contig 34395 bp, 19 predicted proteins | sample MGYA00511855_ERZ780034 | MGnify/ENA primary metagenome ERZ780034 (study PRJEB29588, sample SAMEA2148024) | human gut metagenome | biome: human gut; feature: human-associated habitat; material: faeces | place: Denmark | collected 2008/2010 ...
CGAAGAGGGTGCTTCCCACATCACGGCCCGTGTGGGCACGACGCACAACGGCGGTGTGACGATGGAAGTGCGTGCCGACAGTCGGGAAGGGCGGTTGTTGGCCACGTTGAAAGTGCCTATGACCGGAGGGGATAACCGTTGGGTATTGGTTTCTTCCGAAATAGAGCGAATTACCGGGGTACATGATTTGTATTTCATTTGCAAAGGCAACCAACCCGGAAGGTTGATGTACTTCGATTATTGGATGTTTTCAAAATAATAGTTTTATACCTTAATATATATAGGAGGATGAATGATGATACAAAATAAAATATGGAGATGGCCGTTGGCATGCGCCTTGGCATTTTCTGCTGCGGCTTGGAGCGAGGCGGTGTCTTTGGAAAGGAACCAAGCCGAAGTGCAGGCTGTAACGTTTAAGAATCCGGTGGTCTGGGCTGATGTGCCCGACCCCGATGTGATTCGTGTGGGTGATTATTTTTATATGGTGAGCACGACCATGCACCTGATGCCTGGTGCGCCGGTGATGCGTTCCAGAGATTTGGTGAATTGGGAAACGGTAAGCTATCTTTTCGATGAACTGCATGAAACACCGAAGTACGATATGGAGGAAGGTACAGTGTATGGCCGGGGACAATGGGCGACTTCCATACGTTATCATGACGGTAAGTTTTATGCTTTGTTTTCTCCCAATGACGTACCTTACCGTTCCTTTGTATATACAACGGACGACCCGGCTAAAGGGTGGACTTTGCACAGTCGCATGAAGCATTTCCATGATGCTTCATTGTTTTTCGACGATGACGGACGAGTGTATGTTTTTTATGGTACTGGGCAGCTCACGGAGTTGGAAGCAGACTTGTCCGGTGTGAAAGAAGGTGGGGTGGATATGACCTTGCAGGTTCGCGATGAGGAAGAGAAAGGTTTGCTGGAAGGTAGCCGCGTAATCAAACATGACGGGAAATATTATCTCCTGATGATTTCTTGGCCCAATGGTGGTAAACGCCGTCAATTATGTTATCGGGCTGATAAGATTACCGGACCATACGAAAAGAAGGTCATTCTGTGCGATAATTTTGCCGGTTTCCCCTATGTGGGACAGGGAACGATTGTGGACGATGCCAAGGGGAATTGGTATGGTGTGATTTTCCAAGACCGGGGCGGCGTAGGACGTGTGCTGACATTGTCTCCCTGTCATTGGATAGACGGTTGGCCTATGTTGGGTGATGAAGACGGGCGGGTACCCGAAACGATGGAAGTTCCAGTGAAAGGAGGACCGGTCATCCCCTTGGTCGTAGGCGATGAGTTCGACGGGGATAAGCTGAAGATGGAGTGGCAGTGGAACCACAACCCCGTGGATGAGGCTTGGACACTGAAAGAACACAAAGGATTCCTACGTTTGAAAACCAATAAGGTCGTGTCTAATCTGTATGAGGCCCGTAATACGCTTACCCAAAGGATGGAAGGGCCGGAATGTAGTGGAAGTCTTGCATTGGAGGTCGGTGGAATGAAGGACGGCGACCGTGCCGGTTTGGCTGCATTCAACGGACACTCCGGTATTCTTACGGTAGAGAAAGAAGGGAAAGATTTGTTCTTGGTGATGAGTGAGGAAGTCGTTTCGTTGACGGATAAGGAGAAGAAAGTCAATGGGGTAGAACGTAAAGAATGCGCCCGAGTGAAGCTTCCCCGTACAAAGAAAGTGTATCTGCGTGTCGATGCGGATTTCCGTTTGAAACGGGATATAGCAGAGTTTTATTACAGCATGGACGGCAAGGATTGGACGAAGATCGGTTCGGATTTCAGAATGCTTTTCGATTACCGGAAGCTTTTTATGGGTACGAAGTTCGGGATATTCAATTATGCTACGAAGTCGGCTGGAGGTTACGTGGATGTAGACTATTTCCGGTATGAAAAAGCCGAAAAGTGAAAATCGCGATTAAGCGAGCGCAGAGGAAAGCTTGCTTGCCTCTGCTGAGCGGGAGCGATTTATGCAAAAAGTTAGTGAGATTGAAGAATAACATGGCAGAAAAAGAAACAGAACGATGAAAAAGATAATATTAGGTATTTGTATGATGTGCGTTTCCGTGGGAGGATGGGCGCAAAAGGATGGCGGAAAACCCGATCCGGATTTTTATGTCTTCCTCTGTTTTGGACAGTCGAACATGGAGGGGAATGCACGTGCCGAAATCCGGGATATGAACGGAGTGGACGAACGTTTCCGCATGATGGCTGCGGTGGACGATGCCGGACGGAAACGCGAGAAGGGACATTGGTATACGGCCGTACCGCCGCTTTGCCGTGCCAATACGGGACTTACTCCGGTGGATTATTTCGGGCGTACATTGGTGGCCACTTTGCCGAAAAATGTCCGTGTCGGAGTCATCAACGTGGCCATTGGCGGTTGCCATATCGAGACGTTTATGAAAGACAGCATATCCGGTTATGTGGCTCATCGTGCACCGGACTGGATGAAAGCGCCGTTGAAGGCATACGCCAATAATCCGTATGAGCACCTTGTGGAAATAGCACGGTTGGCTCAAAAGGATGGCGTGATAAAAGGCATCTTGGTTCATCAGGGCGAATCCAATACCGGCGATAAGGCATGGCCGGAGAAGGTGAAGATGGTCTATGAAAGTCTGTTGAAAGACCTCGGACTCAAGGCGAAGGACGTACCTTTATTGGCGGGGGAAGTAGTGCATGCCGACCAAGGCGGTGTGTGCGCTTCGATGAATAATATCATCCGGACGCTTCCGCAAGTGATTCCGACAGCGGATGTGGTATCCTCTGCCGGATGTACGTGCGCTACGGATTCGTTGCATTTCGATGCGGCCGGCTACCGTGAGTTGGGACGGCGTTATGCCGAGAAAATGTTATTCCTTTTAGGGAAGAATAGCCGTTAAAAATTGGAACTATATGCAAATGAACAAACTTTTAGGAACTTGCCTGCTCTGTGCTTGGGCATGGGGACAGCAGGCGAACGCGCAAGAGAGCATCAAGGTAGGCGACACGACCCGTAACATGATTACATACGCTCCCGCAGGGCTGCCTTACAATCCGCCTTTAGTCATTTCACTGCACGGACTGAACCAGGATGCCAACTATCAGAAAGGGCAGGCAAATTGGGAGGCCGTGGCTGATACGGCCAAGTTCGTGGTGGTCTATCCCAATGGAGTCAACAAGGCTTGGGACATATCCGGCGATACGGATATAAAGTTTTTGGAGACGATTATCGACACGATGTACAATCGTTACCATATCGACCGTAACCGGGTGTACCTGTCCGGCTTTTCCATGGGCGGTATGATGACATATCATGCTATGGCACGGATGAGTGATAAGATTGCGGCCTTCGGTCCGGTGAGCGGTATTCCCGTAGACTACCGTAATCCTTCCGGCGGACGTGCCGTACCCGTCATCCATACGCATGGTACAGCCGATAATGTGGTATATTATAATGGAGATGCCAATCATCCGGATGGAGGGTACGGAAGTATACCGGATTACGTGAAAAAGTGGGCTGCTTTTGACGGTTGTAACATGACTCCGGAGGTCATTAAGCCTTATCCCTCCGATAAGCCGAACTCTGTGGCCGATTATACCCGATATACTGGTGGAAAAGACGGTGTGGAGGTCGTGCTCATTTCGATAGAGGGCAAAGGACATTGGCATTCCAACGACCCGGCCAGTGTCATGACGACGGAGGAAATATGGAATTTCTGCAAGCGTTATTCGTTGGGGGAGAAGTAAATCTCGCGACGGTAACATTAGAAGATAAAAAGGGTTGGGAATTTTTTCTGTATTTTAGGGCTAAAAACACTTATTTATATATCTTTGCAAGAGGTTAGGAAATATTGAAAAATCAAGTACGATGAAAAAGAATCTATTGGGAATATTGTTCTTGTTCTGGGTGTGTATGGCATGGGCCGGAGAACTGAAACTCTGGTACAGCAAGCCTGCTAAGGATTGGACGGAGGCTTTGCCCGTGGGTAATTCCAGATTGGGAGCTATGGTGTATGGCGGCACGGGACGCGAAGAATTGCAGTTGAACGAAGAGACGTTCTGGGCAGGTGGCCCTTACGACAATAATAACACGAACGCGCTGTACGTCTTGCCAGTGGTGCGGAATCTGATATTTCAGGGAAAGACACGCGAAGCCCAACGATTGGTTGATGCCAATTTCTTGGCACGCAAGGACGGTATGAGTTATCTGACTATGGGAAGTCTTTTCTTGGATTTCCCGGGACATGAAGAGGCTACGGACTTTTACCGCGATTTGAACATAGAGGATGCCACGGCTACCACCCGTTACAAGGTGGATGGCGTGACTTATACCCGCAGGGTGTTTGCCTCTTTCACGGACAGCGTGATTGTGGTGCGCCTGCAGGCCGACAAAGCCGGAGCTTTGGCTTTCACGGTGGGCTACGATGCTCCTTTGAAGCACGAAGTCAATGTCGAGGGTGACCTGCTTACCATCACTTGTGAGGGAAAAGACCAAGAAGGCGTAAAGGCTGCTTTGCGTGCCGAGTGCCGTGTGAAAGTGGTCAGTGACGGCCAGACGATCACCGAGGGAAAAAATTTGAAGGTGACTGGTGCCACGGAAGCCACGCTTTATCTGTCGGCTGCTACGAATTACGTGAACTATCACGATGTGAGCGGGGATGCGGCTGTCCGTGCCGACCGTTGTTTACAGCGTGCCGTCCAGATACCTTATAAAAAAGCTTTGGAAAACCATGTGGCTTATTACCGAAAGTTATTCGGGCGGGTGCAGTTGGACTTGGGTGAGACGGCAGCTGCGTCGAAAGAGACGACGTTGCGTATCCGGGACTTCTGTCAAGGAAACGACCCGTCGTTGGCTACCCTTTTGTTCCAATCCGGCCGTTATTTGTTGATTTCCTCCTCACAGCCCGGTGGACAACCTGCCAATCTGCAAGGCATCTGGAATCGCAGTACGAATGCCCCTTGGGACAGCAAATATACCATCAATATCAATACCGAGATGAACTACTGGCTAGCCGAAGTGGCTAACTTGAGTGAGATGCACCAGCCTTTGTTCTCCATGTTGGAAGACTTGTCCGTGACAGGAGCGAAAACGGCGCGTGAAATGTATGGTTGCGGGGGCTGGGTGGCTCACCATAACACCGACCTTTGGCGTATCTGCGGCGTGGTGGATTTTGCGGCGGCTGGTATGTGGCCGAGCGGAGGTGCATGGTTGGCCCAGCATCTGTGGCAACACTACCTGTTCACTGCGGATAAAGATTTCCTGAAAGCCTATTATCCGGTATTGAAAGGTACGGCCCGTTTCTTTTTGGATTTCCTCGTCGAACATCCTTCCTACAAGTGGTGGGTGGTGGCTCCTTCAGTGTCGCCCGAGCACGGTCCGGTCACGGCAGGTTGCACCATGGACAACCAAATCGTGTTCGATGCCCTACGCAACACATTGCTGGCTTCTGAGATTGTGGGCGATGATGCCGCTTTTCGCGATTCTCTGGCGCAGATGCTCGACAAGCTGCCTCCCATGCAAGTCGGGCGGCACGGCCAGTTGCAAGAATGGCTTCAGGATGTGGATGACCCGAAGGATGAGCATCGCCATATTTCCCATCTTTACGGCCTTTATCCCAGTAATCAGGTTTCTCCGTTCTTGCACCCCGAACTTTTTCGGGCTGCCCGTACCACATTGGAACAGCGTGGAGACAAGGCTACCGGGTGGAGCATCGGTTGGAAAATCAACTTCTGGGCACGCATGTTGGACGGTAATCATGCCTATCGTTTGATAAGCAACATGCTTCAGTTGCTGCCCAGTGATGCCGTAGCGAATGAATATCCCGAAGGGCGCACCTATCCCAATATGTTCGATGCCCATCCACCTTTCCAAATCGACGGAAACTTCGGAGCGGCTGCCGGCATTGCCGAAATGCTGTTGCAAAGCCACGACGGGGCGGTGCATCTGTTACCGGCCTTGCCCGATGTGTGGAAAGAAGGCAGCGTGAAAGGTTTGCGGGCACGTGGAGGTTACGAAGTGGATATGGAGTGGGCGGATGGCCGTCTGTCTGAGGCTACCGTACGTTCCACCGTGGGCGGCACGCTTCGCCTGCGTTCCTATGTGCCTTTGAAGGGTAAGGGTTTGCGGAAGGCATCAGGCGCATGTCCTAACGAAATGTTGGCACCGGCCGACATCAAAGAACCCTTGTTCTCTTCCGAGTTGAAAGACCGTCCGCAAGTGTCCGTGCCCGAAGTGTATGAATATGATGTGCAGACCCGGCCCGGAAAAACTTATAAATTCCGTGCCGGATAAGGTACGGAATGGATGTTTGTTTGTAAAAGGTTTGTCTGTGCCGGATGAGTGTCCTGAGATTGATTTTTCATTCGCCTGAGATTGAAAAATCGTTCTCAGCCGAATGATAAATCAATCTCAGGAGAATGAAATGCAGTTTGGCGAACTTTTTCAAATGCTTGGCTATGAGGAACTTATTTTTTTATGAGGCGAAACCTTTATGTACTTTTATATTCATATAATAAAGTGTAGGGATGAAAAAAGCAATATGGATAGGGTGGTGTTGGCTTTGTGGGGTCGTTTGGGGAGTGCAGGCCATGAATACGGATGGCCGGGAGGTGGTGAATCTGAACCGTGAATGGACATACCAACGGGGCGACCATCCGGGGGCGGAACGGACTGATTATGACGATTCGGCATGGGAGCATATCGGACTGCCTCATTCGTTCAGCATACCTTATTTCATGTGGAAGGATTTCTATACCGGTTACGGTTGGTATCGTAGGACCGTGGTGTTGGATAAGAGAGACTTGAGACGAGAGATCTTTTTAGAGTTCGATGGCGTATTCCAAGTGGCGGAAGTCTATATGAACGGTCGTTTGGCCGGCACGCACGAAGGAGGTTACACCGGTTTCAATGTACGCCTCACGCCCTACGTGAAAGAGGGAAAGAACAACATTGCCGTAAGGGTAAACAATCTGTGGCGGGGCGACGTGGCTCCGCGCGGCGGCGAACATGTGTTCAGTGGAGGCATCTACCGCAACGTGCGTTTGGTGAAGAAGCCCTCCGTGCATATTGATTGGTATGGTACGTTTGTGACGACACCTACCTTGGCCGCGCATAAGGGACGTTCGTCATCGGTACGTGTACAGACCGATGTGCGCAATATGGCGGACGAGGGAGGACCATACGAATTGAGAGTACAGGTATTGGATGAGAACCGGCGCGTCGTGGCTGAACGAAAGGCCCTCCGGCGCGTGGAAGCGCAAAGTCTGGCGCACTTCGACCTGACGACCGATGAAATAGAGGGCGTGGCTTTGTGGCATCCGTCGCATCCTCATCTGTATTCGGTGGTGTGTAGCCTGTACAAAGGGCGTAAATTGGTGGATAGTGAAGAAGTGACGTTCGGTTTCCGTTGGTTTGAGTGGACGGCCGACAAAGGTTTCTTCTTGAACGGGAAGCATTTCTTTTTCCGGGGGGCGAATGTACATCAGGATCATGCTGGATGGGGAGACGCTGTCACTGAGGAAGCCATGCGCCGCGACGTACGGATGATGAAGGAAGTCGGTTTTGACATGATTCGCGGTAGCCATTATCCCCATGCTCCGGCTTTCTCGGACGCTTGTGACCGTGAGGGCATGCTCTTTTGGTCTGAAGTCTCGTTTTGGGGTACGGCCGGTCCGAAAGTGGATGGCGGTTGGACGGCCAGTGCTTATCCCGTGAAGGAACAAGACATCGAGGGATTTGAGCGGAATGTGCTCAGGCAGTTGGAAGAGATGATACGCATTCACCGCAATCACCCTTCTGTGTTCGTATGGAGCATGTGTAACGAACCTTTCTTTACCGACGGGAAGACCATTCCGGGAGTTAAGTCGCTCTTGAAAAAGATGGTAGACACTGCGCATCGGCTTGACCCTACGCGCAAGGCCGCCGTGGGAGGGGCCCAACGGCCGTTGGGAAAAGACCGTATAGACGGGATTGGGGATGTGGCCGGATATAATGGTGACGGAGCGAACATCGCAGACTTCCAACAGCCCGGCATTCCCAGCGTGGTGACGGAGTACGGTAGTACGACCGCCGGGCGGCCCGGTAAATATATGGCCGGTTGGGGCGATTTGGGCCGGGACGAAGGTTGGAAAGGCCGTGAGTGGAGAAGCGGACAGGCGATTTGGTGCGGGTTCGACCATGGTAGTATTTTCGGAGAAAACATGGCGCGGATGGGTATCGTGGATTATTTTCGCCTTCCCAAGCGTGCATGGTATTGGTATCGCAATGAATATGGACATGAGGCGCCTCCTGCGTGGCCGCAAGAAGGAGTACCCGCACGTCTCCGTCTGGAAGCTTCGAAAACAACAGGCATTTTGGCCGATGGTACGGATGATGTGCAATTAGTGGTTACGGTGTTGGACCGAGACGGGCGTGAGTTAAGTAATAGTCCGGATGTCACACTTTCCGTGCTTTCGGGGCCGGGAGAGTTCCCGACGGGGCGTTCCATCACTTTTTCTGCCGATAGCGACATACGGATTGCAGACGGTAAGGCAGCCATGGCCTTGCGGGCCTATTATGCCGGACATACGGTAGTGGAGGCATCCTTGTCCGGATTGGAATCCGGGCGTGTGCAACTGGAATTTACAGGTGCGCCGGAGTATGAAGAAGGCAAGTCCGTCCAGGTTCTTTCGCGCCCGTATGTACGCTTTGCTACCCATCGTGTGAAGCCTGAACTACAGACTTACGGCCCGAATAGTCCTACTTTTGCCAGTACTTCGGCCGAAGGGTATTCTCCGGGTAGGGCTACCGATGGAAATAATTCCACTTATTGGAAACCGAAAGAAAGCGATGCGGCTCCTTATTTGACATTAGACGTAGAGCGTACGTTGGATTTGTATGGCGTGAGCGTCCTTTTTGCAGAGCATTATGTCGGGACGTTCAAAGTGGAGTTGTCGGCAGATCAAGTGAATTGGGAAATCATGCCGTCGGTCGGGGAATGGGAAGATGCTTGGTGGAAATCGGCTTGGAAAAGACCGGTGAAGGCTCGTTTTATCCGTTTTTCTTTTCCAGACGGTCCGCAAAGAAAATGTCCGGCTTTAGCTGAAGTGGAAGTGCAAGGAATATTACCGACTTTTTGAAATATTTCCGAAAAAGTCGTATATTCGTGCGTGAAAAGCTATATTCTTATAAATTAACGCTGTAAAATCCAATATTAATAGGAAGTATATATGAATGTATTAAGATCATTATGTTCGGCATCGCTGTTGCTTGTATGGGTCTCGGCGAATGCCCGGATTCCGGTGAAAGTGGAGACTTTCCCGTTGAACGACGTTAGATTGACGCAAAGTCCGTTCAAGCATGCGGAGGATTTGGACGTCCGTTATTTACTCGGGTTGGATCCCGACCGTCTTTTGGCGCCTTATTTGAAAGGTGCAGGATTAGAACCGAAGGCTGATAATTATACCAACTGGGAAAATACGGGTCTGGACGGTCATATCGGGGGACATTACGTTTCGGCGCTTTCCTATATGTATGCCGCCACCGGAGACGAAGAAATCAAACAGAGGTTGGACTACATGTTGTCCGAATTGAAACGTGCCCAAGACGCTGCCGGTGACGGTTACTTGTGTGGCGCACCGAACGGACGTAAAATATGGGAAGCTGTGTCTAAAGGGGACATCCAAGCTTCCTCTTTCGGACTGAATGGAGGATGGGTACCGTTGTACAATATCCATAAGACTTATGCCGGTTTGCGGGATGCTTACCTTTTGGCGGGAAGTAAGGAGGCGCGTGACATGTTGGTAAAGTTGACCGACTGGATGATGAATATGACGAAAGACTTGAGCGACGAACAGATACAGGACATGTTGCGCAGCGAGCACGGGGGATTGAACGAAGTGTTTGCCGATGTGGCCGACCTGACGGGAAAGGACAGCTATTTGCAACTGGCCCACCGTTTTTCACACCGTGAGATTCTCGACCCTTTGTTGAAGCACGAAGACCGACTGACAGGCAAACATGCCAATACTCAAATCCCGAAAGTCATCGGCTATAAGCGCATAGCGGATTTGGAAGGAGACCGGGCTTGGGATGATGCGGCACGTTTCTTTTGGGAAACGGTGGTGGAGCGGCGCAGCATCTCTATCGGTGGAAACAGTGTGCGTGAGCATTTTCATCCTTCGGAGGATTTCTCCAGTATGCTGACGAGCGAACAGGGGCCGGAGACCTGTAATACTTATAATATGCTGCGGCTGACCAAAATGTTGTACCAGACCAGCGCGGACGTACATTATATGGACTATTACGAACGGGCGTTGTACAATCACATTTTGTCTACCATAAATCCGGTGCAGGGAGGTTTCGTATATTTTACGCCGATGCGTTCGGGGCATTATCGGGTATATTCCCAACCGCAGACGAGTTTCTGGTGCTGTGTGGGCTCCGGAATGGAAAACCATGCCAAATACGGAGAGATGATTTACGGTCACAGCGAGGATGAACTGTATGTCAACCTGTTTATTCCTTCGGTGTTGCAGTGGGGGAAGGTACGCGTGGAGCAATTCACGGGTTTCCCTTATGAAGAGGCTACCACCCTTCGCCTGTCGTGCGGCAGGGCGAAAGAGTTCACGGTGAAGTTCCGTGTGCCGGAGTGGACGGACGTTTCCCAGATGGAACTGACGGTGAACGGGACGGCTCAACCCGTGTCGGTATCCGACGGTTATGTGACGGTAAGCCGCAAATGGGCCGATGGAGACGAAGTGCGGCTGACGTTGCCGATGTCTTTGCGTGTGGCCGCTCTGCCCGATGGTTCGGATAACTATTCTTTTATGTACGGCCCAATAGTGTTGGCTTCGCGCATGGGGAAACAGGAGCAGGTAGGTCTGTTTGCTGATGATAGCCGTGGAGGACATGTGGCTTCCGGTCCGCAGTGGCCTTTGCAGGATATGCCGGTCATTGTAGGTGACAAAGACGACCTTTTATCCCATATCGAGAAGGTGGAAGGAAAGCCGTTGGAGTTCAAACTTCGTGGGGTGTATCCCGAACGTTATGAAGGAATGACGTTAGAGCCGTTCAATTGCCTGTATGAATGCCGTTACATGGTGTATTGGCCGGTGATTTCTCCCGATAAGCTGAAAGCCCAGCAGGAGGCTTTGGCTCGTTCGGAACGGGAGAAGAACGAACTGGAGGCTGCTACTGCGGATAAGGTTATCTGTGGGGAACAGCAGCCGGAGAGCGATCATTTCATCAGGTCGGAGCAGTCACGTAACGGAAGCCACAACGACCGCCATTGGCGTGACGCTACCGGAAAGGGTTGGTTCTCGTACCGCATGAAAACGAATGGACGTGATGTGTCCCGTTTGCGTGTGGAGTACGAGGGGGGTATGGCTGATACGGACGCTTTGGTTATGGTAGAAGAACGTACGGTCGGTATGCTAAGTCCGGTGGATGGACGAGGGATGAAAACGGCGTATTTCGATTTGCCGGACGAGATGGACGGGAAGGACGTTCTGACCGTCAAAATCACTCCTTCGGAGAAGAAAGCCACTCCTCGCGTGTATGAGGTAAGGCTGATGACGGCAAAGAAGTAGACGTGGCAGGACACGACTTTTCAGCGGAAACGCGATAAATAAAAAACAGCAGGCGGGTGTGACCGTCTGCTGTTTTTTTGTGAGCCGGGTAACATCCGGCTTAGGGTTTCCTGCAAAAACAATCCTTTTTCTCTTAAACAATCCTACCACCTAAGAACCAATCATTAACCTAATTTCCAATTATGAAACTCCTGAATATCCTGATACCTTCACACAAAGCTACCTGAAAAACCAACATTAACCTAATCATTATATTATGAAACCTATTTCCACTTTTATGATTGTCTCTATGGCAAAGTTAGGATATTCTTTCTTTTTTCGTTTTTGAATATGTAGCGGATATTTTATATTATGAAACCTTACGGCATTTTTTTTTGCAAATGAAACATGAGCAAACAAATGTGTTACACGACGTAAAATCGAGTAGGCATAGAAGGTGTATCTTTGAATCATTAAAAACAGGCTACGATAAGCGATATGGTTTTAACATTATAGTGCAATGGATATTTTAGTTGAAAAAAATGGCCGATATGAGCCGAAGCCTATTGTTTTAGACAGAAGAACAGAAGGACAGAAGAAAGTTACGACAACAAAATTTGTTCTTTTGCTCTTTTGTCTAAAAAAAGTGAGTCCGGTGCTTTTGTTCCTCGCCGGTTTGGTAGGAGGCGGCGAAGGATGGGCGGCGGTCAGGCTGCCTAAATTGGTAGGCGACCGGATGGTGCTTCAACGGGAAACCGAGTTGAAAATTTGGGGGTGGGCGGATCCTGGTGAGAAAGTCACGGTGCGTTTCCGAGATACACCTTATTATACAGAAGCCGACGGGACGGGGAAATGGCACGTCATGTTGCCTCCGCAACAGCCCGGAGGACCGTTTCTGATGGAAGTGAATGAAAAGGTGATACGCGACGTACTCGTGGGAGATGTCTATCTCTGCGGAGGGCAGTCGAATCAGGAGACACCTATCGAACGTCTGGTGGAGAAGTTTCCGGAGATACCGGTGTCGAATAATCATATGATACGTCACTATAAAGTGCCTTCGCAGGATGTGACGGATGGTGTAAGGGAAGAAATTGCCGGAGATGCCGTGTGGCATTCGGCTACTGCATCCGAAGTCATGAACTGGACTTCACTGGCTTATTTTTTCGCCACGGAAGTGTGGAACCGCTACCATGTGCCCGTGGGCATGTTGGTGGCAAGCAAGGGAGGTACGGATATCGAGTCGTGGATCAGTCAGGAGCGTCTGAAAGATTTTCCGCGTCTCTTGGTGGACGAAGAGGCTGTGCGCAAAGTGAAGGAATCCCGTCAGGATAAAGGTTCCGGCAGATGGAATCAAAAAGATTTCGATGATTCGGATTGGGCTGAGACGGAAGTGCCGGGTACGTGGGATGAGCGCGGTATCCGGACGAAAGGTTCCGTATGGTACCGCAAGACTTTCGATTTGCCTTCTTCCATGGTGGGGCGGCACGCACGGATTTATATGGGACGTATGGCCGACGGTGATTCTGTGTTCGTGAATGGGCGTTTGGTGGGCACCACCTCATATTTCGGTCCTCCACGCAAATATGACATCCCGGCCGGTGTGTTGGTGCAGGGCAAGAATAACGTGACGCTGAAACTTACGGCGATGAACGGCCATGGGGAAATCGTGCCGGACAAGCCCTACGTGATAAGAGGAGATGAGGACTCCGTGTCGCTCTGCGGTACTTGGAAGTATAAAACAGGCTTCGACCGGACCGGTGTGGAAGAATACGTTGAACGTCTTCGGCAGCAAAAAATGGTGGGCTCAGGACTGTATAACGGTATGATTTATCCCATCCGGGACTGGAAAGTGCGGGGAGCCATTTGGTACCAAGGCGAGAACAATGCCGGACGGGCAGGGGAATACGCGCCGTTGCTGAAATCCCTGATAGCGGATTGGCGCGAATCATGGCAGATGCCGGACATGCCTTTTCTCTTGGTGCAGTTGCCCAATTATATGAAGAAGTACGACCGTCCTACGGATAGCGGTTGGGCGCGTTTGCGGGAGGCGCAATTACAAGCGGCTTCGGAGGTTTCCCATACGGCTTTGGCCGTAACCTACGATGTGGGTGAATGGAACGACATTCATCCGTTGGATAAGAAAAGTGTGGCGCAACGGTTGTTTCTCGGGGCGCGCAAATTGATTTACGGGGAGAAAGTGGTCTGTTCCGGTCCTATATATAAAGGTATGGAGGTGGATGGCGACCGTGTCGTAATCTCTTTTACTGAGGTGGGGCGCGGACTGGCAAGCCGTGGAGGCGGCTTGAAACACTTTGCCGTGGCCGGTGAAGACCGGAAGTTCGTATGGGCGGATGCCGTGATTAGAGGAAACAAGGTCATAGTGAGCAGTAAGGACGTGAAGCACCCTGTAGCCGTGCGGTATGCGTGGAGCGACAATCCTTCGGATGCCAATTTGTGCAATAAAGACGGGTTGTTGGCTGCTCCTTTCCGTACGGATAATTGGTGATATAGAATTATTTAAATAGATTTGTATATGAAAAAAATGTTTTTGGAGTGCAAACAGGCATGGCTTTCGGCTATGGCGTTTGTGGTAATGTTCGTGGTAAGTATGGAGGTGTTGGCCGATGTCCCGTTGAGACGTCCCATATCGCCGGAGCGTCCCATGTTGCTTGTGCATATTGACACGTGGAACTATCCGGATCCTGAGCGCATCATTGAAATGGTGCCCGAAGACATCCTTCCGTACGTGGTGTTCAACATTTCATTGTCGGCTTCCGACAATGTGTGTGCGGATGGTTATGCCGTGGCAGGCTCTTGGCTGAAGGCTTGTGCACAAAAGCGTGCGTGGGCTATCGTGCAATGTGCCAGCGGTGGTCACAGCCGTTTTTCCGATCATGACCTTTCGGTGTATGAGGATTATTTCCGCAAATATCCGAACTTCCTCGGTTGGAACTTTGCAGAGCAGTTCTGGGGATTCGGCGAGGAGGGTACGCCTTCCTTTTTGGAGCGCCTTTCGTTGTTCGGCGACATTTTGAAGATATGCCACCGTTATGGAGGTTATCTTGTGGTAAGCTTTACCCAGGCATATTATTCGGCCGACATGATGCCCATAGCTTATATGAAGCGAAACCCTGAAGTGAACCGCCTGTTGACGGAACATCCCGAGCACTTCATCTGTTGCGAGAAGTACACGATGCAGAATGGTTTCTTCGACATCGAGAGTAATTGCCTCGGGGCTTATCTGGGTGGCTATGCCGGGAATTATGGCATCCGCTTCGATGATTGCGGATGGTCGCCGAGCGACGGGAATGATGCCACGGAAAACGACGGCGATGTCTATCCTTTCGTGAAAGCAGCCGGTGCGGTTCCTATCATGGAACACGTTATGCTGACGGGGCAGACGGTGATAGACGGACCGGAATTGATATGGACGGATGTGTCGCGTGAAGTCGGTACTTCTGTGACTCCCGACGGATACACTCGCCGTAATTGGGATTGGTTTCCGCAATATGTCAACATTCAGATGGATGAATTCCGTAAGGTGTTGGATGGAACGGTGCGTATCCTCAGCCGTGAAGAGGTTATCGACCGTACCAAGATTTGTTTGCAGAATGATATAAACGACGGGACTTTTGACAGCTATTTGACACCGGCCACTTTGTTTGACGGGCTTTACCGTCCGGATTGCGACCGTGACCGTGCAGATGGAGTTTATAATAATTCGTGGTTGGAAAACAAATGGTGGATGAAGGTTTCCGGACGCTATCCTACGATTCCGCAAGTTTATGATTTGCTGGATGATACGGCTAAAAAACTTCAGGTCGTGAAAGTTTCGGAATACAATACCCGTTGGCCGAATGAGGCTGCCAAAGTAGCTGAACTCAATGAGTTGTTCCCGCAGGAATACACAGGTGATATTTATGCCGCCCATGCCGAGAACACATGGATGACGTACAATCCGTACCAATATGAAGACAAAATAACCAATGGTGTGCGTACGCGTTATACTTCTGCGCGCCGTGCTTCCGGGGTCATACCTTTCTTATATAATACGGCGGACAGTATTTCGTTGGACTTTTCTCCGTATGCCATGGCTGTAATGAAGGAATATCCGGACAGCGTGATGCTTTATATGAGCAATTATCGTTTGTCCGATGACAACAACCTGACAGAAGCTGAAAACGTTGAAGACACGGTGCGCATCTACGGTATCGTGGAAGAACCTGTGGTGACTTGGTTCGACCGTGCAGCCCATCGGGCCAGCGAAATAAAACAGATATGGAAGGATGGGGTGCTGACCTTGGTGGTGGCTCACAACGGGCCGGTGGAAATCACGGTTAAAGGCAAAGGTGAAGCCACCGACCGCCAGACGGAGTGGACGAAGGCTCGGATAGAAGTACCTGAGATTCCTTCCGTTTACACCGGGACTTTGCAATATGAAGCTGAGTTTTTTGACTACAAGGATATCGGGGCATGCCGTACTAACGGTTATTATAACGGCCGTCCTGGTTACCAAGGTCAGGGATACGTGGAGATGGGAACAAGCCGTTCGGCCTCCATTCGTGATACCGTGACTGTGCTGCGGAAGGGAACCTATGCCATCACTGTCCGTTACCTGCTGCCGAGCGGCAGCTTGCGCTTGCAGATGAACGTGAACGGCAAACGGCAGTTCCTGAATTTGCGTTCTACGGGTGATGCTTGGGCCGAAACGTCCGTAGAGACGGAATTGAATGCCGGGACAAACGAAGTGGAATTGAAATTTGCGACGGCAGCTGCGAACGTGCTGATAGACTGCATTAAAATAGACCGTGGCAATGCCTACGTCTATGACTTTGAAGATGACGAGGCCGGCACTTCGGCTACGGAGCCTGCTGCGTCCATGTTGACTCTGGCAGGAGGTGAAGCCGGTGTGGTGACTCAGGAAGGAAACCAAGCTCTGCATGCTTATGCCGCCGGTTCTGACGGAATGGGGCAGGCTATATTGGACTTGTTCCCTCGTGATGCGGTGGATTACAGCGTGTCTTGGCATCAGTTGGAAGGCGATGCGGGCATGTTGCTTCGCGGTGGTTACTTGTTCCGTACGCAAGGAGACAAGGTTTCTGTAGCTATGATGGAAAAAGACGAGAATGGTATTCTGAAACTCGGAAGGACGTTGGGTGAAGGTGATAAGGCCGATGGAATGGCCTATTTCCGTGCAACTCTGCATGGTACAAAATTGTACTTTGACGGTTCTACGGACGGCAAACAGTGGCAGAATATGATTTCTGTCGAAGATGCCACTTTCGCATCCGGTGAAACGCGCCTTTGTTGGGAAGCATCTATGACGGTGGACGATATAAGGTTTTATAATACCGGGCTTATGGTGTCCCAGACCGATATGGAAGACATCAACATGACTTATGGGGGGACAAATGCGGTCATCCGCAGTTTGGATATCAGCGGAACGGATTTGTTGGAGGACGTGAGCCTCTCCATGGCAGGCCGGGCTTTTGAACTTTCACTCGATTCCTTGGGTGAATATACCGATGCATTGGTCATTGGGGCTGAACGTTTGGCAGACGTGAACGGTACGGTGCGCGTATTCGTCCGTTTGAAGCCGGAGATGGCTGTCGATGACTATGAGGATGCGATTACCATCGCTACATCTTATTTGGATGTACGTACGGTGAACCTGAAAGGAAGTGTGACACCGGGAACGTATTCCACTTTCTATGATTTCGAGGACGATGCTGTCTCTTCCGGAGCTTCCAACCCGCCGGCCGAAGGGATTACCCGTGGCACTGGTAACCTTTGTACTGCGGGCGTGTCGAAATATACGGATACAGAAAGCCGGGCAAGCAAGATGTTGCGGGCGTATTCCGCACCGAGTGCCAACGGTACAGGTGTCTTGAATTTGGATAAGTTTACGCGAAAGAGCACGGATTACAGTGTGATGTGGCGTCAAATCTTGACTTCATCAGGCGATTACAAGAACGGGGTTATTCTCCGTGGTGATACGCTCACGATAGGGAACGCCAGTCAAGGTTATACTCCGGGTATCATGGCTGGTTATTATATGAATGTGTATAATCACGGTACGGTTACCGATTTCCGCATTTACAAGTCCACGGCTTCCAAACAATTAAACATGTTCAACAGCGCGAGCGTATCTTTACAGGCTATTTCGGGGAAAAGCATCTGGTATCGGGCTTCTGTTTCGGGAGCTTCCAAGGTTACCTTGAAAATAGAGTACTCCACCGATGGAGAGAATTGGAAACTCGGAACTTCTACCACCGACGAAGGGGGAGAATTTCTGCAAGGAGCCACGCAGTTCGTATGGGGCTTGGCTGCTTCTACGAATAATTTCCTCATCGACGACATTGCTTTCGAGGGAATCACGTACGATGAGGGAGTGGCCGATGGGATCCTGTCAGTGGATAGCCAGCCCACTGTGAAATATGAAGAGTATTTCGACGTGGCCGGACGCAGAATTCGTCCAGGCGACGTGTCGAAGGGTGTCATCATCCGTCGCAGCCACTTGACAGACGGAACGGTGAAAGTAGAGAAAATACTGAAAAAATAAATCCGACGGGAAAGGGAAGGGACGACTGTGGATGTCGTTCTGTCTCTTTCCCTTAAACGAAAAAACAAAATAGAAGAAATGGAAAAAATGAAGATGATTTTTAAAAGTGGGGGAGTGGCTACCTGCTTGTTTGCAGCGGCTTTCTCTTTCGTCACGTGCGGACTGACGGCGGCGGAGCAGCCGCAACAGGCGGAGTACGTGTTCCATGGTGCCGGAAATCCTTATCTCCCCTTGTGGGAACACTTGCCGGACGGCGAGCCGCGTGTGTTTGAAGATCCGGACAACCCCGGGAAATACCGTGCTTACATCATCGGTTCCCACGATTTGCGGATGACGAGCTATTGCGGGCCTGATATCCGGATGTGGTCGGCACCCGTAGAGGATTTGTCGAGTTGGCGCGATGAAGGCCCTATCTTCACTTATCCCATCGAAGGACAGTGGGACGTGATGTATGCGCCCGATTTGGTGGAAGTACGCCGCCGGGACGGGACGAAAGAATATTATTTGTATCCGCATAGCCGTGGGAGGAACCGTGAAGCGATGGTAGCCAAAGGGAGTCGTCCCGACGGGCCTTTTACGCCCGTGAATCTGAATGCCGATGGCACGAAAACCCTGCCGGGCAGCATCTTGGGTTTCGACCCCTCGATTTATGTGGAGCAGATTACCGACAAGAACGATCCAGATTACGATATTGGTTTCAGGGCGTACGGTTACTGGGGTTTCCAGCGTTCGTCTGCGGCCCAACTCGATCCTAATACGATGTATTCCGTCCGTCCGGGCACGGAACTGATACCGTATTTCATGCCGGCCGGGACACCGCAGGGGGGCATCCGTGATCCGGAAGGTACTGAGTATCCGTGCCTCTTTGAAGGACAGGATCCCAAAGCGTTCAACTTCTTCGAGGCTTCTTCCATCCGCAAGGTGGGGAACAAGTATGTGACGATTTACAGCGGTTATTCAGGCCCGGATTATGGATTGGGAAACTCTAATTCTACTTTGCGTTATGCTTACGCCGATACCCCGTTAGGGCCTTGGAAAAGCGGCGGAGTGCTGGTCGATTCGCGTGCTCCGGTATTGAACCAAGACGGTTCAGGCTTACAGACCACCAACGCCGGGCATAATACCCACGGGAGTATCGAACAAATCAACGGACAGTGGTACGTGTTCTATCACCGTCCGCCGCGCGGATTCGGTTTTGCGCGTCAGGCCATGGTTGCCCCGATTCAGGTGGAGTGGGATGAGAAGCCGGTGGCCAAAGGGGGCAAAGTCTCCATCCGGGCTTACGACCCCTATGCCAAGAACCGCATTTGGACAGCCAAGGACAAGCAGGGCAATGAGTACAAAGGGGCAGAAGTCACGTCGGAAGGTTTCCACATCTTCGGGCTTGATCCTTACCAATACTATTCCGCCGGTATCGCCTGCTACCTGTCGGACATACGGCTTCAGCAAGATGCTTGGGACATTTGGGACAACCATGCTCCGATTACTGGTGTGAAAAACGGGAATATCATCGGATATAAATATTTTGGTTTCGGAGGTTTGAAAAAGGACCAATTAGGTCTGAAAGCTTTCGAGGGTACGAAAAAAGGCAATCAGACCGCTTTCAATCTTTTCCTGACCCCGAAAACATCCAAGGCTTTCAAGGTAAACGTGTGGATGGATGGGCCTTGGGACAACGCTACGTGGAAAGGCAAGAAGATTGGAGAAATCCAAGTGCCTGCCGGTTCGGAACAAGCTGTCACACAGTTTACGGTGGATGTGTCGGCTCATGTGGACGGATTGAGCCGGAAGCATGCTATCTATTTGGTGGCCGAGGGCGATGCCGGAGAGGAGCTTTTCGACCTGACCGGTTTGGGATTCAGTTCGGTCGGGAAGAAGATAGCCCGTCCCGTCGTGCCTTCCGTCAGCATATCGGTGGATGGGAAAGCCATTGAATTGCCGAATACTCCGGTACGTTCTACCAATGCCAACGGTATAACCGATTATAAGACGTATGAGGTCGTATATGTGCTTCCTTCCGAGATTTCCCGCTTGCCCAAGGTGTCGGCATCTTCCGATAATAAAGACGTGAAAGTAGAAGTCAAGCAAGCACGTCCGGATGCTGAGACTGCCGTGGTAACGTTCGACTATCAGGGGATGGTCAAGACCTATAACGTGGTGTTTTCCCGTTCTTTTGTGGTGATGGGGAATAAATAAGCTGTTCGTTTCCGGATACCGTTTCCGGTTTCTTAAGTGCAAAAATAACGGGTGCGTTAGCGGCGCACCCGTTATTTTTGTATTCGTATTTCTTTTTTTATTGCTCGGAGAACTTTTTGTCGGTTTTCACGCTTCCGTCGCTGTAATATGCCTTACGGATATACATGCCTGCGGCAGGTCGTTCTGTAAGACGCATACCGTTGGGGAGGTAATATTCGTAGCGCAGGGGAGTGCTGTCTTCCATTTCGGTATTCGTGATGGCATCGGGACCTTTCCCGTCAAACTGCCACGTGTCGAATTTCACCTCGCCTCGTGTTTCCGTGAAAAGGAAATACACGTCATGTGAACCGGTAATCGATGTGGGACAGTCGATGGATACTTCTGCGGCTTCCGGTGTGGAGAAGTCGAGAGAGGCCACGGGGTCGGCTTCTATGTCGTCCAGGCGGATTTCCAACGTGCCTTCCCCTTGCAGGTTTGCCGTGAACTTTTCGATGCCGTCCGTACCGAATACTACGCCTTTTACCATGGTCCAACCTCCCGATTGCGGGATACAGATACGGGTATTGCCTGTTTCCCCGTAGCTTTCGGCACTCACTCCGGATGCTGTGCACAAGTTTTCCGCTTGTTGGAGGACGAACGGGTCTACACGTTTGGCCGTGAGTTGCAATACGCCGGTCGGAGAGGCCGTAATGGCATTGATACGTTGCGAACGTTCCACTACGGTACATTTATTCATGGCTATGCTGCGATACCCCCCGTTGATAGCCATTTGTTGTTCCAACCCTTGCGTATGGTAAAGAAGGTAATAAGCATTACCGAATTTTTGGAGATGCGAATGATTGTTGCCGTACGGGTAGCCGAACGTGCCGGGGTTGGCTAAATATTCGCCTTTATATGTCCAACTGTCGGGGTCGAGCGGCGTATCACTGACCATGTAACATATACTGCATGCCGAAGGAGCTTCAGAGATACCGCCGTATGAAGGCCAGTTCGTACGTTCACGCCAACTGGTGCAATAGGAATAGACCAGTTTTCCGCCCATTACGTTCAGTTCGTTGGCTTCGAAATGATAAGGTGCAGGAATCGGCATGATGTCACTGTCGAGCGAAATCATATCCTTACCGAGGCGTACGATACGGGCATTGCCCGGCATGAGTTCCGTTCCTTCCGCGTTCGGGTTTCCGCCGCCGAAGGCCAACCAGCCCGTACCGTCGTTGTCGATGACGACACCCGGGTCGAAAGGGGTACTGCAAAGGCCGAGTCCGGGTGTACTGCCGGAAATGAGGTTTTTGCCGAGCGGGTCGGTCCACGGCCCCAGAGGAGAAGTGGAGGTAATGACGCCTACGCCTCCTCCGCTATTGGAGAAATATAGATAGAAATGGGTTTTCCCGTCGGCTTCTTCACGGGAGACGATAGAAGGGGCCCACGAAGCGTTCATCCATTGTCCGCAGACGGCCGTCATATCTATGGTGCCGTGGTAAGTCCAGTTGACCAAATCCTCCGTAGACATCATGACCAAGGAACGGATCTTTCCGTAAGTGTTGGAGGTCAGGCCTCCAGTCGCGTCGAATTCCTGCTGTTCCGTACACATAGAGGCGCCCTTCATATTCGACGGATGTCGGGTCGGCACAGAAACGGTACGGATTGAGCGGGTTCACCTCGATTGTTTTCTTGTAGGCTTCCATGACGGTGGGTTCACTCGGTTCGGGTGTCTCTGCTTCCGTCCGGATAAATTGCAGGGTATAGAAAGCGTTTCCGAGTAGGTCGATTTCCGGTGAGGCCGTTCCCGCATATTGCGTACTAACGTCTTGCACGAAGCGATTGCGTGTGGCGTTCGTCAGAGCGGCGTATACCTGCCGGCTTTCAAACGGGAGATTTGCTTTCAACTTTACAGGTTCGGAAGAACGGTTGAGGACGAACAGACTGAGGGTGTCGCCGTTCTCACTGACGTATGCCGAACCGTTGACCGGAGTTTTTCCTTTGTCGGAGAATGAGGATTTGATGCGCGTCATTCCGGTTGCATATCGGGCATAGTGCCCCAACACGTAGGCGAAAGTACTTAACTCCGAAGCGTTACCGCCTCCTTTCCCGTCGCCGAACATGTGGTTTATCATATTGTAGTAAACGTAGGCACTGAAGCCGGCCCGCATGCAACTGTCTATTTGTTCTTGGAAATCGCAGGCACTTTCCCACGTACCTACCTTGTCTTCATCGAATATATATTCAGTCATCCACATGGGGCGCTTCGTCAGGCTGCGCACGTAGTCCACGTAGGTCATGTCGTTTACGCCGTAGATATGGTTGCCCCAGATGTCGATGCTGTTGCGCATGGCAGCCGATTTTACTAATTCCCGGTTGTATTTATGGCTGTCCCATCCGAAGCATTCCGGTGCCATGACCTTGCATTCCGGTGATAGGTGTTGGCGTAAGGCTGTCACCATGCGAGTCATTTCGTCGACGGTGTAGAGGCAGCCTTCGTATCCTTCCGGGTCGTAGTCGCTTTCGTTTTGGACGGACAAGATGTCTATGGCCGCCCCTTGGTCTTCCATGAACTGTCGGTAACGTTCCAACCATTTGGCGTATGATTCGATACTGTCTGTATTGATATGTCCGTGGTTGGAGGACTCGCCCCACGTTTGTTCGGCTCCCACTTTGAAGCGGTAGGGTGGTGTCCACGGGCTGGCGAAGACTGTGGCACCGTGTGCCTTGGCCCATTTGACGGCGTTCACGTAACTCTTCCAGTTACTTTCGTCGGGGTTGATACGGATACGCATGATGTTATAGCCCATTCCGTCCGGTCCCCACAACAAGTCCACTTGTTCTTGGGTATAGACGTCAGCCCATTGTCCGTTCATTCCGCAGCCTCCGAATCCGTCTATTTTTTGGAATTTCGTTTCGGGGTCGAGGCTTACGCTGGCCGTGCGCTGTGCGCAGAGCGGTATGCATCCCGTGAGGGCCGTTGCATACAAGAGGGTAATCATTCTTTTCATGTGTTTTTTGTTTTAAAGTTTGCAGGATAAAGCCCATGGCTCATCCTTTATTTATGACGACAAGCAAAGTTACGGATTTTCAGCCTGTCGCATTTTCGCTCCGTTAGCGAATACTTTCGCGCAAGTAGCATCCTTTTCTTTAGTGTAACATATATTTATGCGCATGTAACATGGAGCTTTAAAAAGCTTTTTCAGGGCAAATATTGGTAACATGCGATAAAGCCCCTTGCTTGGGATTTTCCTAACTTTGCTGCGAGAATCATGAAAAACTTGAAAACGTATGATGAAGAAGAACATGTGGAGCCGGTGGATACTGGCGTTAGCGGTGGTTTGGCCATGCATGGCCGCAGCCCACGACCGTGTGAGGGAAAAAGAGAATTTTGATTTCGATTGGAAGTTCATCCTGAATGCCGACGACCGGGCAAATGCCGGTATGCAAGTGTCGGAAACCGGATGGCAGGACGTACAGTTGCCGCACGACTGGAGCATTTCGCTGAATTTCGATCCGAAGTTGAGCGGAAGCAACGGGCATTTGCCCGGTGGCATCGGTTGGTACCGGAAGACGTTTCGGGTGGACAAAAAGGACAAAGGAAGGCGTATCGCTGTGTTGTTCGACGACAATTCCAGCCATAGCGACGTGTATGTGAACGGGCAGCATTTGGGATTCCGCCCCTACGGTTTCTGTTATCAGGAGTACGATCTCACACCTTATTTAAATTATGGAGCCGAAAACGTGTTGGCTGTCCGGGTAAACAATCCGTTGGAACACGACAGCGTAGCACGTTGGTACACCGGTGCGGGAATTTACCGCCATGCCTGGTTGGTGAAAACAGCCGAGGTGCATGTGGCCTCCTACGGGACTTACGTCACGACTCCGGTGGTGACGGCGGAACGGGCGGAGGTTCGTGTCCGCACGTCGGTGGCGAACGAGGCGGAGCGTACCAAGACTTTGTCCGTCCGCCAACAGATTACGGACGGAGAGGGGCGCACAGTCGTGCAATCCGGCAAGCAAGCCTTGCAAGTGGCTGCCGGGCAGACGGCTGACACAGAGCATACGCTCGAAATCCCCCGTCCGCAGTTGTGGGACACGGAACATCCTTATCTTTATACTTTGCATACCACGATATATGACGGGCGCAAACTGGTCGATACCTACGAAACGGTATTCGGCGTGCGTACGTGCGAGTTCACTCCCGACTGCGGTTTCCTGCTCAACGGGAAGCCGTTGAAGTTGAAAGGTTTCTGTTTGCACCAAGACGATGCCTCTTTGGGTACGGCACTGCCTTTGCGTTCCATGGAACGCAAATTGGAGATTTGTAAGGAGTACGGAGTGAATGCCATCCGGTGCAGCCACAACCAGCCGTCGCCGGAGTTCCTCGACCTTTGCGACCGCATGGGGTTTGTCGTTATCGACGAGGCGTTCGACAAGTGGAAGTCCGGCTATTATGCGCAGTATTTCGATGCGTGGTGGCAGGAGGACCTGAAGAACATGCTGGTGCGCGACCGCAACCATCCCTGTGTGGTATTATGGAGCATCGGCAATGAATTGCAGGAAGCATGGGACGGGTCGGATACGGGATGCCGACGGGCGGCTATGTTGCAGGACTTCGTGCACGAGTTCGAACCGTCGCGGCAGGTTTGCCTCGCGGCACAGAACCGCCATAACGAGAAGTTTTCCGGAGTGACCGACGTCGTGGGCTACAATTATCTGGAGGCACGTATGCTTTCCGACCATAAGAAATTTCCCGAGCGTCGCTTCTTGGTGACGGAGGAATTGCCTTATTACTGCGGGGCGGAAGGGAATATCCGTAGTTACGACACGAACAATCCGTGGAACATCATTGCCGAAAACGATTTTATCGCGGGCGGTTTTCTTTGGACCGGTACGGACTACATCGGTGAAGCCGGTTGGCCGAGCCACGGTTGGCCTGCGGGACTTTTCGACATTTGCATGGTGGAAAAGCCGCGCGCGGCTTTCCATCGGGCGATGTGGAACGACGAACCGATGGTGCGTATCGCCGTGCGCGACAATGCGCTCGACATCGACCACGGGCGCGACCTTTGGCAATGGCCGAACATGGCGGCGATATGGAATTTCCCCCGCGCTTACGAGGGTTTGGTCATCGAAGTAAACACCACGACTAACTGCGAGCGTGTGGCTCTGTTCCACAATGGCAACGAGATGGGCGTACGCCGGACGGCAGATTACCCGAACCATACGATAACATGGTATCTGCCTTACCGGCGCGGGACGCTCGTGGCTAAGGGCATTAATGGGACGGATACGGTGGCTGTGCATGAAATACGGACGGCAGGCGATGCCGTGAGACTGAAAGCCACGGCCGACCGTGGAAAATTGATGGCCGACGGGCAAGATTTGAGTTATGTACAGGTGGAGTTGTTGGACAAAGACGGAACACTCGTGCAGCATGCCGACCGCTATGTGAAAGCCTCCATCGAGGGTGAGGGACGCTTGGTGGGATTCATCAGCAGTGACCTGCGGCGCAAGACTCCTTTCACTTCCCATGAAGACAAGACGTATTTCGGGCGTGCCATGGCCATTGTGCAGTCTACCCGGAAGGCCGGGACTATCCGTTTACGCTTCGACGTGGAAGGATGGGATGAACCAGTGTGGGTAGAACTGACTTCGGAAGCCTTGCCTAAGGATTACGTGTCCGACATTCCGAGTTTCCGGTAAAAAGCGCAGGGTGAGGACATGACAGGACGGTCAAAAGAAATGGTTTCATTTTTTTGGCCGTCTTTTCGTTGGGACGGTTTGGATTTTCTTACCTTTGTCTTACGATTAACCTAAACCATTAAAAAGACATGATAAAGAAAAGAATGTGTGCATGGGTGTGGGTCGTGCTTTTTTCGTGCGCGATGTTTCCCCAACGCCAACGGATGAACTTGCAAGGCAAATGGACATTCAAGTTGGATGTCAGGGGAAACGGGGAAGAAAGCGGTTTTGCCACAGCACCGTTTGCCGAGGAAGTGGTACTCCCGGGAACGACAGACACGAACCGGAAAGGATTCCGGCCCGCAAGGACGGACGAAACCACTTATCTCACACGGTTGCACGCTTATGTGGGCAAGGCTTGGTATAAGAAAGTGGTGGACATACCGGAAAGTTGGAAAAATAAAGTCGTGACACTGACTTTGGAACGTACGAAGCCTACTCGCGTGTGGGTGGACGGGAAGGAAGCCGGAAGCCGGGACGGCATTTCCGTGCGCCAAGTGTACGACCTCAGCCGTTTTCTCACGCCCGGTCGGCATGAAATCGCCGTCAGGGTGGACAATGGCGAGTCCGTGCCGCCGGAGTTGCTCGGGTCTTCCCATGCCTATACGGAATCCACACAAACGAATTGGAATGGCATTATCGGCGACATTTTCCTGGAAGCGAAAGAACCGTTGCATTTGGCCGGTGTGCAGGTTTATCCGGATGCGGAGAGAAAGTCGGTCCGACTGAAAGTGAGGCTGGCCTCGCCCGAAGACATCCGGAACCGTATGCAGTTGGAAGTGCGCGCTACGGCATGGAATACGAAGAAAGAGCATCGCGTCCGTCCGCTTGAGTTCGGTTTGGAGAAGGGGCAGGCGGAATACGACTTCGATTTCCCGTTGGGCGAAGAAGCTTTGTTGTGGAGCGAGTACGACCCTGCGCTGTACCGGTTGGAGGTCGAACTGCCCGGGTATGACCGGCTATCCGTTGATTTCGGTTTGCGGGACTTCCGTGCGGAGGGAAAGCATTTTGCGATTAACGGTATGACCACTTTCCTGCGCGGAAAGCATGACGCCTGTGTGTTTCCTTTGACAGGACATACGGCCATGGATGTGGAGACGTGGCGGCATTATTTCCGGGTGGCCAAATCTTACGGCATCAACCACTATCGTTTCCATTCCTGGTGTCCGCCCGAAGCCTGCTTTGAAGCCGCCGACATCGAAGGAATATATCTGCAGGCCGAACTGCCGTTCTGGGGATGGATGGGGAAGGACAACACCCGTTTGATTTCGTATCTGCGCGAAGAGGGTTTGCGCATTCAGCAAGAATACGGCCATCATGCTTCTTTCGTCATGTTTGCGTTGGGCAATGAGCTGTCCGGAGATTTTGAAGTCATGCAATCTTTGGTCGATACTTTCCGGCAGGCAGACCGTCGGCATTTGTATGCTTACGGTTCCAATAATTACTTGGGTTTCAAAGGGCAGCTTCCGGGTGAGGACTATTTGGTGACGTGCCGTATCGGAGGTGACAAGCCGCAGAGCCTCGACACGCATGTCCGTGGCTCGTTTTCATTTGCCGATGCGTACGACGGAGGGTATCTCAACCATACCTATCCCAATACGGTGATGGACTTCTCCGGAGCCGTAGCGCGGGCGGATGTTCCGGTGGTGAGCCATGAGACGGGACAGTTTCAGGTGTATCCCGATTATCGCGAGATAGCCAAGTACACGGGTGTCTTGTACCCTTATAATATGGAAGTCTTCAGGGACAGGCTGGCCCGTGCCGGGATGTCGGAACAGGCGGAAGATTTCTTTCTCGCTTCCGGGCGGTGGGCAGCCGAACTTTACAAGGCCGACATCGAAATGGACTTACGCACGGAGGGACTGGCCGGCTTCCAGTTGTTGGATTTGCAGGATTATCCGGGGCAGGGTTCGGCTTATGTCGGTATCTTGGATGCTTTTATGGACAGCAAGGGACTGGTTTCACCTGAGCGTTGGAGAGGATTCTGCAATGAAGTGGTTCCCTTGCTGCTGACGGAAAAATTCTGTTGGACGGAGGGGGAGACGTTGATGGCCCGGGTGAAGGTCGCCCATTATGCCGCACGTTCTTTGCAGGGAACCGAACTGGCATGGACGTTGAGGGACGAACAAGGGCACGTTGCCGGGAAGGGCGTGTGCCCCATAGTTTCTTCCGGACGGGGATTGCTGGAGGTCGGAGATATCCGGCTGCCGGTTCCCGTGACCGGCAAGGCGAGGAGGCTGAATCTGGAACTGGCCATAGAAGGTACGGACTATAAAAATACTTATCCGCTTTGGTTCTATCCCGAGAACCGGAGCACGGAAGAAAACCATCCGGGCATCATGGTGGCCAAACGGTTGGACGGCCACGTGCTTTCGGCATTGGAAAACGGCGGGAAGGTATTATGGTTTCCCGAACGGGACCGCTATGCCTCCCAAACGGTAGGCGGGTTGTTCCAGACCGACTATTGGAATTACAGGATGTTCGAGACCATCAGCCGCAACAACCGGAAACCGGTCTCTCCAGGGACGATGGGGCTGCTGACCGACCCCGGCCATCCGTTATTCCGTTCCTTTCCTACGGATTTTCATACGAATTGGCAATGGTTCCCTATTGTGAAGCAGAGTTATCCCTTGGTTCTGGATCATTTTCCGAAGGGCTACCGTCCCATCGTACAGGTTATCGACAATATCGAGCGGAACCATAAGTTGGGGCTGATATTCGAACTGGCGGTAGGGAAAGGGAAATTGCTGGTGTGCATGTCGGATCTTGAGGCGGTGGATGACAAGCCTGAAGTGCGTCAGTTGTATCGCAGCATGTTGGATTATATGGCATCCGGTGATTTCAATCCGAAGACCGCTGTAAGCAGCGGTGAATTGGTCCGGTTGCTCCGGATGCGGCCAGAGGAAACAAAGCGGAAAGAGTTGAGAAATATATCTTTTGAATAGGAAAAGGGGAAGGCGCATCCTTCCCCTTCATCGTATCCGTTTGCATTTTCCGCTGAGCTCCTTTATCTGTAGACGGATGATTTCCGTGCGGTGGAATGACTTTTCCGCATATTTTTCCCCGGCGGCCAGATGTTCCGGTGTGTATTTCTCCATCAGCAACCGGAGGGCGTGCATCCGTTCTTCCGGTGAAAGACCTGTCCGTGCCCGGCATGTCAAAACGATGGAGGAATAGTTTGTAGAGAATTGTTCGGGTACGACATGGGTATTCCCAATCACACAGAAAGACACCTCCGGATAGAGGGCGATGCAGTCGAGCTTGCGGCCTCGTGGGGCGCAGTGGATATAGATGTTTTCTTGCCCGTCCCAAACGAAATTGAGCGGGATGCCGTAGGCGCCTCCCGTGGGTGTTGTCATGGATAGTACGCCGTATTCGCCTTCGCGGAGCAGGGCGTATGCACGGTCTTCCTCCAAAAGGCGGTCCTGCCGCCTTACATTGTCGTTGTTGTATTTCATTTCCTTTTTATTGGCTTTTATACGGATAAACGTTGGTTTGCCCCGTTTTATTTTAGAGGGAAGGTCATTTTTCATTTTCAGTCTTCCTTTTCGAGGAAAAAGTCCGCTTTTCTTTCCGTTTTTGCAAGCGTAAGGAGCCGTGTGGGGATGTCGTTTCGGAGGATGCCGCAGAACTGAAAATCGTTTGGCTGAGAATGATTTTTCAATCGGCGCAGATTTTTTTGTGGGTCTGTTGTCCGGAACTTGGAGCTTGAAGGTGCGGAGAAAAGAAGAAAGCCTGTCCGTGCCGGTAACGAAAGGCACGGACAGGCTTTTATAAAGGATTTTTATCGGAAGTTACAAGGACTTGATATCTCCGAACGGGAAGTTGATACCGATACTGATGTTCATATTTGCATTATTCACCGGAATGAATTGCGGAGTTACCTTGAAGAACTGGTGGTTGCTGCCCAAGAAGAGGCTGAATCCTTTTCCGTGGTAGTTGGCTATCCATCCGAAAGACGAGCCGAAAGATGAAATGGCGTAGCTGATGGAGGCATCGAAGCACTTCACTGGAGCCACGTTGGCCGAGAAACGGCCTTCCGACCAAGAATACTGACCGTTGATACGGGTGGATTCCAAAAAGCCGAATTTCAGTTTGTCATAGAACGGGAAAGTATAGAGCGCACCGATGTTCAGTGTAGCTCCCAAAGCCTTAGTGTGCTTGTCCTTACCCTGTACTTTCATTTGAAATAAGTCTTCCAGATCGTCCGTCAGGTTATCTATCTGGTCTTCGATGGACATGCCCGGAGCGGCTTTGTCCGAATCGAACGGAATGTCATGGAAACCATCGAATTCCCACGGCTCCATAGCCATAGCCGATTGTACGGCATTCTTGTAGCTTATCCATCCTAAATCGAGCACAGCCATGGAAAGCTCCAAATCCTCGCGTAACTGGTAAGTCGCACCGAAGTCGAAAGCCATGCCGAAGCCTCCGATGGCATTGCCGGTTCCGATGTTGTCGAAATCGAGTTCTTCTTCCGTTTCCTGATGTATGTTACCGTAATCGTCCGTGACGTCTTTGGTCTTGAGTTTGGTCGGTATGTCTACAATACCGGCTGTGGAAAACTCACCATCGCCGGACACAAGCCATTTGTCGTCGGACATGACAAGCTTCATGTCGTTGATATGGAAGTCGGCATTGTAGATACCCAATAAGAATTTTACTTTGGCACCGACCGTCAACTTGTCCATAATCTTGCGTGAATGTCCTAGGGCGATTTCCGCATAGCTGTTGGAGTACATGCCCATGTCTTCCAGATTGTATTCCGAATGTCCGCCTTGCATACCCACTTTAGCAAATTCGAACAGGTCCTTAGGCAAGTTTGCGCGTGTACCGCTTTTTATGGAGAGGTCGAACGTATTGAAACCGCCCCACTTGTGGAACCCGAAAGAAATGATGTTCATATCTACGTCGAGGTTCAGACGGTTACGGTTTTTCAAGCCGTCCAGGAACTCACCGCTGCTGACGCTTCCGTTCAGGAATGTCGTGAGGTCACCGTTAGGCAGTTTGTACAGAAAGTTGGACACACCGATGTTGGACTGTAGGCCGATATTGAAATTGCCGAGTACAGGCATACCTACGTAGTTACGTTCACTGGCGAATGCCGGGTTCATCTGATGGCGGTAAGTGTATCCCTCAAGGAAATAGGCCGAACGCAAACTGTTCTGCGCCCACGTTGAAACAGCGGGAATGGAAGCTGCAAAGAGCAGGGCTGCTGCGATTTTATTTCTTCTTTTCATAATTTTATTCCGTTGTAAAAATGAGATATTAGTTCAAGTCTACCGTTACTCCGTCTTTGATGCGGATACGGATATTGGAGAGTTTCAGTGTCATGCCTTTGTTCAGCGTGGCATTTTGGTTGACACCTTCCATGTTGGCCGTGAAGTTGACAATCAGTCCGTCGAGGTCTTTCATGTCTCCGCTTTCGCATACGATTTCCAATTGAATAGGACTTTCGGTAGCCGTTCCGCCGTTTTCGCCTGTCAGTTTCAGACCCGGGGCAATCGTGTTCTTGACCGGATTAACCGTTACGTTGGGATATACGTTGCCGTTCCGGTCTATGGCTTGTGCGTTAAGCTCGAAGTTGAGTGGAATACCGTTCAAGGCATCCATTTCTACTATGGCTTTTTTGATGGTGATGTCTTCAAGGTCACCACCCCAATCGTTGATGGTATCTTTATATACGATGTTCAGTTCGTTTCCGAATTGCAACGGGGCATTCAGTTCGTAAATGGTGTTTACTTCATAATTGGCACCGTCGTTGCCGAGTATCACTTCCGTATCGTGTTGGAGAGCCTTGGCTTCTACGTCGGTAAGTTTGATTTCGTCCGGAATGTTACGTATCAGGTTGTACAAATTGTCACCCAATACGATATTCTTGGCACCTGCGGGAAGGTTATTCATTGCAATGCGTGAGAGATAGTATTCCGAAGTGGCATTTCCGGAGAGAGTGATAGTCTGGTCTGTATTTTCATTGATATTGGTACCGATTTGGAAACCTTCATTGAACACTCCGTCTTTGGTCCATGTCATTCGTGCTTTTAAGTTTACATCGGCCGGACTTCCGTTTTCGAGTTTCAACTTGATGTACGGGTTTTCCAAGTCCAGATTCACGTCGTCTTTCAAGAAATCAGGTATACCTTCCACGGTAATCGGGTCTACATTGATATCAATCTTCGGGTCTACGATTCCCGTTACGCTCTGCAACGTGATGTCGGGCACTTCCGTGTCGGTAATCAAGTTCACTTGAATATTTCCGGCCGGAACACCCGGGGTCGTAGCCGTACCGTTGGCTATGACATTCGTTTGCAATTTGAAATGTCCCGGTTGATATATTCCTTGGCCTTCAGGGAAATTCTGTATACGCTTGAAGTGTACGGGTATTTTTAGCGTTTCTCCTTTGCGTATCTCTTGGTCGTGCTTAAACTCAATGGTTTGCGCCTCTCCTGCCTTGATGCCATAGTTTTCCGGGTCTCCTAATTCGAAAACCAATCCGTTGGGTTGGGACTGGCCTTCCAAAGCCATTTCTATACTGAATCCCTTTTTCAAGGTAATGACATCTACGTTTTGGCTTGTCTGGCTGAAGCTGAGCGTCAGATTGGCCGTGAAATCCACATCTGCGGAGGTGAGCGAAACGATATCCGTGGTTACGTCGTCTTTCGAGAAAATGAAGTCCGTGGTCACATCGTTTACTTCTGCTTCCACTTCTTCACTTGTGGCTGCCGGCGTGTTGAAGTATAGTGTTGTTGTTGTCGGATTACTTGCCGGGGCGTTGATATTCACTGGGTCTATTTCCACATCGGTTTCTGTGGTATCGGCTTTGTTCAGAGCGTAATTACCTTGTGCATCGGTTTTTACTACGCTGTTGTCTTCCAAATCCATAATTTCTTCCAACGTGAATTCTTCCGTTCCGCTGCCCGGAATGCTGAGGTCTCCGCCCACGGTGATGGTCATGTCAATGTCCTTGGTGAGGTCATAACTGTCATCCACGCAGGATGCGAAGAAGAACGGAGATAAGGCGGTTGTCCATAATGACGCCTTGATGAGTCTTCGTTTGTTCATAATTAATAATGTTTTGAAGTTATTTCTGAATCTAAATAATACTAACGTATCTTCTTGACTAAATGTTTAGCTTAACCGGCGACAAAGATATTTAAAATAAATATAATAAAGCTATATTTCTTGAAATATTTTAGAGGAAAAACTATTTTTCACGGGAGTTTCTTTATTTTTCTCTTCTCCTGATTACTTTTCTGAGGTGTCAGGACGTGCAATCGGGCTTTTTTGCTTAACTTTGCAACCAAAGTATTTATTCTAATCTGTTACAAATAGTAGTTATGTCTATTTCATTCTTTAGAACTCCCGGCGGGAGCGTCATCGCTACAGAGGCGGATCATCGTCTCAATGCGGAGGAAATCGAAAAATTATGTTGGCTCTACGGTGGTGCCACGGTGGAAACCGAAGACGGACTGAAAGGTTGTTTCGTAGGTCCGCGTCGTGAGATGATTACTCCGTGGAGTACGAATGCCGTTGAGATTACTCAAAACATGAGCCTCAGCGGTATTTCTCGTATAGAAGAGTATTTCCCCGTGAAAGACGAACATGCCGAGCACGACCCGATGCTGCAACGTATGTACAAAGGTTTGGACCAGAATATTTTTACGGTTGATATCCAACCGGCACCCATTGTGTATATAGAGAATCTGGAAGAATATAACGAACAGGAAGGGTTGGCACTCTCGCCCGAGGAAATCGAATACCTGCATCAGGTGGAAGGCCAATTGGGGCGTAAGCTGACAGATTCGGAGGTGTTCGGTTTTGCGCAAATCAACTCCGAGCATTGCCGTCATAAGATTTTTGGCGGCACGTTCATCATCGACGGGAAGGAAATGGAGTCTTCTTTGTTTCAGATGATTAAGAAAACGACACAGGAGAATCCGCATAAAATCATTTCGGCTTACAAGGACAATGTGGCTTTTGCACAAGGACCGGTGGTGGAACAGTTTGCACCGAAAGACCATTCCACGTCCGACTATTTTATAATCAAAGATATCGAGTCAGTGATTTCCATTAAGGCGGAGACGCACAACTTTCCTACCACGGTGGAACCTTTCAACGGGGCTTCCACGGGAACGGGCGGTGAGATACGCGACCGTATGGGTGGAGGTGTCGGTTCATGGCCGATAGCCGGGACGGCGGTCTACATGACTTCTTATCCGCGTACGGATGAGGATCGTGATTGGGAGGACATCTTGCCGGTGCGCCAGTGGTTGTACCAGACTCCGGAACAGATTCTGATCAAGGCGTCGAACGGGGCTTCCGATTTCGGAAACAAGTTCGGGCAGCCGTTGATTACCGGCTCCGTA
>ERZ780034.97-NODE-97-length-34388-cov-9.79716_pt1 | contig 34388 bp, 29 predicted proteins | sample MGYA00511855_ERZ780034 | MGnify/ENA primary metagenome ERZ780034 (study PRJEB29588, sample SAMEA2148024) | human gut metagenome | biome: human gut; feature: human-associated habitat; material: faeces | place: Denmark | collected 2008/2010 ...
CAATCGTAACGGCAGTAGCCGCATCGCTCGGAGTAACGAGCTGTATGTAATAGCAGTGATGTGCTGCATGTAATAGCAGTAACGATCTGCATGTAAATTTAGGTTCTTAATATCCTCTCCATTCTGAAAGCCGGCTGATTTTAGGTTCATCACTAAAATTCAGCCGGTTTTGTATTTTCCTGACGGGGGTACATGTGATAACCTTCATCAGATGTTAAATCGGATAATTCTTGTTAAATAAATCGATTATTATCTCGCATGGCTATACCTTTGCACCAAAATTTATAATCAAAAGGATAATATTTTAAAGGATAATATTTTTTAAAAAAAGACAAGTAACATGAGTGAAAAAACAGAAAGTTCAGTAGCCTGCAACCCGCATCGGGTAGGCTTCCTGGGGCTGCTCGTCACACTGGGCATCGTGTTCGGAGACATCGGAACATCACCCCTCTATGTGATGAAGGCCATCCTGCATACAGGCGAAACCATCAGCGAAAGCACCATCCTGGGTGCACTGTCCTGCATCATCTGGACACTCACCCTGCAGACCACCATCAAATACGTATGCGTGGCGCTGCGTGCCGACAACAATGGCGAAGGTGGCATCCTCGCCCTCTACGCCCTGCTGCGCAAGATGAAGAGAAAGTGGATTTACATTCTTGCCATCATCGGAGCAAGTACACTGCTGGCAGACGGAATCATCACCCCTGCCATCACCGTGACCACAGCCATCGAAGGACTCGAAAGCATCAGTCCCCACCTGCCAGTCATCCCCATCACACTGGGCATCATCACCATCATCTTCTTTGTGCAACGCTTTGGCACAGAGAGCATAGGCAAGTCGTTCGGAGTATTCATGCTGATATGGTTCCTGCTGCTGGGCGTAACGGGAGCTTTCAGCATCACCTCTTATCCCTTGATACTGAAGGCGTTCAACCCCTACTATGCTGCCATGCTGCTGGCAAGATCGCCGGAGTGGTTCCTGATTCTGGGCGCCGTATTTCTCTGTACCACCGGTGCTGAGGCTCTCTATTCCGACCTGGGTCATTGCGGCAGGAAGAATATCGCCATCAGCTGGGGCTTCGTGAAGACCATGCTCATTCTCAACTATCTGGGTCAGGGTGCGTGGGTGCTGAATCATGTGGATACATCAATGGCCGTGAATCCGTTCTTTGCCATCATGCCGCAGAGCATGCTGTTCTTCGCCATCATCATGGCCACGGGTGCGGCAATCGTGGCGAGCCAGGCACTCATCAGCGGAACCTTCTCCATACTGAGCGAAGCCATGAACCTTCACTTCTGGCCGCGCATGCGAATCAAGCATCCTACCCATTTAAAGGGGCAGCTCTATATTCCGATGATCAACCTCGCCATGTACATCGGCGTGGTGCTCATCATCCTGCTCTTCCGCGACTCCTCGCACATGGAGGCAGCCTACGGTCTCGCCATCACCATCACTATGCTGATGACCACCCTGCTGCTCGGTTTCTACCTCCACAGCAGGGGCGTGGCGCGGATTTTCACTATGCTGTTTATGGGCGCTTACTGCACCATCGAAGCCATCTTCCTGGCAGCCAATCTGTCAAAATTCCTCGCAGGAGGATGGTGTACGATGCTCATAGGCGGAATCCTCTTTCTGATGATGTATGTGTGGGTGAGAGCCATGAAGATACGCCGACATTATATCAGCACCAAGCCGCTGAATGATTATTATCAGATTATCTCCGACATCAAGGCCGATGAGAGCATTCCCAAGTACGCTTCCAATCTGGTTTATGTAAACCACGCCAGCAAGGAAGGCACCGTAGACGACAAGCTGCTCTACTCCATCATCAACAAGCAGCCGAAACGTGCAGACCATTACTGGCTTATCAACATGGAGTTTGTTGACACACCTGATACGCTGGAGTACAACTGCGAGACCCTGATTCCCGACACCCTCTACAGCGTGACGATGCACATTGGCTTCCGCATAGAGCCTAGGGTGAGCCTCTATCTGCGCCAGGTGGTGGAAGATCTTGTGGCAAGCAGGAAGGTAGATTTGAGAAGCACCTATCCATCGCTGCGCAAGAACGGCATTCCGGGCGATTTCCGTTTCATCATCATCCACCGCGTTTATTACCCTGAGAGCTCAGATAATCGTCAACAGAATTTACTGATGAGCATCTACGCCATTATCAGCAAGATTGGCATCGACGAGCCTAAGGCTTTGGGGCTGGATACTTCCATGGTGGTGGTAGAACGGGTGCCGCTCATCATCAGCCAGCGCACCGGAAGCATCAGGCGCATCGCCCGGATTGAGGAGTAACAGGAAGATTTTCCGACATAAAAAAATCTGCCAGATGATAACTTTTCGGATTATTATTTGTATCTTTGCACCGGAATTGCGCAAAGCAAGGTTGAAAGATAATAAAAAGACAATTGAATGGGAAATAAAACAACAGCAATGGAGCGGGGAATGCAGCGACGAACGGAACTGCTCCTGGGAAAGGATAATCTTGAGAAATTACAGTCGGCACGAGTGCTCATCTTCGGTATCGGAGGCGTGGGGTCATGGTGCGCTGAGGGACTGCTGAGAAGCGGCGTGAGGAACATCACCATCGTGGACAGCGACCGCGTCTGCGTGACCAACTGCAACCGCCAGCTGATGGCAACCAGCCGCACCATCGGCGAGGTGAAGGTGGATGCACTGCGCCAGCGCCTGCTGGATATCAACCCTGATGCCAACATCACCGCCTATCAGAAAATATATCAGGCGGAAACAGCCGACGACTTCCACATGAAGGAATACGACTTCATCATCGATGCCATCGACTCGCTGAAGGACAAGGCAGATCTGATTCTCCGTGCCACTTCCCTTCCGAAGGAAATCACCTTCATTTCTTCGATGGGTGCAGCCCTGCGCAGCGACCCGTTCATGGTGAGGAAGGCTGAGTTCTGGAAGGTGGATGGCGATCCGCTGGCAAGGGCCCTGCGCAAGAAATTCAAGAAGAACAAGACGTTTCCCCGTCGCAAGTTCCAATGCGTTTTCAGCGAGGAAAAGCCGATGCAGAACAGGGGCGTGAACAAAGCCTGCGGTACGGGCGCCTGCCTATGTCCGAAAGCAAAGCTGCTCAGCGGAGAGCGGGGCACGGATACTGCCGTATATGATGCTCCTGGCGACCAGCGACTCGTGGAACACGAATGGTGCTCAACAAAGGCGCAGATCAACGGTTCGCTCTGCCACATCACCGCCACTTTCGGCATGGCAATCGCAGGAATGGTCATCAATCATATCACCGATTGATGGATTGCATCAACAGAAGAAATAAACATTAGAACAAGAAAAAAGATATGATTACAGTTGATGGATTGACCGTAGAATTTGGCGGCACCACCCTATTCAAAGACATTTCCTTCCAGATCAATGAGAAGGACCGTATAGCCCTGATGGGAAAGAATGGCGCAGGAAAGAGTACCCTGCTCAAGATCATCGCAGGCGTGAGAACTGCCACACGTGGCTCGGTCTCGGCTCCGAAAGATTGCGTCATCGCCTATCTGCCACAGCATCTCATGACCGAAGACGGACGCACCGTATTCGAGGAAACTTGCCAGGCGTTCGCCCATCTGCACGAGATGCAGGCGTAAATCGACCGCATCAACAACGAACTCACCACACGTACCGACTACGACAGCGATGACTACATGCAGCTCATCGAAAAGGTATCTTCTCTGTCAGAAAAATTCTATGCCATCGATATGACCCATTTCGAGGAAGACGTGGAGAAGACGCTGCTCGGACTGGATTTCGAACGCTCCGACTTCAACCGCCCTACCAGCGAGTTCTCCGGTGGATGGCGCATGCGTATAGAACTGGCTAAGCTGCTCCTGAAATCGCCCGACGTACTGCTCCTCGATGAGCCGACCAACCACCTCGACATCGAATCTATCGGATGGCTGGAAGACTTCATCATCAACAGTTCGAAGGCGGTGGTTGTCATCAGCCACGACCGCAAATTCGTTGACGATATCACGACTAGAACCATCGAGGTGACCATGGGCAGAATCTACGACTACAAGGCTACCTACAGCCAGTATCTGGAACTCAGAAAGGAGCGCCGCGAGCAGCAGATGAAGAAATATGAGGAACAGCAGAAGATGATAGCCGAGACAAAGGACTTCATCGAGCGCTTCAAGGGAACCTATTCCAAGACCTTACAGGTACAGAGCCGCGTGAAGATGCTGGAGAAACTGGAACTCATCGAGGTGGATGAGGAGGACACCAGCCGTCTGCGACTCAAGTTCCCGCCTAGTCCACGCAGCGGCAACTATCCGGTGCAGATGAGCGATGTGGCGATGTCGTTCGAAGGCAAGCAGATTTTCAGCGGCGTGAACCTCACCGTGGAGCGAGGCGACAAGATTGCTTTCGTGGGAAGAAACGGAGAGGGTAAGTCTACGCTCGTGAAATGCATCATGGGCCAGCTTCAGAACGAAGGCAGACTGGAGCTGGGACATAATGTCCAGATTGGCTATTTCGCTCAGAATCAGGCATCTCTGCTCGATGGCGAGCTTACGGTATTCCAGACCATCGACGATGTTGCAAAGGGCGAAATCCGCAACAAGATTCGTGATCTGCTCGGTGCCTTCATGTTTGGTGGCGAGGATTCTACCAAGAAGGTGAAGGTGTTGTCGGGTGGCGAGCGCACCCGTCTTGCCATCCTCAAGCTGCTGCTGGAGCCGGTGAACCTGCTGATTCTCGATGAGCCTACCAACCATCTCGACCTGAAGACGAAGGATGTATTGAAGCAGGCGCTTCTGGATTTCGACGGTACACTCATCGTGGTGAGCCACGACCGTGATTTCCTTGATGGTCTTGTCAGCAAGGTCTACGAATTCGGCCACGGCCGCGTCCGTGAGCATCTCTGCGGCATCTACGAGTTCCTGGAATCCAAGAAAATGGAAAGCCTTCAGGAGCTGGAAAAGAAATAATATTCTAGTGGCGTATATGTGGGAATTGATTGAAGTTAAAGAAGTTATCACTCCCTACGGTCGTTCGGGAAGTTAAGAGACAATAGTCATCTGGCGTAAAACTTAGAACATTTGTCCCTTTAACTTCCCCTTAACTTCCCTCTAACTTCCCTCTAACTTCCCTTTAACTTCCCTTTAATTTCCCTTTAATTTTGTTCCCAAAAAGGCAACGTTTTTAACAAATAATAACGAACCTACTTTCTTTATAATATATTAACTATTACAATTTGGAAATATTACAAACTTTTCTTACCTTTGCAGTCGAAAATGAATAAAAACAGTAAAAAATATACAATTCTCAGAATTTATGATGAACAGGATAACCAATTATATTCTCCTCATCACATTCTTAATATATGGCGGCAGAGCGCCAGCACAGAATGTCAAGCATGAGAACGACTCCGTGAAGATGAACAAACCATTCAATATGGATGTACGGACGAACATAATATATGACGCATTACTGATTCCCAACGTAGGAGTGGAATTCGACCTCGGCAAGAGATGGACGGTTGCCGCCAACGCCATGTATGGCTGGTGGAACAACGACCGTAGCCATTGGTACTGGCGAGCCTACGGTGGTGATGTTGCCTTGCGCAAATGGCTGGGAAAGGCAGCCCGAAGGAAAGCCCTCACGGGGCATCATGTCGGGGTGTACGGCCAGATTTTCACCTACGATTTCGAAACCGGTGGAAGGGGCTACATGGGCGGCAAGCCCGGTTGCACGCTCTGGGACAAGATGAACTACGTGGTGGGAGCCGAATATGGCTACTCCCTCCCCATCGCCCGAAGATGGAACATCGATTTCACTATCGGAGCCGGATACTGGGGCGGAATCTACCACGAATATCTCCCACAGGACGGTGAATACGTATGGCAAGCCACGAAGAAGCGGCAATGGATAGGCCCTACAAAGGCTGAAATATCCCTCGTCTGGCTCCTGGGCAAAGGGAACTGTAATCAGGGAAAATCCAGAAGGAAAAATTCTTTTCTGATGGATTCCACAGACTGGAAAGGAGGTGGCGATGATTAGAAGAATCCTTACATTTTCCATCCTCCTGCTCACCCTTATCCTGACTTCCTGCGAGCATAAGGAACTCAAATTCCCCGAAACCGTCAAGTTCCGCTCCCTCAGAGTGGTGCTGAAATGGGAACAGCTGGCAGACTTCGAGAAGCCGGAAGGAATGCGAGTCATCTTCTTCCCTCTCCAAGGCAAAGGTGATCCCTGGATATTCGACTTCCCGTATGGTGAAGGCCGGACGATAGAGTTGCCAGTCAACGACTATGCCGTGGCGAGCTACAACTATGATGCCGACGGCATTCTGTGGAAGAATACTGACAGTTTCTGGCAGTTTACCGCCTATACCCGCTCCGTTCAGACGCCTGATGGCGAGCATGCCTGCATCACTCCTCCGTGGATGTGCGGCTACTATCTGGAAACGGTTTCGGTCAAGGACAATGGCAAGGAAGACGAGCTGGTCATCACGCTCTATCCCGAGAACAAGGTGAGCCGATACACCTACGAGGTGCATGGCATCCGCCATCTTGAGAGAGTGGCTGACATCAGGGCGAGTCTTTCTGGAATGTCGGGTTCGCTGCTGTTGGCAAACGATGAGTTGCCCGATGATGTTCCATCCGAGCGTCTGCTGTTTGGCGGCGAGGTAAAGGACGGTCAGATCAGGGGCGGCTTCTACACCTTCGGCTATCGCCAGAAGAGCACCGAGCCCCATGTGTTCAAGCTCTACATCAAGAGTCGCACGGGCAAGTTGCATGTTCTGGAGCAGGACGTAACCCAGCAGGTCCGTTCCTTCCCTGTAGAGGGCCATATAGGCAATGTTCATCTGGTATTGAACTTTGATTTCGGCATTCCGGAGGATTCCGGAGGCATCAAGGACGATGCCGGATTTGACGTAGGAGCCGATGACTGGGCAGACGTAAACACGGATATTCAGTGTTAGAAAATATGCGATTCAGAAAGTTTTCAGGTAAAATAAACCAATTATATATTTAATGTTTCAGTAAATTTAATTATCTTATGAACAAAATTTATTTATTAACCGCAGCCTTTGCCGTAATGGCATCGCTGTCAGGATGCTCGGACACCGAGCTCGCAAGCATTGACACCGTTCAGGAAAAGACCCCAATCGGCTTCCATACCGTTGGCAGCCAGATGGGATCTAGAGCAGAGATTATTGATGCTGGGAATATCACATCAACGGACTTCAAGGTTTATGCCTTTGATGGTGATGGTAACGCTTTTATGGGTGAAAATGATACTGAGCCCGCATGGAATGGTGTTGAAATTAATCACACAACTGGAAAATGGGACTATGCTAATAGTGCTAATATCAAATATTGGCCAGGTACAGTAAAACCATTGGATTTTTATGCTGTAAATCCTGCTACATTTGATATGGAGAATATGATGGCTCATTATGGTTGGAATTTTAATAAAGCTAGCCAGCAAATTACATATACTTGCATTGATGAATTTGGACAAAACAAAGGTATTTCCAATCTAGACGTAATGTATGCTACAGCAAAAAATCAGACTAAAGATAATAATGCAGGTAAGGTTGGTTTAGTTTTCAAGCACATATTGTGTCAGGTTGCATTTAAAGCAAAAACTCAAGATGCAAATATGCAAGTTGAAATTGAGAGTATAAATATTCACAATGTAAACACAGGAGGTATCTTCACAATACCAACTGGTACCCCAGCCAATACAGATTGGCAACTTACCGGAATATCTAGAACATTCTCGATAGGAATGAATGGAACAACATCTGTAAACAATACCGGTACGGATGTCTTTACAAAGTCTATTCTCTTCGTTCCACAGCAGTTAACGAAATGGGCAACTACAGCATCAACACCAATGACTATTGAAGAAGCTGATGTTGCCAAGCAATGTTATTTGGAGATAATCTGCAAGATTTCAATTGATGACACGTATCCACATGGTACTGCAACAAAATTTGAGAAGCTCTATGTACCATTCGAAGCTGATTGGCAACCAGGCAAGCGTTATGTCTACACCTTGATATTCGGTGGTGGTTACACAGAAAAGGGAAATCCAGTTTTAACTCCAATAAGTTTCGAACCATCCGTAGAAACATGGAAAGATGAAAACAAAGATATTAACAACCAGCAGTAACCGTCATTAGGCAAAAACTTCACAAGCAAGCCCAATTACAAGATAAAAATCCCCTGCAAGAGAACAGCAACAAGCTACCTCTTGCAGGGCTTTTTTATATCCCTACCTTTTTTACCCATAAGTTTTAAGAAGGCCATTTTACCCATAGATTAAAGACCCCTGTTTTCCCCATACGCCCTGGGCTAGGAGCTTTTGGGCCTTCAGCCCGTTCTTGAACCACATGAGAAAGTTCTGTATTTTCATATTCCACAGAGATATTATCATATCCCACGGATATATTATTTTATCTCTCAGAAATAATATTATATTCCACCGAGATATTATTTTATCTCTCAGAGATATTTTCATATTTCACGGAGATATTAGCCCCGTCCTTTTAGAAATAAAGATAAACCAGGGAACTGTAGAGCTGGACGGAGAGAACGTAGAGGAGATAGAGCGGAGCAAAGACGCGGATGCCGAAATACGACGCCTCATAAGCCTCCGTGAGCGAACGGAAGCGGTTGCTCGCCACACCAAAGGTGAGACTCATCACCATGACCGCAAAACAAATGTACGGAAGGAGACTCTTCGTAAAACTACTGCCCCAGATGCCACCCATCACGTTCAGCAATATAGCATGGGGAACCATCGTGAGACAAACCATCACGAAGACGAACAGCAGAAACTCGAAAAACACCACTCGCATGGCTACCCGCTGGCGATATTCCCTGCCGTTGAAATGAAGCAGACCGCTCCTGTAGAGTGCCCCCAGCGAGATGCAGAGCAGCAGGAGCCAGACCAGCATCGGCTGCATCAGATTCTCCGTAAAGCGTCCGAAGAACCATCGGATGCCCTCGGCATTGAGCAACGTGCGCGGGAAGGTTTCCGGCATCGCAGCCGTCTGCAGCCACGATACCAGCACCAGAACGCACTGGCCAACCAGCAATCCGCTAGCCAGCCATGCCCCCAAACGGGTCAACTTCCGATAAATCGATATCCTATTCCTCATAGTCCTATTCCCCATGACTTATCTCCCTCGTGACCTACTCCTCGTCAGCCACGAGATTATCAATATCCAGGATGCGCAGTTCGCAGGCCCTTACCACCAGTCGGGTGGCATTCACGCTATTGCCGTTGTTGCCGTCAGGAAACAGCTTCTGCACCAGCTCGTTCTGGCGCTTCTCCAGACTCTTCACGCCGAAAGGCATTCCTCGCAGGCCAGTAATCTGCTCCTTGGTGTAGCCCAGGGCAAGATGGCGCAGAAAACGCTCGTCATATTCATCAATCTCGTAATTGATGAGAGCCTCCTGGCGCATCAGCTCACTGTTCACGCTCTTCTTGAATCGCTCGATAATCTTCTTCAGGATAGGCTGGTTGAAGACCATCTTCTTGCCGCCCATGCAGCTCGCCACATCACCACGGGTGAGCAGTTCACCGCTCTTTAGGATGATTCCGTCGCATCCGGCATCCAGCGCATCCACCCAAAGCTTCTCGTTGAGGATCTCGCCTGTAAAGATGAGCACCTTCACGTCGGGATACTGCTGCTTGGTGCTGCGGCAGATTTCCACGCCAATGGTGGTAGAACCGCCCAATCCCAGATCGAGCAGCACGAGGTCAGGCTTCTGCGCCTTGATAAGTCGCCAGTAAGCCGGTTCGTTTTCGGCAGTTCCAATGATTTCTGCCTCAGGAATGTCAGTCTTGAAGATGCCCTCGGTACCTTTCAGCTCCAGTGGCACATCTTCTACTATAATCACTTTAAAATTCTCCATATCTCTATTCTATTTTTAGTATTTCTATTCAACTCCAGCTTGAGTTTTCTCATTCTGAACTTCTGTTATTTCTAATTCAACCTTATGTTTCCATCTTTCCTTCAAGCCCTCGAAGTCGATTCTCTTAACGACCGCTACAGGCAGGACAGCCGTGATGATAGCACTGCCGTCAGATCCGGCAGTGGAACTGAGACCGCAGCCGCGCAAGTTGGTAATATCACCTACCTCTCTGGCTATCTGTCTTGCCACGAGATAATTGACATCCACGGTAGTTGAAGAAAAGAAATCGGTAATCTGGCGGGAAACGTAAGCCGACTCATGCTGCTTCACATACACCTCGGCATAAGGATTTCCGTCCGTAGTCTCGATTCTGATGTCGCACTTCTTCGTATTGGCTATCAGGATTTCGAAAAGACGCTCCAGCAGGTGGTAATCCAGCCTTACCATGCCCTTCGCCTGCTCCATCGCCTGCGTACTCAGCATGGTATATACCGATTTGTAATACTCTATCAGCTCGCGCAGCGATTCCACATCATCGGGATTGGTTTCGATGAGCTGTCGGATGCGCGACGGATAATACATCGTTTCGTGTTTCAGGGCAGAGAGACAGTTGTCGAGCACCTGATTGGCAACATACAGCTTGTCGCCCTCGTATTCCGTTCGATGGATTTCATCTTCCAGCAGTTCCAGTCTGCTGTAGTCCTTCCGGACATCTGCAATGCCGTCGTTCAGCGCTTTCTCGATGCGCACCACCACCTCGTTGAGCTGTTCGCTGTTGGCTCTACGGCTGGTTTTCTCATCCCATATCTCGCTGATTCGCTGCAGCTTTTCCTTGTCAGAGCTGCTGCTGAGCAGAATCTGGTTGATGGTATTCACCTTGTCTACGGCGAAGCGATAGCGCAGGATGTGGCGATAATACAGCAGATAGTAAGCCAGCGGCAGCTGCAGCAGGAGGAGTATCAGGAGAACCACCGCCACATTCTTGGAGTTCTTGGAAACCTCCATCGTGCGCACGTATTCATCGAGCGTATTGTCGGCGCTCATCTCCCTGAAGAGCTGGGTGTAGACCTTGTTGTTGCTGGCATACAGGTCCCACTGGTGGAGCGCCAGGGCTGCCACAGCACTCTCGTTGCGGATATCGAGAATCACGTTGTAGTCGGTTGGCAGACTGTCTCTGAGCCACTGCAGTTCGGCTATGGCTCCCGACTTGGGATACTTCACCATCAGGAAGGTTCCCTTAGGTCGGAGCGAGAGATAATGGCGGTTGAGATACTCTCTTGCTGAATCGGCGAAGGCAAGCGTGCGCTCGTAATGACCATTGACATTGCTGAAATAGGCGCTGTCGGCATACTGGTCGGCTCGCTGCAGATTGAGCGGCTTCTGAACGGCTGTACGCTTGTGCTGATGATGAGAGCCATGAGATTTCTGCATCTTTGCCCAGGCGCTGCCTGAAGGAAGACATGAGAACAGGGCTATCAGCAACGACAGCAGGAGCATACGACCCGCAGGAAGGCGGAAGGCAAAACGGCTCCCCTTGCCCACCTTGCTTTGTACAGAAATATCGCACTTGTCAAACATGCGGCTCGTCTTCTTGTATTTCTCGATGATTCCCTTGCAGTTGATCAGTCCGAAACCATGTCCGCCGGTATAGGCGCGGTCGAAGACATGAGCCAGCTGTTCCTCGTCCATACCCCTTCCGTTGTCCGTGATGGAAATCTCCACATACTTATCCTCTGCCTTGACCTGAGCCTCGACGACCACCTCGCCACCGGCAGGAGTAAACTTCCTGGCGTTGTCGGCTATCGTATTGATCATGAAGAGCGTCAGGGCACGGTCGGCTTTCAAAACAGCATCCGTCGGCTTCACCACGAGCCTGATGCCCTTCATCTGGAAGCTCGTCTTTCCCTTCTCCACAATGTCGAAGAGCTGTTGCAGGGAGAAGCTCTCAATGCGGAGATTCAGCATTCCCTGCTTCATCTGAATCCAGCGTGTCAGGGTACTGTTATAAACTTCAATGACATCTACCAGTTCCAATATATACTGGTAGCGCTGTTTTCTTACCTCCTCAGTTTCACCACCCTTGCAGAGTCGGGTCACCTCGTTCAGCATACGGTTTATATACGAAAGATTTGAGTTGGCAAACTCCACTTTGGTGCGCTGCTCCACGTTGCGTTCCTTGTTGGCAGATACTCTCATCGTCAATTCCATACGGCGTTCTGTTTCCTCTTCAAACTTCTCAAGGAATTCTTTATGTTTCTGAGCATTAAGTTCCATTCGTTCATGCAGAGGTTTAAGCAGTTCTTCCGTGGATTCCTCCTTGGCTTTCTTGCGCTTCATATAGTCGAAGACATAGAGCAGGATGACGGCAATGACAATCATGGCTATCACGGCGATGATCATGACATTGAGAATCGTGGCGATATCGTCGAGCTGGGCTGCACGGGCTTCGAGCTGGCGGTCCTGTCGGGAAGACTCCTGCAGGTCGAGATAGGCGTTGCGGTTGTAGTCGCTCTTCACCTTGTCGTCGAGTGCGGAATAAGCCAGACTCATCTGCTCGCGGATGGAAGCCACGAGGTCGGGCGCCTGGAAGATAGCCTTGTTGTCATAGAGCGCATGGTTCAGACAGTCGAGCGACGACTGGTAATCCCTGATTTGCCAATAGCACTCGGCAAGGGTACGATGGGCTCCTGCCGTCTGATAAACATCGCCATAGCTGCTGAAGAGATTGAGCGCCCGCTGGGCAAAGTTGCCGGCAAGCAGGTTGGCTGGCATCTGCTCGATGTTGAGATACTGGAAGGCAGGCAGGTTGTTCCTGATGAGGAACTCCCGGTTGTCTTCATCCTGGATATGTTCGCTGATAGCTTGAAGGGCATTCGCCTGCCAGTAAGGATAAGGATTAGGACCGCTCGCCAGCATGTAGCATCTGATGAGCATATCGAATTCTGCCTGCAGAATCTCGTGCTGAGTACCGTGGGTAATCGCTCCACCCGAACCGTAATTGTAGAGATAGTTCAGATACTGGGCTGTGTCCTGCTCCAAGGCGTCAGGGTCTATCTGGTTCAGGGCTTGCATCATCGGCTTCTCCAACTGCACATAATAGAAATAGGTGGAAGCCACAACCGCAAACTCTGACTGGGCATAGACCGCACGCTGATATTCACGAGGAGGAAGGTTATCAGTCTCCTCGCCTATTCGGCGCAGTCGGCGCATCGCTTTCTCACGATAGGCGTAGAAATCCTTGTTGCGGGCTTCCCGCTGACAGAGTCGCATATTCTGGACGTCGGCAATAAGGAGTTCTATCTGGTTGTCGCTGCGTTCTTCCACCTGGTTGAGCCACTGTTTGGCAAGCTTGTAATCCATCTTGGCTATAGCCACGAAGGCAAGGTTGTTGCAAGCCTCTGCATAACCGGTAGGATAATCGCCGGAAAGAGCTAAGGCTCTCTTTGCCAGCACTTTGGTAGAGTCGAGGTTGCGATAGTGAAGAGCATAGGATTGGCTGTTCAACTTATCCACCTCATACTGATGGGCAGGCGAACAAGCTGAAAAGAAAAGCGCCGCCACCACCACAAGGTTGATGACGACGCTATAAAGATGACATTTCTTTTTATGCATAAGCATAAAAACCAAACAACTTTTATTTAAAAACGATTTTCAAAATTAAGCGCGAGCCTTGGCAATATAGCCAAGAGCTTCCTGGCACTTAGCTGTGATAGCAGCCCAGTCGCCAGCAGCAACAGTCTCCTTAGGGAAGAGCTTAGAGCCCATACCTACACAGAGAACGCCAGCCTTGATCCAAGGAGTAAGATTCTCCTCTGTTGGCTCTACGGCACCTGTTACCATGATGTTGCTCCAACGCAATGGTGCCATCACATTCTTGACGAATGAAGGACCACCTACGTTACCTGCAGGGAATACCTTGGTCACATCGCAACCTGCTGCCTGAGCATTGTTGATTTCTGTAACAGAACCACAACCTGGTGAATATGGTACCAGGCGACGGTTGCAGACTGGTGCAATGTCAGGGTTGAAGTTAGGACCTACGATGAAGTTGGCACCCAACTGGAGATAGAGAGAAGCTGTACCAGCGTCAACCACTGTACCAGCACCCAAGATCATCTCAGGGCAAGCCTTGTCAGCCCACTTTACCAACTCACCGAAAATCTCGTGAGCGAAGTCACCTCGGTTAGTAAACTCGAAAACGCGAACGCCACCCTCATAGCAAGCCTTGATTACGTTCTTGCATATTTCAACGTCCTTATTGAAGAATACAGGAACCATACCAGTCTCTTTCATGGCTGCCATGACCTGCATTTTGCTAAACTTTGCCATTTTTATTTTAATGTTAAGTGTTAAATGTTATCGCTGAACGCGACCATTAGCGTTACCGCCAGCAAGACTCTCTACCTCATCAGCAGAAACGAGGTTGAAGTCGCCAGGGATAGTGTGCTTCAATGCAGAAGCAGCTACTGCGAACTCCAATGCCTCTGCCTGAGTCTCCTTGGTCAGGAGACCGTGGATCAGACCACCAGAGAAAGAGTCACCACCACCTACGCGGTCGATGATAGGGTTGATATCATAGTGCTTGCTCTGGTAAAAGTCCTTGCCGTCATAGATAAGAGCCTTCCAGCCGTTGTGTGTAGCAGAGAGAGACTCACGGAGAGTAGAAACAACATACTTGAATCCGAACTCCTTCATCATACCCTGGAAGATGCCGTAGTAACCCTCAGCATCTGTCTTGCCGCCCTCTACGTCAGCATCTGGCTTGAAGCCCAGGCAGAGCTGAGCATCTTCCTCATTACCGATGCAAACGTCAACGTACTTCATCAAAGGACGCATCACAGAGATAGCCTTCTCTGAAGTCCACAGCTTCTTGCGGAAGTTGAGGTCAACAGAAACAGTTACGCCATGACGCTTAGCAGCCTCACAAGCCAACTTGGTCAACTCAGCAGCCTTGTCGCTGATAGCAGGAGTAATACCGCTCCAGTGGAACCACTGGGCACCCTCCATGATCTTATCGAAATCGAAATCTGCAGCATCAGCCTCTGCGATAGCGCTGTGAGCACGGTCGTAGATAACCTTTGATGGGCGCATAGAAGCACCAGTCTCAGCATAGTAAAGACCAACACGGTCGCCACCACGAGCAATGAAATCAGTGTTCACACCATAGCGACGGAGAGCATTCAGGGCAATCTGACCAATCTCGTGCTTTGGCAGCTTAGATACGAAGTAAGCCTCGTGACCATAGTTAGCCAAGCTGACAGCTACGTTAGCTTCACCACCGCCAGGGATGATGCGGAATGAATCACTCTGAATGAAGCGCTCGTTGCCTTCTGGTGACAAACGAAGCATAATTTCACCTAATGTTACAATTTTTGCCATTGTTGATAGTTTTAATTTATTGTTTTTATGTTTGTTTGTAATTGACAATTCTAGGAACTCATCATTACATGATCTTGACAATGTTTTAAGTCACCGTCTCATATCGTTGGCAAAAATAACCATAATTTCCCAAATAACGAAATAAAAAGGGATTTTTTTTCGTTTTTACCCGTATTTTTCCTTTTTTCAATACTTTTTTTTGGTTTTTGTGCAAAAAAACAGCTGTGTATTCGCACAATTCATTTTTTTATTGTATATTTGTGCCCGAAAGTATGAACTGTGGTCGCACACACATGCTTTGGTTCAATAATCAATTGATGGAAATGCACAGCCGGCACATATTACTATATAATAATGTTCGCGCGAAGCTTTCCTCAAAAATAAATACTTAAAACAATGGCCGAAAAAATCAGAATCAAGGATATTGCTGAAAGAGCTGGCGTATCCGTCGGAACGGTTGACCGAGTTCTCCATGAGCGCCCCAACGTATCCAAGACTGCCCGTGAAAAGGTGGAGAAGGCGCTGAAGGAGATGAATTACCAACCCAACATGTACGCCAGTGCATTGGCGTACAACAAATCGTACACCTTCTATCTGCTCATCCCTAAGCACGAATCGGAAGCTTACTGGGAAGAGATAGAGGAAGGTGCAAAGAAGTGTGAAGAGGTGCGCCGCGATTTCCATATCGACGTAGAAATCAGATTTTACGAGCGCTCCAATGAGGATTCGTTCCGTGATATGTCGAAAGAGATTCTGGAAGCACAGCCTGAGGGCGTCATCGTGGTTCCGTCTTCGCTCGCCGTAACACGGGAGTTGACCGTACAGCTGCATCATAAAAGCATCCCCTTCATCCTCCTCGACTCATACATGCCCGACCTGCGTCCGCTCTCATTCTTCGGTCAGGATTCGTTCTGCTCTGGCTTCTTCTCAGCCAAGGTGCTGATGATGATTGCCAGTGGCGAAAAGGAAATCATGCTGATGAGACAGACCAAGGACGGAAAGGTGGTCAGCAAGCAGCAGGACAACCGAGAGGTAGGTTTCCGCCACTACATGCACGATCACTTCCCACAGGTGGAAATCAAGGTACTCGACCTGCCGCTCAACGGAACCCGAAACGAATACGTGAAGATGTTGGAGAGATATTTTGCCGAGCATCCGGATACGCATCACTGCATCACCATGACATCGAAGGCACATATCGTGGGCGACTTCCTCCTGAAAACCAACCGCCGTAATGTTCAGATCATGGGCTATGACATGGTGGAGAAGAATGCCCACTGTCTGCGCGAGGGAAGCATCTCGTTCCTCATCGCACAGCACGCCTACATGCAGGGTTACTACTGTGTAGACACCCTCTTCCGGGCAATCGTGCTGAAGAAGAAGGTGACCACCGTGAACTACATGCCTATCGAGCTGCTGATGAAGGAGAACGTAGACTTTTATCGCAGAACGCAAATCTAAAATGATTCTGATTGAAGGAAATAAGTATTTGAATATATACATAATTATAAATATATAAAAACAACTACAGAATGAAACTATCAAGCTTTATCAAGATTAACCCTGCCGACTCGGTAGTGGTTTGCTTGCGCCAAATGAAGAAGGGCGAAGAGATTGAGGTAGATGGTAAGACCATCACCCTGTTGCAGGATACTCCTGCTGGACATAAGGTGCTCATCGACAATGCTGCCGAAGGAAAGGACATCATCAAGTATGGTTATCCAATCGGCCACGCCAAGAAGGACCTGAAGCAGGGCGAATGGGTGAACGAGAATAATCTCAAGACCAATCTTGCCGGAACTCTGGAGTACACCTACAACCCTGTAGACGAGCAGTTGAGCATCGCACAGGAGAACCGCACCTTCAAGGGATTCGTTCGCAAGAACGGCGAAGTAGGTGTAAGAAACGAGATCTGGGTGGTCCCTACTGTGGGCTGCGTGAACGGAATCGCAGAGAAGCTTGTTGAACTCCTGAAGAAGGAGACCAACTGCGAGGGAATCGACGCCATCCACGCATGGCACCATAACTATGGCTGTTCTCAGCTTTCAGGCGACCATGAGAACACCCGTAAGGTGTTGCGAGACATCTGCCTTCATCCAAATGCTGGCGCTGTGCTCGTACTCTCTCTCGGCTGTGAGAACAATCAGGCTGACGCTTTCATGGAGATGCTTGGCGACTACGATAAGGACCGCATCAAACTTCTTGTAACACAGAAGGTTGAAGGCGATGAGCTGGAGGAAGGCATGAAGCTGCTCCGTGACCTCTATCAGAAGGCTAAGGAAGACAAGCGCGAGGACGTGCCGGTAAGCAAGCTCCGCGTAGGTTTGAAGTGTGGCGGTTCTGACGGCTTCAGCGGAATCACAGCCAATCCATTGGTAGGTGAATTCTCTGACTGGCTGGTTGCTCAGGGCGGAACATCTATCCTCACCGAGGTGCCTGAGATGTTTGGTGCAGAGACCATCCTGATGAACCGTTGTGAAAACAAGGAACTCTTCGACAAGACTGTTCACCTCATCAACGACTTCAAGGAGTACTTCCTCAGCCACGGTGAGCCAGTTGGCGAGAATCCTTCTCCAGGCAATAAGGCTGGTGGAATCTCTACCCTCGAAGACAAGGCGCTGGGCTGTACACAGAAGTGCGGCCGTGCTCCGGTCAGCGGCGTATTGCAGTATGGTGATCGTCTGGAGACTACCGGTCTCAACCTCCTTTCAGCTCCAGGCAATGACCTCGTAGCAGCCACAGCACTGGCTTCTGCAGGTTGCCAGCTCGTACTCTTCACCACCGGTCGTGGAACGCCATTCGGCACCTTCGTACCAACCATGAAGATTTCTACCAACAGCAATCTGGCAAAGAACAAGCCAAACTGGATTGACTTCAATGCTGGTGAACTGGTAGAGGGTACTGAGATGAAGGATCTTGTACGTAAGTTTATCAATAAGATTATCGCCGTAGCCAATGGCGAGGAAGCCCGCAATGAGAAGAACGGCTACAGCGAAATCTCCATTTTCAAGAATGGAGTAACATTGTAACATTAAATATAAAACATGAGTAATAAAAAAGGTTTGCTGGCGCTATCGCCGTTATTTCTGCTGATTGTCCTCATCGCAGTGTTCACCGTCTATTCTACGGATGCGACTCACAAGGACACCAGCTTGTCGCTCACCGTGGCATTCATGATATCCAGTATCTATGCCGTGGCGATTTCGGGTGGAATGCCCATCAAGAAGCGAGTAGATACCTACAGTAAAGGTGCTGGTGCCAACAACCTGATGCTCATGTTGTGGATATACGTACTGGCAGGTGCGTTCGCAGCATCGGCAAAGGCGATGGGTGCTGTAGACGCCACCGTGAACCTGGCGCTGAGCGTTCTGCCTGCCAGCATGATTCTTCCAGGACTCTTCCTGGCGGCTTGCTTCATCTCCGTCTCCATCGGTACCAGCGTAGGAACGGTGGTGGCGCTGGTTCCTATTGCAGCCGGACTGGCTAGTTCCATGCACGGCAATGTGGGTATGATGACCGCCATCATCGTGGGTGGCGCCTATTTTGGCGACAACCTTTCGTTCATCTCTGATACGACGGTGGTGGCAACCCAAACGCAAGGTTGCCGGATGAGCGATAAGTTCAGGGTGAATTCGCTCATCGTGGGTCCTGCAGCCCTCATCATCCTCGGCGTCTATGCCGTGATGGGAATCGGTCTTCAGGCTCCAACCGACATTGCAGACGTGGAATACGTCAAGGTATTACCTTATATATTAGTACTCGTCTGCGCCATAGCCGGCATGAACGTGATGGCTGTTCTGGCAATGGGCACGATCCTCTGTGGCTTCATCGGCGTGGCAAGCTACTATCTCGGTTCTCCCCTCTCCTACGATCTGTTTGGCTGGTTCTCGGCAATGGGCAATGGAATCACGGGCATGGGCGAGCTGGTGATTATCGCCATGATGGCAGGCGGAATGCTGGAAATCATCCGGGAAAACGGAGGAATCAACTATATCATCGACAAGATTACCGCCCGTGTTCACGGCAAGCGTGGAGCCGAACTCTCCATTGCTGCGCTCGTATCGCTGGTGAATATCTGCACAGCCAACAACACGGTGGCAATCCTGACTGTAGGAAATATCGCAAAGAAGATAGGTGATAAGTTTGGCGTAGACAACCGCAAGGCAGCCAGTATCCTCGACACCTTCTCGTGTATGGTGCAGGGAATGATTCCTTACGGAGTTCAGATGCTTCTGGCAGCCGGTCTGGCAGGAATCAGTCCGATGGACATTCTGCCCTATCTCTACTATCCGGTAGCCATCGGTATTGCCGCATTCCTCGCAATCATCTTCCGCTATCCGAAGCGATATTATTAAACAGAAAAATATCATTTAAAAATCAGGCGATATGAACTTTTTACAGAGAAACCTTTTCATCAAGCTGCGTTCCGAGAATTTCGGAACCGATGAAGAACTGGAACCAATGACAACCTTCAAGATGCAGAAGATTGCCCAGATGATGAAGAACCTCAGCGACATTCCAGAGGGAGAAGTTCGCATGAACAACAGTTTTCTGAATCGCCGTCTTACCAAGATACAAGATGACGAACGCCATGCTATCGACACCTCGATAGAAACCGTCTACCTGCTGCGCATCATCGTGGGCAATGTGAACAGCATCCTGAAGAGCGGAATCAATCTGAAGGGAATCATCCAGCTGGGCAACTACCTGCGCACGAAAGGCGACAAGGTAGACTTCGTGAAACTGGAGAAATGGCTTACCAGACTTCGCATCCAGCGCATCGCACAGCTGGAAGGAAGCGTGCTCATCACCTTCTTTGACTTTGAACAGGACGAAATCCCGTTTGTTCGCCACGTAGAGCCTGGCGCATACAAGCATACGCTGCGCTCGCTCTATTACAACATTACGGAGCATCAGGACATCCAGTTTGAACAGAACAATGCCGGCTTCGTACATACTACTGGAGGCACCATGCGCAAGAATCTGCGCCGAAGCATGCGCTTCCTGCAGTATGCTCCGATAGAGACTATGAGCAATTTCATGAACAACTTCTTCCGTTCACTTTCGGAAATCGAAGAATAGTGAAATATAAATTTATATAAAAAACGAACACGTCTGATGCATATATCGGACGTTTTTCGTATCTTTGCAGTTATGAAAAGAAGTATCATAACAATAATTACCATTATTTTTACCCTTGGGCTTCATGCTCAAGTGCAATGTGAAGATACCTGCAGTCATGTACATGGTATTGACCTCAGCCATTACCAAGGGAATGTCTTTTGGGAAACTGTAGGTGATAATTCCAAGATGGCTTATGTCTATCTGAAAGCTACAGAAGGCGGAACCAACGTAGACGCCAAGTATAAGAAGAACATTGACCTGGCTCACCGGTACGGGCTCAAGGTAGGATCCTACCACTTCTACCGCGCCAGGATTCCGCAGCAGACGCAGCTGGAGAATTTCATGGCACAATGCCGACCTGGGGATCAGGACCTGCTGCCGATGATAGACGTGGAGACCAAGAGCGGACTGAAAACTGAAGAGTTCTGCGACTCGCTGTTCAAGTTCCTGCATCTGGTAGAAAAAGCCTACAGACAGAAGCCGCTCATCTATACTGGAGCCAACTTCTACGACCATTATCTGCTGGGCAAGCTGGACAGCTACAAGCTCATGATTGCCCAATACTCCAAGCGGGAACCCGTATTGGCAGACGGCAGAGACTTCGAGATGTGGCAGTATACAGGTAAAGGCAGACTGAACGGAATCAATGGTTATGTTGACAAAAGCCGCTTCATGGGAAGGCATAGACTGAGAGAAATCAGATTCAGACATCGATGACTTTGAACTTCGTTACTTTGAACTTGGAGCTTTGAACTTTAGGATTAGCTTCAGGGGGTAAAAGTGTGGGCTTGAGGTTAGAAAATCAATGATATCTGGAAATTAAAATATGTAAATCAATAAACTTTAAATAAAACTATGGCAATTATAAAATGTCCAGAATGTGGACGCCAAATTAGCGATAAAGCACCAACATGTCCAAGCTGCGGTGTAGAGATTGCGGGCAAAATCACCAAATGCCCTAACTGCGGAGAGGTATATTTCAATTATCTTGAAATGTGTCCTAACTGCCAGACTCCCAATCCGACATTGGTAGGTGGCAGAGGCGGATTCTCTCCTGCTCCTTCTGCACCGGTGCAGCCTGCACAGCCAGTGGAACCGGTTGCTCCAGTTCAGCAGCCAGCAAGACAAACCATGCAGCAGCCAGCAAGACAAACCATGCAGCAGCCAGCAAGACCGGCAAATCCGGGAATGCCTGCAACTCCTCCACCTCCACCAGTACGCCCAACGGCAGCTAACGGAAACGGAGGCGAGCAGAATCCGGCAAACAAGGAACCAGAAAAGAAGAAGGGAACCAGAAGCATTCTGATCATCTCGCTCATCTTCTCTGTTCTCGTCTGCGGAATCCTGTATTACTTCTATGACAATGCCAACAAGAACAAGGAGAAGGAAGCTTACGAATACGCCATGCAGAGTACTGACCCGATGGTTCTGCAGAGTTATCTGGACACCTACAAGGACGCAGACGAAGCCCACCGCGATTCGATTACAGCCCATCTTGACCGTTTGAAGCAGACGGATCAGGACTGGACCAATGCCGTGGTAAGCGGTTCTAAAGATGCGCTGCAGGCTTATCTGGAGAAATATCCGAACAGCATTCATAAGCAGGAAGCCATCAACAAGATTGATTCCATCGACTGGAATGTGGCTAAGAATGCGGATACGGCTGATGCTTATCAGACCTACCTGGATGACCACAGAGACGGTTCGCACATCGAAGAGGCTGAGAATGCCCTGAAGAAAGTGAAGGGGCGTGACCTGCAGCCGGAAGAGAAAGAATTTATCTCTAGTCTCTATCGCCAGTTCTTCCAGAGCATCAACGCTCATGATGGTGATGGGTTGCTCGCCAACTGCGAAGATATTCTCTCTTCACTGCTGGGCAAGAATTCTGCACCGAAATCGGATGTCGTTACCTTTATGGACAAGCTCTATAAGGAAGATGTTGCCAACATGAACTGGCACATCAACAATGATTATCAGATCAAGAAACGTGAGATTGGCGACAGCGAATATGAATATCAGGTAGTGTTCACCGCCAAGCAGGTGGTTGACAAGACTGACGGTTCCAAGCACGAACAGTTGTTCAAGATTTCGAGCACCGTTTCTCCTGACCTGAAGATTTCATCATTCAATATGTCGAAGGTAACTCCTGCTCAATAAAAAACATGGGAAAATAAAACATGGGAAAATAAAAACGCCCTGTAAGAACAAAAGCATTCAAGTTTCAATGACTTATTTTAAAAGCTTTTGCCCTTACAGGGTGATTTTGTTTATTGCATCTGACTTCTACTTTGCGTCCTTCATCTGGCGAAGCAACTCTTTCTGTCTGTCATTCAAGCCGGTTGGCAACTTCACATTATAGGTGATCATCAGATCACCGAAGGTTCCATCGCCACGGTCGTAACCCTTGCCACGAACACGAACCTTCGTTCCGTTCTGAGTCTCAGGCTTGATCTTCAACTTAATCTTCGAACCGTTGCTCAGCGTGATGATTCCTTCACCACCCAACAAGGCAGTATACATGTCGATGTTCACGTTCATGTTCATTTCGCCATTGTTGGTTCGAGCACCTTGCTGACCGCCGCAGCCGCCGTTGCAACCGCCAGTACCGAAGTCAGCACCTGCGCCATAACCGGCATTGGCTCCACCGAAACCGCCAAAGCCACCAAAGCCGCCAGTTCCAGCGCCGCCTCCGAAGCCGCCGAAACCAGCACCGCCCTGGCTGCTGCGGGAACGGCCGCCGCCAAAGAGATTTTCGAAGAAGCTGGAGAATCCACCTCCGCCACTTCCGAAACTGCTGAAGTCGAAGCCCTCAAACGGATTGCCGCCAGCGCCACCGGCACTGCCGCCACCAAATCCACCACCACCGAAGCCACCGGCGTTCTTCCAGTTCTCGCCAAACTGATCGTATTTGGCACGTTTATCTGGATCTGACAACACCTCATACGCCTCGTTCAAAGCCTGGAACTTAGCCTTAGCCTTCGGGTCGTTAGGGTGCAAGTCAGGATGAAACTGCTTAGCTCTCTTACGATAGGCTGCTCGAACATCCTTCTGAGGAATGTTCTTGTCAACACCAAGAATTTTGTAATAATCTACGAATGCCATATTCTTATACCTCCTATTTTTAATTATTTTTTGAATTATCCAACAAAAAGTATGCCGTAATTGCCAACTTTTTTGTACTTTTGCAGAGTAATAATAACTTTTTAGTAATATGAAACTAGTATTTGCAGCGCTCTTGCTGGCGCTTACCATCAACTCACCCGCTATGGCACAGCAACGTACCGTAAAACTGAGAGTGATCGAAACGAGTGACGTCCACGGTTCCTTCTTCCCTTACGATTTCATCAACCGGAAGCCAAAGGCAGGTACTCTGGCTAGAGTTTCTTCCTACGTCAACGACCTTCGAAAGACGTATAAGGACAATGTTATCCTCCTGGAGAATGGCGACATTCTGCAGGGACAGCCCACCTGCTACTATTATAATTATGTGAACACCCAGGCTCGCAACGTGGCTTCGGATGTGGTCAACTATATGAAGTATGATGCGCAGGCGTTCGGTAACCATGATGTTGAGACCGGTCATCCTGTTTACGACAAATGGATCAAGGAGTTGAACTGCCCAGTTTTGGGAGCCAACATCATCGACACCAAGACTGGAGAGCCTTACGTCAAGCCTTACATCATCCTGAACCGCGAGGGTGTGAAGGTTGCCGTGCTCGGCTTGCTGACTCCAGCCATTCCTAACTGGCTGACAGAGAATCTCTGGAGCGGTCTCCATTTCGAGAACATGGTGACCAGTGCCCGGAAATGGATGAAGCACATCCTGGAGAACGAGAAGCCGGACGTGGTAATCGGCGTCTTCCATAGTGGTAAGGACGGTGGAATCGTTACCCCTGAATATGAAGAGGATGCTTCGCTCAGAGTTGCAAAGGATGTGCCAGGTTTCGACCTAGTACTCTTTGGTCATGACCACACTCGATGCAACGAGACTGTTACCAATGTGGAAGGCAAGCCTGTTATTTGTCTCGACCCTGCCAATAACGCCCTCTCCGTAGCTGATGCAGAGATAACTCTGACCCTCAACAAGAAGAAGGTGAACGGTAAGAAGCAATATGTAGTGACTGACAAGAAAGTGGTAGGAAACCTTGCCGATGTGACAAAATGTCCTATCGACGAGGAATTCATGAAGGCTTTCGAGCCTCAGATTGCAGAAATCAACCAATATGTGGGCAAGCAGATTGGTACTTTCAAGAACACCATCCACAGCCGTGAATCGTTCTTCGGAAGCTGCGCCTTCAATGATTTCATCCTCAACCTGCAGCTCGAAATGACCAAGGCTGACATTTCCTTCAACGCTCCGCTCCAATTCAATTCCGCCATCAACGCTGGTCCTGTCTACGTGAGCGATATGTTCAACCTCTATAAATATGAGAATCAGCTCTACGTGATGCGCCTCACCGGTGAAGAGATTCGCAAGCATCTGGAGATGAGTTATGACCTTTGGGTGAACACCATGAAGAGTCCTGATGATCATCTGCTTCTGCTCGACACCCAGACCAAGGGCGATCAGCAGCGCCTGGGCTTCAAGAATCTCTCCTTCAACTTTGACAGTGCTGCAGGAATCGACTATGAGGTGGATGTTACGAAGCCAGACGGAGAGAAGGTGAAGATTCTGCGCATGAGCAACGGTCAGCCTTTCGATGAGAAGAAATGGTACAATGTAGCCGTAAATAGCTATCGTGGCAATGGTGGCGGAGAGCTTCTCACTCGTGGCGCCGGAATTCCAAAGGACAGTCTGGACAGTCGAATCATCTACCGCAGCAAGCGTGACCAGCGCTACTACCTGATGGAAGCTATCGAAAAGATGGGCACTATCGAGGCTAAAGCCAACAACAACTGGAAGTTCGTACCGGAAGCATGGACCAAGCCTGCTGCCCAGCGCGACTATGAATTGCTGTTCGGCAAGGAAAAATAACTGAGTCCACTTTAAAAAGTAGTTTTTGGTTCTTTTTTCTACAACCCCATTTGATTATCAGATGGTTACTTTTGGAGGAATTATCAAAAATGAATTTTTAAAGTGGGCTCATAACTGAACTTTCGCAAGTTTCTTCCCACACGCCGGTGACCGTTGGTTCAGAGCGTGTGGGACTAACTTGCAAAACTTGAGAAAAAATATATTATGAAGTATTGGTTTATATTTTGCAAGAGTGACCTCTTGCTGGAGAAGAGAGAAGACGGAACCTATACGATTCCATGTAGTGAGGAATGTCCGATAGAGACAAAGCCCTGGACCCACATCCTCAACATCACTCCGATGGAGGACGGAACGGAGGTGAAAACCTTCACCATTCCGGAACCCGTCACAGACCATCCGAAGTTCGAGATGTGCGGTCTGCGTCCCAGTTTCTATAAGCTCACACCTGAGCTTTATCAGAAGGCTGGCAAGTGCCAGGAACTGAACTACTGGGACATGAACACCCATTTCTGCGGCGTCTGTGGCGCTCCGATGCAGATGGCAACCGACATCAGCAAGAAATGCACCCAGTGCGGCAAGCAGGTCTGGCCATCTCTCGCCACCGCCATCATCGTGCTCATCAAGAAGGGCGATCAGGTTCTTCTCGTTCATGCCCGCAACTTCAAGGGCAACTTCGATTCTCTCGTAGCCGGATTCGTAGAGACGGGCGAAAGCCTGGAAGAAGCCGTGCATCGCGAGGTGATGGAAGAGACGGGACTTACCATCAGGAACGTGAAGTATTTCAGTTCCCAGCCATGGCCTTATCCAAGTGGACTGATGGTGGGCTATACGGCAGAATATGTGGATGGAGAAATCCACCTGCAGAAAGAGGAACTCTCTCGCGGTAAGTGGTTTAGCAAGGACAACCTCCCTATCCTTCCTGAGAAATTATCCATTGCCCGCCGCCTGATTGACGCCTGGCTGGAGGGCAAGATTTAATAGTTGAACGCAACAAGAAACTTTTGTTCTGAACAAGAAACAAGAATGCAACAAGAGATGAAAGAGAAACTTTGGAATGCTAACTATGTGAAGGTGATGACGACCAATTTCTTGCTCTACTTCGCCTTCTATCTTCTCACCCCGTTGCTCCCGCTCTATCTGAGTGAGACCTTCGGGACAACGAAGGATGTAATCGGCATTGTACTGAGCGGATATACTGTGGCAGCCCTCATCGTCCGCCCCTTCAGCGGCTATGTGGTAGACGGGTTCTCTCGAAAGAAAGTATTGATGATCTGCCTGGCATCCTTCGCCATCTTCTTTGCAGGATACATTGCTGCCAGCACCATCCTGATGTTTGCCATCTGCCGAACCCTGCATGGCGGACCGTTTGGCGCCGTAACCGTTGCCAACAGTACCTGCGCCATTGATGTCCTGCCTGCCAGCCGCCGCAACGAAGGCATTGGCCTCTACGGACTGAGCAACAATTTCGCCATGGCAATAGCTCCGTCTGTCGGAATCTATCTCCATAATATGGTGGGCAGTTACATAGTGCTGTTCTGGATTGCCTTCATCGTAGCCATCGCTTCGGTGGTGATTGCCGGAACGGTTCATCTGCCGGAGAAGGAGATTGTGAAGAACAAGGAGAAGCTGTCCCTGGACCGATTCTTCCTGACCCGTGCCTGGCTGCTCGCCATCAACATCTGCATGTTTGGTTTCTGCTGGGGTGTTCTGAGCAACTATCTTGCCATCTACAGCAAGGAAGAACTCGGTATTACGGGCGGAACGGGAACCTATTTTGCCATTCTTTCGATGGGCTTGTTCCTCTCCCGCTTGCAGGGTCGTAAGGCACTGAGCAAAGGCAAGTTAACGCAGAATGCAGCCGAAGGAATGCTGATTTCGCTGGTGGGCTTCATCATCTTCGTCGCCATCAAGCATCCAGTAGCCTATTACCTCTCAGCCGCACTCATCGGTCTGGGCAACGGTCATCTCTATCCTGCCTTCCTGAATATGTTTATCAATGTGGCGCGCCACGACCAGCGAGGCACAGCCAACAGCAGTATTCTTACGGGTTGGGATTTGGGATTCGGAATCGGCTGTCTGCTCGGTGGTGTTGTGGCAGAGCATTTCAGCTACAACGGAACCTTCTGGATGGTAGCCATCGAAAATGCCGCAGCCGTCGTTCTGTTCTTTGCCGCCTCTAAAAGCTTTTTCGAGAAGCGGAGAAGAGTAGAATAGAATTTTCAGAAAAAATGTTCCGTGAGAAAACGGAAAAAGAAACAAAAAAATGAGGGTGTGCCATCAACAAGATGGTGACACACTCTCAACTGTTTTCCAATGCTGTATTTCTGCTTAGAATGGAAGATCGTCAGCGCTTCCACCTGCTGCAGGAGCTGCTGGCTGAGCTGGAGGGAATGGAGCAGTAGCACCTGCTGCAGGAGCAGCTGCAGGAGCTGGCTGAGCAGGAGCTGCACCCATAGGAGGGAATGCTGAAGCACCAGGCTGCATTCCACCCATTGCGCCAACAGCGTTAGGATCTACGCGCTGCACGTTCCATGCGCGGATACTGTTGAACCAACGACCCTGATACTCGTGAGCATCAATATCGAAGGAAACCAAAATCTCTTCACCACTCTGAATATTGAACTGAGCCATACGGTCTGCGCCAAAAACATCAAAGCACAACTTCTTAGGATATGCTTCGTGAGTTTCGATAACATAAGACTGAGCCTTCCACTCGCCTCTCTGAGAAACGCCGCTTCTTTCTGGTAAAACGGCAATAACCTTTCCTTGTAATTCCATATTAATATTTTAAAGTTTTTATAGATTCAAACGATTCTGACTGCGAAATTACTAAAAATAGTTCTAAAACTCAAACTTTTATCCAATTATTTTTGTGTATGAACAATATTTTTTGTATTTTTGTGCTCAATTAAGCGATTATGCTAAATTAAATAGGTGAATAAGAAAAATAAAAAATTAATTTAAAATAAATACTCATGAGATTTACAGTTTCAAGTTCTGCATTGAGCAACAAGCTCAACATGCTAGCCAAGGTAATCAGCAGCAAGAATTCCTTGCCTATCCTTGATTGTTTCCTTTTCCAGGTAGCAAATGGTGAAATGACAGTTACTGCCAGCGATAGTGACAATATCATCAAGAGCACCATCGAACTGGCAGACAATGACGGCGAAGGCGAATTCTGCGTACCTAACAGAGTTATCCTCGATGCGCTCAAGGAATTGCCTGAGCAGCCTCTCAACTTTGATGTTGACACGGAGACCTTTGCTATCAAAATCGTTTACCAGAACGGTCTTTACAACTTCACCGGTCAGGATGCGGAAGATTACCCTCGCACACAGAGCATGAACGAGGCTTCTCATTTCATCGCCCTTCCTACAAACGTGCTGATTGACAACATCTCACGTTCTCTCTTCGCTACGGCAAACGATGAATTGCGCCCTGTAATGAACGGTATTTATTTCGACCTCACTGCCGATGCTCTCGCCATCGTTGCCAGCGACGGCCATAAGCTGGTGCGCAACAGAAACTACACCATCAAGAGCGAGACTCCAGCTTCTTTCATCCTTCCTAAGAAGCCAGCTTCCCTGCTCAAGGCTATCCTGACAAGAGACAGCGATGACGTGGAAATCAAGTTTGATGACCGCAGTGCCGAAATCCTTTTCGCTGACGGCGAGATGAGATGCAGACTCATTGACGGTCGCTATCCTAACTACAACTCCGTGATTCCTAACAATCCTAACGAGGTAACCGTAGACCGCAGGGCTCTCATCAGCGCCTTGCGCCGCGTAATGCCTTTCGCCAGCGAGAGCAGCCAGCTGGTTCGTTTCAGCATCGAATCAGGCAGAATGGAGGTTTCTTCTGAGGATATGGACTTCTCTACATCAGCCCGCGAGCAGATGTCATGCGAGTATGTGGGTTCGCCAATCAACATCGGTTTCAAGGGCAGCAGCCTGAACGAAGTGCTCAGCAATATCAATAGCGACAACATCATCCTCCAGCTCGCTGACCCTAGCCGTGCCGGAATCATCGTTCCTGCAGAGCAGACTGAAAACGAGGATGTCCTCATGCTCATCATGCCTATGCTCCTGAATGACTAAGGAGCAGCAGGCTTAACTGAATCGTCAGACAAATATTTTTAATAGAAAAATGAAACTCAACTTAAAGAAGCCTTTAATCGTGTTCGACCTTGAAACAACAGGCCTGGACATGGTGAAGGACAGAATCATTCAGATATCATACATCAAGGTAAGTCCGGACGGAACAGAGACAAGAAAGAACCTCTTCGTCAATCCGGAGAAGGAGATTCCTGCAGAGGTCGTAGCCCTCACAGGCATCAGCAACGAAGACGTCAAGGACGCTCCTACCTTCAAGCAGCTGGCTGCCACACTCGATAAGGAGTTTACCGGCTGCGACTTTGCCGGCTACAATTCCAACCATTTCGATATTCCGATGCTCGCAGAGGAATTCCTCCGTGCCGGAATCGACTTCGACTTCAGCAAGTGCCGCCTCATCGACGCTCAGACCATCTTCATGAAGATGGAGCGCAGAAACCTGGCTGCTGCCTACAAGTTCTTCTGCGGAAGAAAGATGGAAGAAGATTTCGAGGCTCATAGAGCTGACCAGGATACAGAAGCCACCTACCGCGTGCTGATGGCTGAGCTCGACAAATATGCTCCCGGCGTTCAGGACGAACCGGAGCGCGTGCTCAACAACGACATGGACGAGCTGGCTGCCTTCTCCAAGCAGAACGACAATGTAGACTTTGCTGGCCGCATCGTATGGCAGGAAGTGAAGGATGCTGACGGCAATGTAATGACCGATGAGAAGGGCGAGCCTCTGAAGCATGAGGTCTTCAACTTCGGCAAATACAAAGGCTGGGACGTTGGCGAAATCCTGACCCGCGACCCAGGCTACTTCACATGGGTTCTGGGCAGCGACTTTACCAACAATACCAAGCAGGTACTTACCCGTATTCGCCTCCGTGAATACAATAAGCGTATGGGGAAATAGGAGAATGTTGAAAGGAAAGAAAATAGTACTGGGCATTACGGGCTCCATTGCAGCCTATAAGTCCTGTCTCATCATCCGCGGGCTCATCAAGAAAGGCGCTGAGGTGCAGGTGGTCATCACGCCAGCCGGCAAGGAGTTCATCACTCCCATCACCCTCTCTGCCCTCACCCATAAGCCCGTGGTGAGCGAGTTCTTCTCGCAGCGCGACGGAACATGGAACTCTCATGTTGACCTCGGACTCTGGGCAGACGCCATGCTCATTGCTCCCTGCACCGCCTCTACGATGGGTAAGATGGCTCACGGCATTGCCGACAACATGCTCATCACCACCTACCTCTCAATGAAGGCGCCGGTCTTCATTGCACCAGCCATGGACCTGGACATGTACAAGCATCCATCCACCCAGGCTAACATGAAGACCCTCCTGGGCTATGGCAATCATATCATAGAACCGGAAGTGGGATTCCTTGCCAGCGGACTGGAAGGCAAGGGACGCATGGAAGAACCCGACATCATCGTGGAGTATCTTGAACGATTCTTCAGCGAGCAGGAAGACCTGAAGGGCAAGAACGTGATGATTACTGCCGGACCCACCTATGAGAAGATAGACCCGGTGCGCTTCATCGGCAATTATTCTTCCGGCAAGATGGGATTCGCCCTGGCTGAGGAATGCCTGCGCCGTGGCGCCAACGTAACCCTCATCTCCGGTCCCGTAGCGCTCTCGTGCAGTCCCGGAATCAACCGCATCGATGTGGAGAGCTGCGAAGAGATGTATCAGGCCTCTACCCTGGCTTTCCAGCAGGCAGATGCAGCCATCCTCTGTGCTGCCGTTGCCGACTTCAAGCCGAATGCCGTTGCCGACAGGAAAATCAAGCGTGAGAAGGACGACCTGGAATTGCGCCTCGTGCCTACGCACGATATTGCTGCTGCCCTGGGACAGATGAAGCAGAAGAACCAGCGAATCGTGGCTTTCGCCCTGGAAACCAACGACGAGGAAGCCAACGCACTGAAGAAGAGACAGAAGAAGAATGCCGACTTCATCGTGCTCAACTCCACCCGCAATCCGGGAACCACATTCCGCACGGACGACAATCAGATAACGATTATCTCAGAAAAGGGCAAGAAAGAATATGAGAAGAAACCAAAGACTGAGGTGGCTAAAGACATCATCAACGAATTGGCAAAAATCCTGTAAGTGGATGAAAGCTGTCTGTATGGTATGGATTCTGTTCTGTACTGTACAGACAGTTTCTGCGCAGGAGCTCCAGGCCAAGGTCACGATCAACCACGCCCAGATTTCGGGCACGGACAAGAGCGTCTTCGAAAGCCTGCAGCAGATCCTGGAGCAGTTTCTCAACGACCGCCAATGGACCCATCTGCAGTTTGCCAGGAAAGAGCGCATCGTCTGTAATTTCAACATTACGGTAAGCAAGTATGATAAAGATGCAAACATGTTTACATGCAAGGCGCTTATCCAGGCTAACCGACCGGTCTATAATTCGGCCTACACCACCACCATATATAATAATGTGGACCAGAACTTCACGTTCAAGTTTGCCGAGTTCGACCAGCTGGAGTTCAACGAGCAGCAGATAGACAATCAGCTGACGGCTCTCTGCGCCTATTATGCCTATCTCATCATAGGTCTTGACCTCGACACGTTTGCGCCCAAGGGTGGCGAAGATGTGCTTCAAAGATGCATGAACCTTGCCAACAACGCCCAGAACCTCGATTATCCGGGATGGAAGGCATTTGCCGATTCCAAGAACCGCTTTGCCATCATCTCCGATTATCTGGACGGCGCCATGGAACCCTACCGCCAGCTGCAGTATGATTATTACCGCAAGGGGCTGGACGAAATGGCAAGCAACGTGGAACGAGGCCGGGGCGAGATTACTACGGCTCTTACCACCCTTCTCCGGAAGGCGAGGGAAAACCGTCCGCTCAGTCTGCTGCCGCAGATATGGACTGATTACAAGAAGGATGAGCTTGCCAACATCTACAAGGGTCATGGAACTCAGAAGGAGAAGGAAGCCATCTACGAACTTCTCTTCAGCATCAACCCTTCTCAAAGCGCTTTCTGGGACAAGATAAAGGAATAAAGCCCCGGCTTTCTGCCAGGGTTAGAAAAAAGATTTAATGAATTATGCTCAAGCAACTGTATATTAGAAACTTTACGCTCATAGACGAACTGGATATAAGACTACATCCAGGCTTCTCTGTCATCACTGGCGAAACGGGTGCAGGCAAAAGCATCATCCTCGGAGCCATCGGCCTGCTGCTGGGCAACCGTGCCGACAGCAAGGCCATCAAGTCGGGCAAGGACCGTTGCGTGATTGAGGCTCATTTCGACCTCTCCAGATACGACATGAAGGGTTTCTTCGACGACAACGACATCGATTTTGATGCAGAAGACACCATCATCCGCCGTGAACTGACCAGTGCCGGCAAGAGCAGGGCTTTCATCAATGACACTCCGGTTCCCCTGACCAAGATGAGAGAACTGGGCGAACAGCTGGTGGACATTCATTCGCAGCATCAGAACCTGCTGCTGCAGAAGGAAGATTTCCAGCTCAACGTGGTAGACATCCTGGCTAAGGACGCAGCTCAGATCAAGACCTACCAGGCTGCCTATCAGCAATATCGCTCAGCCCAGGCTGAGTTGGAACGGCTGGAACAGGAACTCAACAGAAACCGTGAGAACGAGGAGTTCATGCGATTCCAGTATAAGGAACTCGACGAGGCGCATCTGGAAGCAGGCGAACTTGAGCAACTGGAGCAGGAATCAGCGACCCTGAACCATTCGGAAGAAATCAAATCAGCTCTCTACGAAGCCGACCATTCGCTTTCGGGCGATGAGGGAAGCATCCTGCAGCTGCTGCGCAATGCCAGCAACAGCATCAGCGACATCAGGGAGGTCTACCCCGAAGTGGCTGAACTTTCCGACCGCCTGGATTCCAGCTACATCGAACTGAAGGACATTGCGCAGGAAATCAGCCGAAGCCTGGACCGGATAGATTTCGACCCAGCCCGCCTGGAACAGCTCAATTCCCGACTGGATAAGCTCAACGCATTGCTGCAGAAATTCCATGTAGAGACCGTAGAGGAACTCATCGAAACCCGCGAACGTCTGACTCAGCAGCTTGACCATATCGACAATGGCGATGAGGACATCAGGCTCATGCAGAAGGAAGTAACCGACAAGCAGCTCAAGGCATTGTCGGCAGCCTATGCACTGACGAATCTGCGCAAGAAAGCCGCCAAGGCAATCGAGACGGAGATGAAGAACCGTCTCATCCCGCTCGGTATTCCTAACGTCCGGTTCGAGATAGAATTTGCCGAGAAACCGCTCAGCAGGGACGGTGCCGACAAGGTAAGCTTCCTCTTCAGCGCCAACCGCAGCACCCCTCTCCAGCCTATCAGCCAGGTAGCGTCCGGTGGCGAAATAGCCCGCGTGATGCTCTCGCTCAAGGCGATGATCAGCGGCGCTGTCAAACTGCCAACCATCATCTTCGACGAAATCGATACGGGAGTCAGCGGAAAGATTGCCGAGAAGATGGCAGAAATCATGACCGAGATGGGCAACCTGAACCGTCAGGTCATCTCCATCACCCACCTGCCTCAGATAGCAGCCATGGGCAGCCATCATTATAAGGTGATGAAGGAGGAAACCCAGACCGGAACCATCTCGCAGATGCGGGAACTGACTCCTGAACAGAGGGTGGAAGAAATCGCCCAGATGCTCAGCGGAAGCGACATCAGCCAGGCGGCACTGGCTAATGCCAGGGAGTTGATAAACAAACATGCCAAATAATAGATATGAGCCCACTTTAAAAAGGAGCATATTTTGAATCCAGTCTGACCAGTGTGGTCATTCTGAGTGAAACATAGCAATTGGCTCCGCTGGTGAATATCTGTCGAGAAATCGCTTTGAAAGAGCCGAAAGCTTCTCTGATAGGCCCGAAAAGGGCAAATATCGATCTTT
>ERZ780034.103-NODE-103-length-33137-cov-5.18708_pt1 | contig 33137 bp, 22 predicted proteins | sample MGYA00511855_ERZ780034 | MGnify/ENA primary metagenome ERZ780034 (study PRJEB29588, sample SAMEA2148024) | human gut metagenome | biome: human gut; feature: human-associated habitat; material: faeces | place: Denmark | collected 2008/2010 ...
CAAAGCTACAACCAAACCTCAAAGTGTAAAAGGTGCATTTCTTCGAATGCTTACGTTTTAAGTTATACGTCCGTTCGTTTTGAGTCACACATCCGTTCGTTTTAAGTCACACGTACGTTCGTTTTTGGGGGCAGGCATTCTACACAAGCTACAGGTATTAGCCCTATACATATAACAATAGCGACTGCCACTATAAGCCTAATAGTTGCAGCCGCTATCGTTTTGTTGTACCTATATGCAGTCGTTGCATCAGCTACCGGATTCATCCAGCCAGGCCAATGCAGCAGCTCCTAAAATAGCCGCTTCTGCATCTTTCAAAGCCGAAACCAGAATCCGGGCAGTCCCTCTGTAGTTTTCGAAAACTTCCCTATCATACGTCTCTTTCAGCGGATTCATCAACAAGTCGCCGGCTTTTGTCAATCCGCCAAACAGGATAAAGGCTTCCGGGTCTGAGAACGTTGCGAAATTGGCCAGGCTTTCGCCCAACAATTTCCCGGTAAACCGGAAAACCTCGTTGGCTATCCGGTCTCCCTTGACAGCTGCCTCATAGACATCCTTCGAAGTAATTTCATTACCGGCTATTGCCCTGAGCAGACTGGGACTATCATCCCTTTCCAGAAACTCGACAGCTGTACGGGCCACGCCAGTAGCGGAGCAATAAGCTTCCAGACATCCCTTCCTGCCACACGGGCACTCTCTACCGTTCTCGGGACGAATCGTCGAATGACCGAGTTCACCGGCAAAACTGTTCTTTCCATAGACCAGTTTACCGTTCACTACGATACCACTCCCTACCCCGGTACCCAAAGTTATCATCATGAAATCCTTCATACCTTTGGCAGCCCCGAACAACATTTCACCCAAAGCGGCCGCTTTGGCATCGTTTGTAATCCTGACCGGCAGATGCATCTTCTGTTCCAACAAACCGGCCAACGGGACAACTCCCTTCCAGGGAAGATTCGTCGCATTCTCAATGGTACGCTTCCAATAGTTCACATCGGGAGCCCCTATACCGAAAGCATGGATTTCATGTTCACACCCATAAGCCGAAATCAGCTTCTCTGCCTCCGAGACGCAGGTAGAAACATAATCTTCCAGAACCGGATAAGCCTGCGTCTTGAAAGAAGCAGTCGCAAGCACCTTCCCTTCCCGGTCAACAATACCCAACACCGAATTTGTTCCTCCAAGGTCTAAAGCCAATACATACTTCTTACTCATAATGTAGATTTCAAGATGTCCGGGTATTCCTTATAGATTTTCACCATCAGTTCACCGAACAGCGTATTCGTCCAGGCAAACCACGAACGGGTGAATTTGGTCGGATCGTCCACATGGAAGGATTCGTGCATGAAACCTGTATCCGCATCGGTATTCTTCAGCAACGTAACGCACTGCCTGATTTCCTCCTTGTCGGTCGATGTAAGAGCCTTCATGATGATACTCATCGGCCAGGCATAATCCAGCCCTACATGAGGTCCTCCTACCCCTTCGCCGGCTTTTCCCTTGAAGAAATACGGGTTATTGTCGCTCCAGATGAATTTCCGGGTATTCAGGTACAATGGGTCGTCCTGCGAGCAATAGCCCAGATAAGGAGCTCCCAACAGGCTGGGAACATTGGCATCGTCCATACAGAGGCTGTTACCATAGCCATCCACTTCGAAGGCATAAATCTGTCCGGCTACCGGATGATTCACAATACCATATTTCTTGATGGCCCCATCCACCTCGTCGGCCAATTGCAGGCACTCCTGCGCAAACTCCTTGTTGCCGTAGACCTTGGTCTCGATTTCGGCCAACTGTCTGAGCGAAACGACCGTAAACATATTCGAAGGTATCAGGAATCCGTACTGCGTAGCGTCATCCGAAGGACGGAAAGCAGAATAAATCAGTCCTACCGGCTTTACCGGTGCTCCGAATCCGCCGTTTATCTGTGAATCCGTCGGCCGGTCACAATCTCTGGTGAAGCTGTAAGGGCCCAGCCCGTCCTTCCGCTGCTGTTCCTTGAAGGTCTGTACCACCAGTTTCATGGCATCGTGCCATACAGCATCGAAGACAGAGCTGTCACCTGTAATCAGCCAATAATGATAGGCTACACGGATAGGATAACACAACGAATCGATTTCCCATTTCCGCTCGTGCAGCTCCTTTACCATGTGCTGTGTATTGTCACTTTCCCAGTAACTACCCAAAGGCCCGTCATTGAAAGCATTGGCATACGGGTCAATCAGGATACACTGAGCCTGCCGGTTAATCAGACCAATAACCAGATTCTGAAGATTTTTATCCTCTTTCAGCAGTTGCAGATAAGGCCAGACCTGCGCAGAAGAATCCCGCAGCCACATGGCATGAATATCACCAGTAATGACAAACGTATCGGGTTTATCCCCCTTCATCCGGAACTCGACTGTCGTATCCAATGTATTCGGATAGCAGTTCTCGAACATCCACTTCAGCTTAGGGTCGCTGATGGCATCCCTTACTTCTACAATCATCTTTTCTACAGCTTCCGAACTGAAATTACGCTTTTCAATCGCCGGGCGCTTCGATTCATAAGAAGTCTGTGCATAGACTTCCGTATACCCCGAACAAGCCAGCAACAAAGCCATTGCCGAAACACCTAAAAACTTACTGTTTATCATATTCCACACTTTTCATTAAAAATTATTCTTTCCTTCCTTTACCTGTACCGTCATTTCCTTGTCTCCATAAAGGATGGTCAGTACAAAAGGTACATTTGATTCTACAGTCACCTGCGGCTTGTCTGAAGCGGAACGTCTGCTCTTTGCTCTGAAAGAAATCATACCGTCCGGCCCAAAAGGATAGCGTTCGATACCATTTTCCTCGGTCAGATTCATATCCCAAACCACCTTACCTTCTGTATAATCGCCTCTGATACCAATGATGTATTCTATCAGCTCAGCGATAGGTGCAAGGCCGGTCCAGCCGATAAATTCCTTTCTAGCCATAAATCCCGGTTCTGCCGATTCAGGAGCATAATATTCCCAAAATGTACCCGTCTTCTTGTATACCTGGAATACCTGATCATAATGACTCAAAGCGATTTTCCGGGCCAGTTCCCGATAGCCATTCTTCACCAGCCCGGTCATGACCATGTAATTGGTTCCAGGCCAGATTCCTCCCTGCCAATATCTTCCGTTGGCCTTATACCTCGGATTGTCGGCCGATAAAGAAGGAACCATGAAAGGACGTTTGAAAGTTTCCGGATTTTCCAACTGCCCTATCATCCGTTTCATCTGTTCCTCATTCAGGACATCCGAAAAAAGTGCCCAATAAGCTCCGATACCTTTGGTCTTTCCCAAAGAACCGTCTGCATACTGGTCATACAGAAATCCGGTCTCTTCATCCCAAAGATTCTCACTGATATATTTCTTGAGTACCTGTATTTCATCTTCCAGTTCCTCTATTTCTTGCCATCTTTCCAGATAAAAACCCATCTCAAGCAACAAATTAGCCGTAAACAGTTGTTGAAGATTGGTATCCAGCCAAATCATATGACCATGACTATAGATGGGATTGTATTTGGATTCTACCCGGGGCATATTGTCCATACCGGTTCCCCAGCCACTGGACCAATACATCCCGTTTCTCCAGGTCCGGTTCAGCCGGAGCCATTTATAATAGGCACACAGAACCGGGAAAATCTTATGCAACCGCTCTACATCACCGAACTGATGATAATAGACCATTTCACACCAGGGAATCAGATTCGGTCCTGTACTTACCGGGTCGTATCTTTCAAAGCAATCGGCACCGTCGGCCTTGATTTCCCTACAGATGAAACCGTCCGGATGCTGTTTGGCATAAAAGTTATCCAGCGTATTCTGGAACGGAAAGAAGCGGGCTCCATACCTGGCAAACATCAGAATGAACGAAGAATCCCACATGAAGATGTTACCATTATAAGCCGTATCAATATAAGGAGCCACAAATCCGGAACCGGGCAACGGATTCTTGATGTTGCCTACCGCAATTTCCCATGCCCTCCAGTACATATCGATTTCGTCCTGATGGCCACTCCAAACCGGTAAAGGCAGAATATCCTTAGCCTCTTCAAAGGTTCCGGGAGTGATGTATTTAGGTTTCGCTATACGATAATTATTTTCTGCCACAAGAGGCTCCTTCACATACGTATCCTTGTAAGGCAAATGATAGATACTATCGTTACCACATCCTTGGGAAAAAACATAACTGCTACCTCCCAACAACAATCCCAAAGTTAAGCATACAATCCGTTTCATGCAGTCACTTCCATTAAAGGTTAAGCAAAGATTTGATTTTATGGAAAATGTCTGTATTCTCATAGATACCGGTAAACAGTTCAGAACCCGGTCCGAAAGCATATACAGGAACCATCACGCCAGAATGTCCGGTAGTAGAGAACTTACACTTGATTTCCCCCTTGTCTTTATCACCGTCTATAAGCGTAAGACCACCTGTTTCATGGTCCGCTGTAACCACAACAAGGGTTTCACCGTCTTTGGCGGCCCATTCCAGAATCTTACCTACAGTACGGTCAAAATCATGTGTTTCCTGCATCAGGAGGTCCAAATCATTGAAATGTCCGTAATCATCCAGTTGGGAACCTTCTATCATCATGAAAAAGCCGTTCGGATTCTGACTCAACAGTTCAATACCTTTCAAGGATGACTGAGCCAGACGGTCTCCTCTTTCAGCCGGCAACGGTGTATCTACCGAATCGGTCACCGCAAAGATTTTTCCAGACTTGAGATTTTTGCACTCCTCCCAACTACGAGCAATCTGATAACCTTTCTGTTCCAGTTCCTTGAAAATGTTACGCCCGTCTTTCCTGTTTTCAAACTTCTTGGCTCCACCTCCCACTACATAATCAGCTTCACAATTCACATAATCGGCAATGATTTCATCTTCATTGTCACGATCAACATTATGGCAACAGAAATCGGCCGGAGTCGCATCCCATAAGCGACAAGTCACTGCTACACCTGCTGATAAACCTTTCTGTTTGGCCAACTTGATTAAGGAAGGCTGAGGATTTCCATTGACATCGACCCCCACTGAATGATAATTGGTTTTCTGACCAATAGCCATAGCAGTTCCTCCTGCTCCAGAATCGGTAATCAGTTTATTGGCACAATATGTTTTCGACAAACCGGTTGCCTCACAGTTCTCCAGATACAACTTACCCCGATTGGCAGTCCATGCCGAATATACGTGCATCAGACTCATCCCGTCCCCAATCATCAGAATCACGTTCTTCACCTTGGTTCCCGTAGGTGGAATAATTTTTTCTACCGGATAAGGATTCTCCATCACATAAGTCTGAACCTTATCTGTTCTGCTGTTCTGCGCAACCCCATTTCCAACAATTATAGCCGATGCAATACAAGCAACAAGCCATTTATTGATTCTAAAATCCATAGTTTTATGTTTTAATTGTATTTATTGGTTCACTTTTTCTCTATCTGATAAATAAAAGATTGGCCGGAATAGGTCCCATTTGTTTGGCAGATGGAATCATCCACTCCCAATTCAAATCTTCACCTTCATAATCCTCGAAATACAGCAACCTATACGGATGCAATCCTTTTTTCAATGCTATCTTGCCGGAAGCGCTGATGGCTGCATGAGAACCATCATTATCCACGACCTTCGTATCGCCTATATACAGGACACTACCATCATCCGACTTTGTCGCGAATGTATACACGCCATCTTCGGGAACATTGATTAATCCTTCAAAAATATATCCGAAATGGTCCGCTTGCGGTGCTTCCTTGATAGAAGGCTCCTTCATGGTTCCTTTGCTGACCGGTTTGTTCTTCATCAAATCATTGACAGACTGATAATACCCTTCAAAATAAGTATAGGCTGTTCCATTCTCAGAAACAGTCCTTGCCACAGCTGGTTTCAATACAGCTTTGGTAGCTTCGATAGTGAAAATCCGGCTCGGAAGATACCCTTCCTTGAAAGATCTGGCCTTGATGGTAGTAGTCTTATCGATGGATAAGGCTCCTTTATACAGCTGCGAATTTTCCGTCGGCTCACTTCCATCCAATGTATAATAAATGCGGGCACCTGCCGTAGCAGAACCTAAGTTTACATCGATATGCTCCAGGAACAGATTAAGGTCTCTGTCCACGTATGGCATGGCCACTACCGCTTCCTTCGTGTACGAATACGGGAAAGCATCGGCACTTGTACCTCTTTCCATATTCGGCTTGTCAGTCAGGACAAATTCCAGTGTCCCCCCTTCCATCAGCTGATTATAAGTGATATAGTTCTTATCGATAACCTGTCCGTTCAGTCTGACTTCATCAATATAAACCTTCTTCGAACTGCCTTCTGCTTTAATCTGGAGTTGCTTGCCGTTGGCCAACGTAAGTTTGACCTCATCGAACAGCGGAGTAGTAAGCACGAACTCATTGCTGCCCGGGCAAACCGGATAGAAGCCCATAGCCGACAGGATATACCAGGCAGACATCTGTCCACAATCCTCATTACCGATAATCCCCTCCGGAGTAGGAGCATACATCTCATCCAGAAGTCTCCGGGTCATAGCCTGAGTCAGCCAAGGTTTTCCGATGTAGTTATACAGATATGCCATGTGATGACTGGGCTCATTACCGTGAGCATACTGACCAATCAGCCCTGTAATATCAGACAGTTCACCATCGATTTCAGAACTGACAACAAATAAAGAGTCCAGACTTGCGCCAAATGCTTCCACTCCACCGAACTGCGGAATCATGCCATTGACATCATGAGGAACAAAGAATCTGTATTGCCAGGCAGTTGCTTCCGTATAATCTCTCCCGACTTCATAGGGATTGAAATGCTCCATCCAGTTTCCATCCATACGCTTTCCTCTGAAGAACTTGGTCAATCCGTCGAAAACATTGACGTAATTCTGAGAACGGGCAATATAAGTTTCATAAATATCCTCCTTCCCCATCGCCTTGGCCATTTGGGCAATACACCAGTCATCATAAGCAAATTCCAGCAGACAGGATACAGATTCTTTCTTGATATTAGCCGGTATGAATCCATATTGAATATAATAATCGGCCCCTTTCTTATTAATTTCCGATGATTTTACCATGGCAGTCAATGCTTTTTCTGCATCAAATCCTCTGATTCCTTTCAGATAGGCATCGGCTATAATGGAAGCAGAATGATAACCAATCATCGTATTGGTTTCACCGGCTGAAAGCGGCCATAAAGGTAATTCCCCTGATGCGTCATACATATTGATAAAAGAATTTATCATGTCGTTTACCAGTACGGTATCTGTAAGTGTCATCAGCGGATGCCATCCCCGAAATGTATCCCATGTAGAGAAAGTGGACAACATCTTTCTTCCCTCTGCTACCTTTCCTATAGACATGTCATGACGTCTGTACTCTCTGTTAACGTCATTTACCTGATTGGGAACTATCATGGCATGATACCAGGCCGTATAGAAATTCGTCCGCTGTTCTTCTGTTCCACCTTTTACTTCGGCTACAGCCAAAGAGTGTTTCCAAGTCTCTTCGGCATTGTTTCTTACCATATCAAAATCGAATCCAGGAATTTCCTTCTCCAGATTCTCTCTGGCATTGGCTTCACTGACAATCGAAATACCTACCTTAGCCAGAATGACTTCCTTTGCTCCAAATGACGCTACTGCCTGTAAACGGGTTCCACGGATAGTATCACCGTCACCCCCTTTTCCTTCGTTAATCAACTGAAGTTTCTGTATAGGTTCCGAAAAACGGGCTGTAAAATAAATGTACTGATTATCCACCCATCCGCGAGTTCTACGCATACCGGAAATCTCATTTTCTCCGGTCTTCCTGATTTCGGCTTCATAGATAAACTCGTTGTCCAGCAGATGACCCAAATCAACAATAACGGATGATTGGTTTCCGGAAGAAAAGGTATACCGGTGCATACCTGCATGAGTTGTAGCAGAAAGTTCTACCTGTATATTCTCGTTGTCAAGGTATACAGCATAATACCCCGGTCTGGCACTTTCCTTCCGGTGTGAAAAAGTGGCAGGTGAATAAATATCTCCTACCCCATCATCAAGCGTCACAGGTTTACTGGTAGGACGAAGCAATACATCGCCCAAATCAATGCATCCGGTACCGCTCAGATGCGTATGAGAAAATCCCAATATGGTAGAATCTGAATAATGGTATCCGGAACAAGCATCCCAATCTCCACGTCTCGTATCAGGACTTACTTGTACAGCCCCATACGGAAGTGTTGCTCCCGGATAAGTATGTCCATGGAATCCTGTTCCGACGAAGGGGTTTACATAATCTATGGCTGTTTTATTGTCTGTTACTGTACATGCACTCAATATACATAAACAAGCTGCAAGAAACACAGGTGTCTTCATAATAAAGATATTATAAAATAGGTTTAAAGCGCGCTATATTACAAAAAAATCATTTCCAATCCACGGATATTACTAGAAACATCCTGGATTAGGAATGACAAATATAAGAATTTATGAAAGAATATTAACTATCAATAGCCCTTATTTTGCTTCAGTTTACCGTTCGATTTCGTAATCTGATTAGACGGATAAGGAAATACCATCATATAGTCTTCATAGGTTCTCTTTTCCTTATAATCTTCATAATCACCGATAACGAATGCTGATTCAGGATTTGCACGGTCATCATAGATACGTACACGTGGATGAGAATTCAATTCTTTCTCAGCCAGTTCCTTTATCTCTGCATTGCTGGAACGGTGCCAACGCTTCAAGTCAAACAAATGATCCGTATATTCGAATGCCAACTCGCAACGACGCTCATGATACAGGTCCTTCATAGTAGGAGTTCCTTCCAACGGCTGCAAGTTAGAACGGACACGGATTCTGTTCAAATCGGCTTTAGCCAGTTCCGGCTTACCTGTCATCAGATAAGCTTCGGCCCGGAACAACAGCATTTCTGCAAAACGGATTAACGGGAAATTGATACGTGCCGTAGGCCAGTCACCATTGGTATTGACATATCCTTCATTGGTAGCATCTTTATGTTTGAACGGATCCATGTACTTATTGATCTGGAAACCAGCCTCCAGATCAGATACAGAAAAGAACTTGCGTGTTTCACCGAAGAACTCAAACTCCTGATTGTATTCCAGAATAGAACGTACCAGACGGTCGTTACCGGCTCCATCCTTGGCCATTTCTTCATAAATGTCATAAGATGGTTTGATTTGTCCCCATCCGTTGTAGATACCCCAACCTTTATTTTCGAGAACAATACCCGGGAACTCTACACCACCACCTGTAGAACCTCCATTTGAAGGAATGGACCAGATATATTCCGCATTCCAGAAATCAGCAAAATCAGAAGAAAAGACTTCAGCAAAAGTCGGAGCCAAATCACGCCCATACGTATTCTCCAGTTCATTCACCATCTCAATAACATCATTCCATTTTCCTTCATCCCATGTAGCCCAATAAGCATAAACTTTTGCTTTATAAGCTACGGCAGCCGCTTTATGAGCTCTACCTTTATCATCATCTGAATATTCTTCAAATTTTGGAAGATATGAAATGGCCTCATCCATATCGTCAATGATAGCCTGATAATTATCAGTTACTGAAGCCAGCTGTGGAGGAATCGAATTGTCATAATCGCCTTCAAAATCTTCATATCGCACAAATGGAACGCCCTGCTCGTTCGTTCCATAACGATAAGCTATCCAGAAGTGAGCCATACCTCTCATGAAATATGCTTCTCCCAGACTTCTGGTTTCTATATCGGTAAGCTGAGTCGTTTTCTTTTTGTTCAATAACTGTTTGATAATCCAGTTGGAACGAGACATGTTCTGATAGAACATATCAAAAGCGCCACTGATAGGACTCTCATCGCCGGTATAGGCAAAGGTAGCCAATGTGTTATACCCTCTGGAACGCCCCCAAACGATGTCACAGGCAGCGCCTTGTTCCCAAAACAGTTCACGTCCGAATCCCTTCTCCTGATGAATCGGAGCATAAAGTCCGTCAATAGCATCAATTGCCTGCTGGTCATTGGTAAAATACGCATTGGTAGTGGGATTTCCCTCAGACCGTACATCCAGGAAATCACTGCACGAACTAAGTACAAGTCCGGATAATGCAATTATTGATATGTATTTTTTCATATTCATCTACTGTTATATTTTAATAAGTCAATTTAAATCCTACAGACAAGACTCTTGAAACCGGATATTTCATGGTATCATAACCACCACATTCAGGGTCAATACCTGAATAACCGGTTATTGTAAACAAGTTTTCACCACTGAAATATACAGACATCCGGCTGTTTCTTTCTTTCAGATGTGAAATTTTGCGTAAGATATCAGTCAAATCATACGATACTGTAAGATTTTTGAGTCGGAGGTAAGAAGCATCCTCCAGATACCAGTCTGACGGTGTACTGAAGTTACTGTTCGGGTCATTTTTTGACAATCGAGGGATATCGGAAGAAGTATTTGTCGGACTCCATGCATTCAGGATTTCGCTGTCACGATTGAAGTTTCCTTCCACATCACTCAAAGTCATGTATTTCGCTACATTCAGAGCCTGTGCACCACCTACTCCCTGGAACATGGCACTGACAGAAAGTTTCTTATAAGTGAAACCGCCAGTCAAGGCAAACGTCGTTTTAGGAGTCGCACTTCCACAATATTGACGGTCCTGATCATCAATCGTACCATCTTTATTGAAGTCCACAAATTTTAAATCTCCAGCTTTTGCATCAGGCTGTATACGGTTGCCGTTCTTGTCTACATAGGCGGCAGCCTCCTCATCACTCTGGAAGATACCATCTGTACGAATCAGATAAAAAGAATTCAAAGGTTCGCCTTCAGCTGTCTGATACACATAAGGAATATTACGGAAACTTCCGTCTGTAACACCATCTTCAGTTGTTATACCAGTCCATACACCCGGATTACCGTCTTCATCCTTTACACCGATATCAGACACCCAGTTCTTCAGGTAAGAAAAGTTTGCCGACAGGAAATAAGAGAAATTCTTGTTCACCTGGTCATTCCAACTTACTTGCGCTTCAAAACCACGGTTTCTTACCTCACCTTGGTTTACAAGCATCGCATCTACGCCGATGGTACTCGGCCAATCCATGGTCTGTGTCTGAATCAGGTTGAATGTACGCTTGTCGAAATAGTCCAATTGGATAGACAAGCGTTCTTTGAACATCTCGATATCCAAACCTATATCAGTCTGTTCAGAAGTTTCCCACGTCAAGTTCGGATTCACAGCGGTCTGATAATAAACGAAGTTGTTCCAGAGTTTGTTGGACATTACTCCATACTGTGCCTGTTCTGTCCAGAATGTAGTACCCAGCAACGGCGAACTGTAATTATAATTGATAGAACCCAAATTACCTACACGTCCCCATGATGCACGTATCTTCAGCAAGCTGATCAGATCACTCTTTGGGAAGAATTCCTCGTTAGAAATCTTCCATGCGGCTGTAGCAGCAGGGAAATCACCATAGTTATTTGCTTTCGGCAAACGTCCGGCATAATCCCGACGCCAAGAAGCCGTAACGAAATAACGGTCATCGTATGAATAAGCAGCACGGGCAATCAATGAAACATTTGCATCAGGTCCCGTCATATAATCGGTAGCAGAAAGAGATCCTGCATAAGCCAAATATTGCAAATATTCACTCTCATCCTGAAAATCTTTACCCTCTACTTCCAATCCCCTTGTTGTAAAGTGGTCGGCTGTTGTAGAGAATAAACCACCTATGGTATGTTTACCAAAGGTATTGTCATAGGTCAAGGTATTCTCTGTTTTCCAGCTGTCACTTCGATAGGCACTCTCCGTAAGTGAATTGGACAAATCCGGTTTGCCTACTTCATCACGGATAGGACTGAAGAGCTTGTAATTGTTGTTCTTCAAATTATAGGTGAAACGACTGACAAATTTAAGCCCCGGAATAACATTGGCAATTTCCAGACTGGTAGTTGACCATACATCACTGGTCCGGTTAAAAATATTATTCGCTTCCAAGGTACGTACAGGGTTTACAGCATCTCCATGTATATCTGCAAAATTCGAACCGTATTTTGCTATATAATCCGGGTCCTCAGTCGTTGTACCACCATATGTACCGTCTATCGGATTATACACAGTAGCACTGGCAGGCATATAAATAGCCGAAAGAATGGCTCCAGTATAAGCACTTTCTGTATCGCTGGTCTGACTTTCAGTATTCTTCCATACAAAATCCTCACTGACAGTAACCCACTTATTTAATTTGAATTTACCGTTATAGCGTAGCGACAAGTTCTTATTGAACGTATTGATAAGGGTACCCTCGTCGTTATCGTATGCAAAAGAAACCCTGTTCGAAAAATTCTCGGTTCCGACATTGAACGCTACATTATGTCTCTGATACAAGGCTGTACGGAAGATCTCATCCATCCAGTCCGTACGGGTGGTGGCAATCCAAGGATTCTTGGTTACATCCCAACCTTGCGGAAGTGTAAAGCCAGCGTTCGCATACGAAAGTTTACGCATCTCTATCTCCTGCTCAGCATTCAAAGGTACCGGCAGATTGGTAGCCTGACGTATACCGAAAGTAGCATCATAACTTACAGAAGGAGCACCTTCCTTCGCCTTCTTCGTAGTTACCAGAATAACGCCACCAGCACCTGACTGGGCTCCATAGATAGCTGCCGAAGCCGCATCCTTCAATACAGTAATAGATTCGATATCGTTCATAGAAGCAATGGGAGCACCCGGTACGCCATCTACCACCCATAACACATTGTCGCCATTCTGTGAACCTTGACCACGAATAACAATAGACGGTGTGGAAGTCGGGTCACCACCGTTTGACTGGACAGTTACACCAGCCAACTGCCCCTGCAACATACTCTCCGTTGAACTGACAGGACGTGTCGTCAATTCCTCAGTATTGTTCAACACGCCTACAGAAGCAGACAAGTCCTGCTTACGGGTATTGGCTCCATATCCAAGTACTACAACTTCATCCAATACCTTGGTATCTTCTTCCAAAACGATAGTCAAATCACCATTTGTCGGGGTAATCTCCTGACTTACATAACCAATGTATGAAACGACCAGTTTCTCATTCTTATTGACATCAATAGTAAATTCACCATCAATGTTAGTAATTGTTCCGCGTGTTGTACCTTTAACAACAATAGATGCACCGATAATGGCATCTCCATTCTTGTCGACAATCCGACCACGGACTGTTTTGTTCTGAGCAACCGAGTAGTTCGAGCTTAAATCAATAGCTCCTTCATCTGTAGTTGCCGACAAAGAGAGGCATACAGATGCAAGTCCCAATAAACTCACAAATCTTTTCTTCATCTTTAATATATATTAGAATGTTAGAATTGGCTTAACGAATGTTGTCATAAGCAAACAATACTTTGCAAATATAAAAAAATGCTTTCATAAAACAAATGTTTCCAAAAGAATAAAACACATCGATATAGTTTATCTTATGGTCAAAATGATGAATTAACCTTCTTCTTGTTACAACAGTATTTCAAGAATCCTTTATTCATACGCAGGTTCTGTCAATCTTCCATGAAATTCGATTCAATCAGCCTCTTTACCAATGTTCGTCCATCGGATGTGCCAGCAAAATCCATCAGTACAATACCGAAACCTTTACAGATTCCTTGAATCTCATGAGCCAGTCCCGGATTAACCTTATCCGAAAAATCTTTTGGACCATCTCCCGGAAAAGCTGTAGCACTCGCAAAACTGATGAACCATTTATCCGAATCCGCCTTTTCATCAGCAGCAGCCATCATATTCTTAAGGGTTGTCGCCATTTTATAAGGTGCCTTTCCAGCATATCTGTGCTGGTATTCATCCTGTAAAGACACAACAGCTTCTTTTCCATTACTTCCACGGAATGTCATCTGACAAGTCACATTGTCTTCCCAACCGTAACAATATACTCCGGGATAATTCTCCATCACTTCATCCCGATGGATAAACAGAATTTTTCCCCGACAATCATCCAACGTAATGTCCTTGCTGAAGTTATCTACAAAATATTTCTGGTATTCAGAAGTACTTATTGATTTTGACAAGAGTTTCTTATACGCATCCTTATTGCCTCCTTCACATTTTACAGAAACAATCAAAGTTTCAGAAGGATGCTTTTTCAAAAAATCCAGAAACAGTGGTAATACATCCTCACTCCAAGTAACGGACTGCCGAGCAGTGCCATGATAAATACGAAGCTTTCCTTCCTCGGCTTTCAGACGTATGTCAAACCCTCTGATACCAATATTAAGTTGTTCCTCCAAAGATATATCCTGTGTCTGCAACAGTTTCCCTCCTTCCAGAGCTCCGCTGTCGTGAGTGGCAGGAATAGAAAGTTTACATATTCTCGTTTCACCATCTACCTCTTTCATCCATTCTTCAGCTCTATCTTCCGAAAAAAGATAAGGTCCGACAATCTCATAATCACCTTCACCATCTGTCCACCGACAAGTAGCCACAGCAAAATCATTTCCCCTTATTCTGGCTATCGCAAACGAACCGTTTCCATCTTCGTCCGGCCAGGCATTATTAACTTGGAAAACAGGATATCCTCTATAATGTTCTATAGATGGTTCATGAGTATGTCCTACAAAAAAACCTACTACATTATATTTATCCAGCAAATCAAACAAAGCTTTACGCTTATCCTCCGGCCACCATTTGATAGCCCATTTGTCAAACCCATAATGTTGGATATAAACTACCGGATTACCACCTGCCGCATAGAAATTCAAGTCCTTTTCAAGCCATATCAGGCTGTTCCCCTTACAATAGTGGTCATCACCAGCATAAGTATGCATCTGTACAAAATGTATATCACCTATATTCCATGAATAAGCCCTACTTTCCGGATCAACATTCAGAATCTCCCCTTTCTCCAGTCTAGCCTGCAAGACAGAATCCATATAGGACAGATTCATTTTGCGTCCTGCCAGATTTTGGGTAGGTTTCTTCGATACAGGATCGATGTCGTGGTTCCCGAATCCCGGGAATACAGGGAATTTGATTTTCTTGTCGTCTTCTGTGCCTGCCTGATGATACCGTTCTTTAAACAGATAATGAGTTTCATCAAGTGCCTTATCAAAAATATCACCTGCAATAGCCACACACTCCAACTTCTTCAGTGTGTCTCCTTCAAAACAGGGAGTTTCTTCAGGCCAGACAAACCGATGTTCCAAGTTATTCAATGCACGTACATGATAATACTGGTCAGATTCCGGTAACAAGTCAAAATGCAAATCAGCTACAACGGCAAAAGTGATATCCCGTTCCGGATGAGAATCGCTATAGAACCTGTCGATAATTCTACCATCCTGAAGACGTATATAACTGGTAAATTCTTTTCTACCTTCATAAAGAGTAATGACACGTGCTCCGGGCTGGAGGTCGATGTAAGTGGTCTTACCTCCAGAAAAGCGTCCATAGCCCAACGAAATGCCTTTATAAGAAGCCACATAATCATTATCATGATCATGTCCGGCAAAGACCCCCATTACATCACCTTGTTCCAGCATTGCTCCAAACATTCCACTATTAATGTCGGCAGGACATTCACTCTCAAGTCTGATACCGGTAAAGGCTCCTTCTCTCCGATTGAATGCCTCTGTATATTCTACCAGAGGAATATGAAAAAAAGCCAAAGCGGGTAATGGTTCTCCTCCGTTGTTGGCTTTATACCGGTTGCTTTGCTCTCTGTACCAGGCTATCTGGTCATAATTAATCCATGCATATCCGCCTACATGGCTCAACAATGAGTTCGAATGTGAATCAATGCAATAAAGAAGAGCTCTTACTGTTTCACCTTGTCTTCCTTTGATTTCCAAAGCCACATCCGCAAGTTCTCCTTCACTATTAGAAAGATTCAGACAGTTTTCAGATGATATAATAAGATCTGTCATTTCCTTATATGACAAATCTTGTTCAGTATCATGATTTCCATTCAACAACAGATATGGAACTCCAGTTGCCTCCAAAGTGGACAAGACTTTTTTCCATCCTTCCGCTGCCGGCTCTCCTGTTACCACATCACCTGTTAATATAATAACATCCGGATTTTCAGACTCAACTGTAGATTTTATTACGTTTATAGCTACCTCTGATTCAGTTTTCATGGGACAGATATGCGTATCTGTGAATTGAACAATTTTAAATGTTCCATTTTCACGAAAATGCAATTCCTGCGCACGTACAGTTAAAACAAGACATAACGCTATCCATGTAATCCATAAGTTTCTCATACTTCAATTATTTTTTGTAAAAACATATTCAAGGTCAAACATACAGCTGTTTTTTAATATATAAAAACAAATATAATATATTTTTTAAAAACTAAGGATGTCAAAATCCAAATTTCTATAAAAAAGAAAGTTTCGAAACAGATATGTAATATTCCCAAATATCCTTATTCCTACAGAATAATCATATTTTCTATCTATAAAAAGGACAAGGAGCCTCAGTTATACTTACCTTTGCATCGTTTTTTAAAAGACAAATATTTATGGATTCACTGAAGATTAACAAAGTACAGATACGTAATCTGATGATTGAGGACTATGACCAACTGGCTCAATCATTTACGCGTGTCTATTCTGATGGGAGTGATGTGTTCTGGACACACAAACAAATCGAAAAACTGATAAAGATCTTCCCCGAAGGACAAATCGTCACAGTAGTAGATGAGAAAATAGTAGGGTGCGCATTGTCCATCATTGTCAACTATGACGATGTAAAGAACGACCATACTTATGCCCAAGTGACTGGTAAAGAAACCTTCAACACCCACAACCCCAAAGGAAATATCCTTTATGGCATTGAAGTATTCATACACCCTCAATACCGTGGGCTGCGTCTGGCACGCCGTATGTATGAATATAGGAAAGAGCTATGTGAAAAATTGAATCTGAAGGCCATCATGTTCGGAGGCCGTATTCCGAACTACCACAAGTACGCAGACTCTATGCGCCCCAAAGAATATATTGACAAAGTACGCCGCAAAGAGATTTTCGACCCCGTACTGACCTTTCAGCTCTCCAACGATTTCCATGTCCGCAAAGTAATGCGCAACTACCTGCCCAACGACGAAGAGTCCAAACATTACGCTTGCCTGCTGCAATGGGACAATATCTATTACCAACCGCCTACACAAGAATATGTCTCTCCAAAAACAACGGTCCGTGTCGGACTGGTGCAATGGCAGATGAGAACATATAAAACTCTGGATGACCTGTTCGAACAAGTGGAATTCTTTGTTGATGCCGTATCCGATTATAAGAGCGATTTTGTACTGTTCCCAGAATACTTCAATGCTCCCCTCATGGCAAACTTCAATAATCAAGGAGAGTCAGAGGCTATCCGCGGACTTGCTACCTATACCCAAGAAATCAAGGAACGCTTCATCAAACTGGCCATCAGTTACAACATCAACATCATTACGGGTAGTATGCCCCTCATCAAAGAAGACGGAAGACTATACAACATCGGATTCCTTTGCCGACGTGACGGTACATACGAAATGTATGAAAAGATACATGTCACTCCCGATGAAATCAAGAGTTGGGGACTGAACGGTGGAAAATCCTTACAGACATTCGAGACAGATTGTGCCAAAATCGGTGTTCTGATATGTTACGATGTAGAATTCCCCGAACTGTCACGTATCATGGCAGACCAAGGAATGCAGATTCTTTTTGTACCTTTCCTTACCGATACCCAAAATGCTTATAGCCGTGTAAAAGTATGCGCCCATGCCCGAGCCATCGAAAACGAATGTTTTGTAGTCATTGCAGGTAGTGTAGGAAATCTGCCACGCGTACACAACATGGATATTCAATATGCCCAATCCGGAGTATTCACTCCTTGCGATTTTGCTTTCCCAACCGATGGAAAACGCGCAGAAGCTACTCCTAATACAGAAATGATTCTTGTTTCAGACGTAGACTTGGATTTGTTGAATGAACTCCATACATACGGTAGTGTACGAAACCTGAAAGACCGCAGAAGCGACTTGTATGAGGTTAAAATGAAGAAAGCCTCACAAGGATAGTCATACACCGGTTATTGGATAGTCCGATACATAGAATCGCCTTATCATTACCCCAAAATGAGGTCTGATAAGGCGATTTTCAAATGCAACCAATTATTGGAACTAATGGAAAGGCACATTTCACGTACTACCCTTTCATTTATCTGACATTCATTGGATTGAAATCAAAGAAATTTGCTTATTTTGCATCAGAGTTTCCAACCAAAGTCAAACCACAATACAACCTAGCCTATGTATCCTAAATTCATTATTACCCAAGACGGCGTACTGAAATTTGGCCACGTTTATCTACACAAAGATTTGCTTGCTTCCGGCGAATTGTGTACCTACGGAGGCGGATTGTGGAAAATCGATGAAAGTCGTGGAGCAATACTGCTTTACGGACGCTCATTCGACTTCGGCACTCCTGAGTTCGACCACGTACAGCGGATAGAATGGGCAGGACTTTCCGGGAAACCGATGCCATTGTTCTATCTACCTCACTGGCCGGAAGAAGATATGCTGATTCCCATTTTCGCAAAGCCTTAATCCAACCAACAATATCCAAAGGTAACTATACTTTGTAACGTAACCAGACAATACCATTCTCCAAACGTTCTACTTCTTCCAACTGAAGCGGAACAGGAATACACCCTTTGTCAGAAATACCGTCAAAAAGTGTAGTTTCTCCTTTACGTCCATCAATACCGGGTGCCAACAACAGGCTGACTTCATCTATCAGGCCAGCCTGTAAAAACCCACCATTGATATGTCCACCGCCCAAAAGAGCCAAACGTTTGACGTGGAAATACTCATAAAGAATCTCCATCGCCTTATTCAAATCAATTGTCTCTTTACCAACGGCAATCCAGGAAATACCTTGTTTATGCAGCATCTCCAGATACTCTTCAGAAGCTTGCTCGCTTACAATACAGATTAAAGGTACATCGTCTATCCGGTTCGAATGCCATTGCAAACGCCCCTGTGTATCGACAGACACCATATACGCATCCGATTCTTCTGCTACATATACAGAGACTTTACCTACCGGTTTGTTCAAACAAGGAACAAAAGGCTCTTTCGCAGCACTGTAATGTTCCATTGTTACACGTCCTTCCAACAAGGAAGGACAATCCAGCTGTTCCAAGGTCGAATAATATTCGTCACCGCTGATTTTCTCTACCATCGCACAGTCTATCCTGCCATCGATGGATGCCACCATGTGGCAAACAATATAAGGTTTCATATCAGAATCAGACAACACTTCATTTCAACCTACTGTATTCTTCGTCTGAAACAGGTTCCAACCATTCATTGGAAGTTTTTTCACCCGGTACTTCAAAAGCCAGATGAGCAAACCAACTGTCTGCCGCAGCTCCATGCCAGTGCTTGACATTAGCCGGAATATGAATGACCGTTCCGGGAAGAATTTCAACAGCAGTTTTTCCCTCTTCCTGATACCAGCCTCTACCAGCTACACCAATAAGCATCTGCCCTCCTCCTTCCGTAGCCCGATGAATATGCCAGTTATTCCGACATCCCGGCTCAAAAGTCACATTCGCTACAGGAACCTGTTCGGTAGAGATAGAAGCCAAATAACTGTTGCCAATAAAATACTGCGCATATGCCGTATTAGGCTCTCCAATCGGGAAAATCATCTCCCGTTGAAAAGCTGCTTTGGCATCCTCACCGTTTACATCGGCCGGCCACACATCCTTAGCCAAGCGGAATGCTGCCCACGCTTTCGGCCATCCGGCATAAAACCCTATCTGAGTCAGAATCTCGGCGATTTCAGTACGGGTAATGCCATTCTGTTTGGCCGACTGCAGATGATAGGTCAACGAACTATCAGTAATACCCTGACTGATAAGCGAAGTAATGGTAACCAGACTACGGTCACGAAGTCCTAGTTTATCGGTACGGCTCCATACTTCACCGAACAGAACATCGTCATTGAGTTCTGCAAACTTAGGAGCAAAATCTCCAAGCTGGTCACGTCCAGCTGTCTGTTTAATTTTTTCCTGTGCCATAATTGTCGTACTATTTATTGTAAACGCAACAAGTGCAATCACAAAAGATTTGATTCTCATAATAATTCCGGCTTTAAATGAATAAACTTCCTTTATTGCAAATTTACTCGGATTGCATACAATGCTCTGTATACCGTTTACAGATATTTATACCCGAATCACGGATATGATATGATGCATGATAAATATTCCGATAAGAAAGCGTATATTTGCCCGAACGATTAATCTTTACGATATGGATGGGCAACTGATAATGCTGGACAGCATAGAAAAATACAACAATCTCTATGGATTTGATACGTTACACCCGATGGTAGCAATCATCGACTTATCGAAAGCTACCGAGTGGCCTACTCATTTCAAAATGAATTATGGTATTTATGCCTTATATCTGAAAGACATCAAATGCGGAGATATCACCTACGGACGCCAGCCTTACGATTATCAGGAAGGGACAATTGTCTGTTTTGCCCCCGGACAGGTAGCCGAAGTAGAAATGGCAAAAGATATCCGTCCGTCGGCTCACGGCCTCCTTTTCCATCCTGATTTCATACGTGGAACGATGCTCGGGCAGGAAATCCGGAAATATTCATTCTTCTCCTATGAGAGTCGTGAAGCTCTGCATGTTTCAGAAGAAGAGCGCCATATAATCATGGACTGTTTCCAGAAAATAGAAGCAGAACTGCGACATGATACCGATAAGCACAGCCGTCGGCTGATTACAGCCAATATCGGACTGTTACTTGATTACTGTATGCGTTTCTACGAACGTCAGTTTACCACCCGTGAAGTATCCAACAAAGATACTGTTGTACGTTTCGAACGTCTCCTCGATGAATATTTCGATACCCAGGCTCCTCAAGAGACAGGGCTTCCGACCGTTAAATATTTTGCAGAGAAGGTTTGCCTTTCTCCGAATTATTTCGGTGATATGATTAGCAGACAGACAGGAAAGACTGTATCAGAATACATTCAGAACAAAGTGATTGACCGGGCTAAGGACCTGTTACTTTCCTCATCAAAATCAATGAGTGAAATAGCTTACAGTTTAGGATTCCAATATCCTCAACATCTAAGTCGGATGTTCAAACGAATAGTAGGCTGTACACCGAATGAATTCCGTACCAATTACCACAATTCATAACTAAGCCGACCGTCTTCCGATTACAGTAATTCCAACCAGGGAATCTCACTTCTGACCAACAGGCAATGGAAAACCGAGTGCTGATACTCCAGTCCGGCAAGACTAAGCAAACAATTTTCAGAAACTGACATTAAAACCGGCCATAACTGTAGCCCGAGGCATGGGATAACCGGCATTTATTTCGTATTTCTGCGCCAACAGATTTTCTCCTCGTGCCCAAATGTCTAACCAACGGACGGCCCGGAAAGAAGCTTTCAGATTCCATAATGCAAAATCTTCCGTCACTACCGGGTCAGTCTGTGTATAAAGTCCGTCAATGTATTGCAAACCAGTAGAAACGTTCCAGCGACCTCTGGCAAAATTCACTCCTGCATAGAGTTTATGTTGGGGAGCCGCAACAACAGGATTCTTCATGTGAAGATAGCTATAGTTACCATCTACTGACCAACAACTATTTATACGGTAGGCCCCCTGCACCTCTATACCTGCATTTCTGATAGCTCCTGTATTCTGATTCAACATACCGCTACCGTTCGGATTGGGTAGCGTCTGGATAAGGTTTTTACCATCTATATAGAATAAATTTACACCGTAAGTCAATTGTCCGTCCATCAACCGTTGAGAAAAAGCCAGTTCATAGCTCCACATCGATTCGGGTTGCAAATCCGGATTCTGTGGTGGGAACATATACATTTCACGAAGAACAGGATAACGGAACCCCTTAGAAGCCGAAGCCTTCAGTTCAACTGTTCCCGGAAGATGAAGAGCCATACCTGCCTGAGGAACCCACTCTGTTCCCACTCGCGAATGATGGTCTACACGAAGTCCGGCATTAAAGGTAAGCCAGGTACTGATATCCTGACGAAAATCAACATAACCGGCATATTCATCTTCGTGCTTGTCTACCAAGTCCGAGGTCGTCCCAGCCTGCTCACCGCTCACATATTCATTCCAGGCTCTACCGCCATAACGGAACCAGTCCAAGCCGACTGTAATGCGGTTTCCTCTGAAAAATCCAGCACTTTGATAAACAGATATCCCCATCATATTATCAAAAGAGAGAAAACGATAATCTAACGGTTCTTCTCCTTCAGAAGGAGTATAACCATCATTGACCCAATGATTTCCCCAGTTATAGAAAAAGCTTATTGCTCCAGATGTCTTTTCATACTTATTCTCTACCGCAAACGAAGTCATTCCACGGGTGATGCGCTGGTCGCCGTCCAGCAGCCGGGCATTTACCGGACCAGGATAAGAAGCATTGAAATGTGTTATGTTCAAATTACCATGCAAACGCCAACTTTCTGTCACTTCATACCCGAGTTTGGCATAACCACCATACTGTTCGAATTCCATATCAGTACGATGACCGTCCGTACGGTTGTAAGAAGCTGACAAGACACTGGAAAAGCGTCCTTTCCGAATACGGTTTGTAAACTCAGTCTCAAGGGTATTATACGATCCGTAACCGGTATGAAGATGAGTATTTATCCCATCCTCTTCCATCTTACGGGTGACAATATTCACTACACCTCCCATCGCATTCGAGCCATAAAGGACTGAAGCTGGCCCTCTCAATACCTCTACCCGCTCAGCCAGAAATGACTGGTAAGCATCGGCAATCGGATGACCAAAAATACCTGCATACTGTGGATGTCCGTCTATCATGACCATCAAACGTCCGGAACTTCCACTCATTCCCCGAAGCGAAATACTCCCAGCAGCTCCTCCTGACACTCCATATCCCATCACGCCTCGTGCCGTGACAAACAAGCCAGGAACCTGTTCAGTAAGAATTGGAAGTAGAGAGACCTGAAGCGCATGGTTTATCTGGGCGCGGTCCACTACCGAAACAGTCTGCGACAAATGCCGCACATCCGTTTCATTACGGGTTCCAGTTACCACTACCTCTTCTATCTCATTAATTCGATTTGTCTGAAGTGTATCATTCTTCTGTTCCTGGGCCATTCCATCATGAACAGCAAAGACAAGGAACAGGGAAACAGCGCAAAAATCCTTCATCTATATTGTTTTATCGGCTTGAATACAATCAGCAGAAACAACATTTTATCTGTCTGCCATATTTTTTAAGGTTACAAAGTTAATGAATCCAAACAAATGACCATCCTTTTAGCCGACCTTTATTGCTTCCAACCATCCGACCAGCTGTGCTTCAGAAGGACTACCATTCAACAAATCACCTTTTCCCCAATTGATTTCCGGGTAGGTCAGACGAAGATGTCTTTCACAATTGGCAATGCCACTTCCACCCGAAGTTGCAAAAGGTATTACCCTCTTTCCTGCCAGATTACACCCTTCAATAAACGTATTAATAATTGTAGGTGCAATGTACCACCATATAGGGAAACCGACAAATATAACCTCGTAATTTTTCATGTCGGGGAGATTACCGGCAATAGCCGGACGGGAGGACGGATCACGCATCTCAACCGATGTACGACTCATCCGGTTATTCCAATTCAAATCGGCTGCCGTATAAGGCTTTCGGGGTACAATTTCGTACAAATCCGCTCCTGCTGCCACAGCCAGTCTCTCGGCTACCTTTCTGGTTGTACCAGTACAGGAAAAATAAGCCACTAGAACATTCTGAAGATTCATATGATTCCTTCATTAATGATTAATAGAAGATTCAGCTGAAACTTTCTCCAACGATAGAGTCAGAATAATTTCTCCTTTTCCACCCAACAATTCTAACATCTGTTCTCGGGTCGAAATCCCATCCACCTTACCCAATCGGGTGAAATTCCATGAATTCGTATCGTAATAAACAACGAATGAATTCCCTTGATAAAGAATCAAATCACCAGGAGCAGTCGTTGTCTGCACATCGTTCCTCGGTATAGAAAAACCGAGAGAACCAACTTTTTCCATATCTCCGTAATCATCCATACGGATACTGACATCTCCTTTTAACAGCTGTGTTTTCAAAGCCTCTGCCGATGAATTCTCAACCAATGTAGCAGTGAACGAACGGTCGCCCACAGTCAATCTAATCGTTTTGCTTTCCATATACTTATCATTATTTTCGTTTCCTTCAGGATTCTCGGACTGTTCAGGCATTTCAGGGACAAACATGTCTTCCGAGGGACTGCACGCAGCCAACGGAACGAACGTCAGAAACATCAACGGGACAATCAATAATTTTCTCATCATGTATTCCTTTCTTGATTAGTTATATATTTCACAAACGTATGTAATTCCCTTTAAGATTAGCCATCAGACTCTGTACCGAAAAGTTGTATACAAAGATAAGTACATCCGTCTGAACAACCTGTATACCATTTACAGATATTCCTACCCGAATCAACGAACAACAACATAAAGAACATATCTATTTACATCCAGGCTGAAGTGGCCCATAGAAATACGAAGCTGTAGCTCCACCGTCTACCAGGAAATCAGAACCTGTAATAAAAGCTCCCTTATCATCCAGCAGGAGTTCTGCGACGTGTGCTACTTCATCAGCCGTTCCGGGACGTCCAGCCGGACATCTGGCAAACATATTCTTGTAGAAGTCTCCTCTCGGACCATTGAACTCGTCAATAGCCAAAGGAGTAACAATGATACCAGGAGACAGTGAATTGATACGTGCTCCCCGTTCTCCCCACTTCACAGCCTCAGCCATAACCCGCTTCACATTGCACCGCTTGGCCATCTGATAGGCATGCAACGTATCCCGGATATTCTGAGGCTGAAGCATCTTCAATGAAAGCAGTTCTTCAGTCGGGGTAATAGCCAGTAATCTGTCTTCCTCTGGTGTCAGTGCAGGCATACGATGACCAGACTGACTGGAGATTGTCACACCGCTTCCTCCTCTGGCAATCACTTTCCCAACCTCCTCCAGCAGTATCGCCGTACCATAAAGGTCTACCTTCAATATAGTTTCTACAGAAGCCTGACTGGGAGATACCCCGGCAGAATTTACCAGGTAGTGGATATCACCGTGTTTACATGCTTCAGCAATGAGTGAAAGCACCGATTCACGCGATGAAAGGTCAGCTTCCAACGCCATCGCATCAAACCCCACAGTATTCAAAGTATCGGCAGCAGCCTGAGCGTTCGCCAGGATTTTATCGCCGATGATAATTTTCTTACCGGATGCTATCCGGCGTACAATGGCAAGTCCTATCTGACCTGCCCCCATCCAAATAATGACTTCTTTTTTCATACTGAAAATTACTTATCCATACTACCATCAATGAAACAAGAACTGATAATACGAAATAAACTCTTTTTTTTAAGGTCTTTTCCTTATCATTCTGAAAACAAAAATACGGAGGTTTATTCATACACAACTTATACCAATTGCTGAATCGTTTACCATTCTTGCTTTTTGTATCATACTTTATTTCCGATAGAGAAAAAAACATGTAATTTTGGTCATTGGAATACACCACATCATTACAGTAATACCAACCGGAAGAATGGAGAATCATCTGCTAAATATCGAAACTATTTCTCAATACAACGACATGTTGGGTATAGAAACCCGACACCCGTTGGTAAGTGTCATCAATTTATCGGAAGCCAGACCCATGAGACACATGCGGCACACATTCAGTTTTTATGTCGTATTCCTCAAAGATGAAAAGAACTGTGATTTGATTTACGGGCGACAGGAATATGACTACCAGAAAGGCTCTGTCGTATGCCTGGCTCCGGGACAAGTCATCGGTATAGAAGATACCGGCGAGGAATTCCATCCTCAAGGATGGGCTTTGTGTTTCGATCCGGAACTCATCAAGGGTACATCTCTTGGACGTAACATGTATGAATACTCCTTCTTTTCCTACGAAGTAAATGAGGCATTGCATCTTTCGGAATATGAACGCACGCTGTTCATTGAATGCCTGGGAAAAATACAGATGGAAATTGGACATACAGCCGACCGTCTCAGCAAACGGCTGATAACAAAGACCATCGAGCTGTTGCTGGATTACTGTCTGCGTTTTTACGAAAGACAGTTTACTACACGTAAACCCGCCAGCCACGATATCTTGACCCGTTTTGAGACATTGATGGACAATTACTTCACCAGCGGGAAAGCCCGGCAATACGGACTGCCCACTGTAAAGTTCTGCGCCGGAGAACTGTTCCTTTCACCCGGCTATTTCGGTGACCTCATTAAAAAAGAAACCGGAAAATCTGCCCAGACATACATCCAACAGAAAATCATTGACTGTGCCAAGGAACTGATTCTGAATCCTACAAAATCCATCTCACAGGTAGCCTACGAATTAGGGTTCCAATACCCCCAACATTTCACACGGCTTTTCAAGAATATAGTGGGACAAACCCCGAATGAATACCGGAGACAAGGAACCGCAAGACAAGAATGAGCCTTTCAAGGCCATACAACCCAGCTATCATAAGCATTCCTCTTGAATCCTTTTCTGCCCAACTCTCATTTCAATCTGCCGAAATTATTAGAATATTCCATAGAAATTCCGTAACTTTGCAGAAACGAATTCATTTAACCCGAATAACTTTATGCAGGAAAAAATTATTATTCTCGATTTCGGTTCGCAGACCACACAGCTGATAGGCCGCCGTGTACGTGAGCTGAACATGTATTGCGAGATTGTTCCCTACAACAAGTTCCCTCACAACGACCCGTCGGTTATCGGTGTCATCCTTTCGGGAAGCCCTTTCTCTGTATACGATGAAAAGGCTTTTAAGGTAGACCTGACTGACATCCGCGGCAAATACCCTATCCTGGGAATCTGCTACGGCGCACAGTTCATGGCATACACCAACGGCGGAAACGTTGAACCAGCCAATACGCGTGAGTACGGCCGTGCCCACCTGGCCAAGTTCGACCATGAGAACCCGCTGCTGAAAGGCATCCGTGAACATTCTCAGGTATGGATGAGCCACGGTGATACCATCACAGCCATTCCGGAAAACTTTGAAATCATTGCTTCTACAGACAAAGTAGCCGTTGCCGCTTATCAGGCAAAAGGTGAAAAGCTGTGGGGTGTACAGTTCCACCCGGAAGTGTTCCACACAGAAGACGGTACTCAGCTGCTGAAGAACTTCGTAGTAGACATCTGTGGCGGTAAGCAGGATTGGAGCGCTGCTTCGTTCATCGAAACAACCGTAGCCGAACTGAAAGCACAGCTCGGAAACGACAAGGTGGTACTGGGCCTGAGCGGTGGCGTAGATTCATCGGTTGCCGCCGTATTGCTGAACAAGGCTATCGGCAAGAACCTGACCTGTATCTTCGTAGACCACGGTATGTTGCGCAAGAACGAATTCAAGAACGTGCTGCACGACTATGAATGTCTCGGTCTGAACGTAATCGGTGTAGATGCCAGTGAAAAATTCTTCTCAGAACTGGCAGGTGTAACCGAACCGGAACGTAAACGTAAGATTATCGGCAAAGGTTTCATCGATGTATTCGATGAAGAAGCCCACAAGATACAGGATGTAAAGTGGCTGGCACAGGGTACTATCTATCCGGACTGTATCGAGTCATTATCTATTACCGGTACTGTCATCAAGAGTCACCATAACGTAGGTGGTCTGCCGGAAAAGATGAACCTGAAATTGTGCGAACCGCTTCGTTTGCTGTTCAAGGATGAGGTACGCCGCGTAGGTCGCGAACTGGGTATGCCGGAACATCTGATTACCCGTCATCCGTTCCCGGGTCCGGGTCTGGCTGTACGTATCCTGGGCGACATTACCCGCGAAAAGGTACGCATCCTGCAGGATGCCGATGACATCTTCATCCAAGGGCTGCGCGACTGGAAGACTAAAGATGCCGACGGCAACGAAACAGCCTTGTATCACCAGGTATGGCAGGCAGGTGTTATCCTGTTACCGGTACAGAGTGTGGGTGTAATGGGCGACGAACGTACTTACGAACGTGCAGTAGCACTGCGTGCTGTAACCAGTACAGACGCCATGACAGCCGACTGGGCTCACTTGCCTTACGAATTCATGGCTAAGGTTTCTAACGACATCATCAATAAGGTGAAGGGCGTAAACCGCGTTTGCTACGATATCTCGTCAAAACCACCTGCAACCATCGAATGGGAATAATTTAAACCCTATTTATAGCCTTTTTAAAAGGCATTTAAACAGCCCCGACCCGAAATAGAGTTGGGGCTATTTTTTCTCTTGTTTGCCTGTTCTATTCTTTATCTATCATTTCATAGATCAATTCTTAACCATATAAGAAAAGAAGTGTATTAAGATTCTGGGGTATATCTTACAATTTCCTCTGCTGCTACCGAACAGGAATCCTCATACAAATTATACACTTTCGGTTCGCCGGTCATATCTTCATTATCCGTCCATTGCTCGCATTGGCGGATTACTGTTTCGAGTGCATTTGCCGCTTCTTCTGGCGGGTAGTGATATTTCTTCAGCAGACGTTTCACCATCTTGCGCATACCTGCACGAGCAGACTCTTTCTTCTGCCAGTCTATCGTACGGTTCTTACGAAGAATTTCTGTCAGTTCTTTTGTCATGGCCACCAATTGCTCGTTGGTGTAGATGTCTTGAACAGCCTGCGGCTTGGTCAGGGCATCATAGAAAGACTTCTCTTCCCTCGTAAGTCCCAAATCATTCCCTGCCGATTCGGAGGACGAGATTTCTTTTGCCAGGTCCAAAAGTTCCTGTATCACCTCTTCGTTGGTAAGCAATCCTTTCAAATAATTGGACAGAGACCGGTTCGGCAGGTCTGAGAATTTTTCCGCCTGTACAATATTCGTTTTTTGATACAACGAGACGCGTTCGGCCAACAATCTTTTCAATAATTCAACCGCAATATTCTTTTCCTTCATCTTGGAAATTTCGTCCAAGAAAGCAGCATCGAACAACGAAAATTCCGCTTTCACGTCCGAGAAGAGATTGATGACGCCGTTACTCCTGACGCTTTGTTTGAGCAATTCGCCTATTCTTGCATTGATTTCGTGTTTGGTAACCCGTCCTTTTCCTGTCATCCGCGAGAGTAGCGTACGAACCGCTTCAAAGAAAGCAGCCTCATGACGCTGCTGTTCGTTCAGCAGGCTGCGGCACAACGTGATGGAGTTATGCAGCAGCATGGCCTCCTTCAGGAATACCTGCCGTTGCTCCTGCTTGTCGGCTGACAGGATGAAGTTTACACCCCCTTTGATGATTTGGGCGCATTCAGCGTCCGATGCCGTGCTGAAACGGCTGTAATCGTAGCTGTGGAACAGATTCTGACACACCTCCAGCTTTTCCCTGAACTTGAGCAGGGCCGTTTCTTTGATGTCAGGATTGCCAAAGTTCTTGCGGTCGCGTCGGGTATAGTCGTGCATGGCTTCCTTCAGTGCCTTGGCAATGCCGATATAGTCCACGACCAATCCACCCGCCTTGCCATTGAACACCCGGTTCACACGTGCGATGGCCTGCATCAGGTTGTGTCCGCTCATCGGTTTGTACACATACATCGTGGCCAGCGACGGCACATCGAACCCCGTCAGCCACATGTCCACCACAATGGCAATCTTCATCGGGTCGTTGTTGTCCTTGAAGCGTTTGGCCAGCTCTTTTTTGTATTGCTTGTTACCTATGACGGCGTGCCATTCTTCAGGATCTTTGTTGCTGGCCGTCATCACCACTTTCACCTTTTCTCTCCACTCGGGGCGCAGTTCCAGCAGCTTGTCATAGATGCTCATGGCTATCGTGCGCGAATAGGCCACAATCATGGCCTTGCCCGTCAGTTCATACTGCCGGTTCTCTTCGTAATGTTTCACGATGTCGCGGCACAAGGAATCAATGGTGGCAGGCGCACCCAAAATCTCTTCCAGGTGCGACATTTCCTTTTTGCTTTTCTCGATCTGCTCTTCGGTAGCCCCTTCTTCAGCCAGCAGGTCGTATTCGTCGTCGATGGCCTTCAGCGTAGCTTCGTCCAGATTCAGATTGACCACACGCGATTCGTAATAGACAAGGCAAGTAGCCCCGTCGGCCACTGCCTGGGTCATGTCGTACACGTCGATATAGTTGCCGAACACTTCGACCGTATCCCTGTCTTTCGTAGAGATAGGTGTCCCTGTAAAGCCAATGTACGAGGCGTTAGGCAGGCAGTCATGAATGATTCGTGCCGTTCCCACCACGCGTTTGGCCACCTCTTCACCCCGCTCGTTTTTAGTCATCCGTATCTTCTCTTCGAAACCATATTGCCCTCGATGGGCTTCATCGGTCATTACGACAATGTTTTTTCGGAGCGACAACGGCTCGGCCGACTCCTCGAACTTCTGCATGGTGGTGAAGATAATGCCGTTCGCTTCACGTCCGGCCAGCAATGCTTTCAGGTCTTCACGGCTTTTGGCTTGCACAGGCTCTTGACGCAGGAAATCCTTGCATTTGGCAAACTGAGTATATAGCTGGTCGTCCAGATCATTCCGGTCAGTAATGACCACTATCGTAGGTTGCGAAAGTTTGTCTTGCAACAGGTGGGCATAAAATACCATGGAAAGTGATTTCCCACTGCCTTGCGTATGCCAGAACACTCCAATCTTACCGTCATTCTGTACTGCTGTTTTCGTCCGCTCGATGGCTTTATTCACCGCAAAATACTGGTGATAGGCTGCCAGTATTTTGGCTGATCCAGCTTCGTCTTTCGAGAAGCAGACAAAGTTCTTGATAATATCTAAAAGGCGATCTTTCTGGAAGATGCCTTTGAAAAAAGTATCATAGTCGGCAAAGTCCGTACTTTCATAATCGCCGTCCTTGGTTTTCCATTCCATGTAGCGGTCTTCCTTGCTGGTAATGGTTCCGGCCTTCGAGCAGGCCATGTCGCTCATTACGCAGAAAACGTTGTACACAAACAGCGACGGAATCTCCTGCATGTAGTTGCGCAGCTGCCGATAGGCTTCCGAAGCGTCGGTCTCTTCGCGCGAGGGCGACTTCAGCTCCATCACCACCAGCGGCAGGCCGTTGACAAACACAACCAGGTCCGCCCGCTTTTCCGAATGCTCGACGAACGTCCACTGGTTGACAATCTGAAAATCATTACGCTCCGTGTGTGCGTAGTCTATCAGATACACCAAGTCGTTGCGCTGCTCCCTGCCGTCGAAGTATGACACCTCGATACCATGTTGCAAGTAGTCCATAAAGCGCTCGTTTTTCTGTGCCAGGCTTCCTGTATCGATGTCCTTCAGCTTGCCCACAGCCTCCTGCAGGGCTGCTTGTGGTTTACCTCTGTTCAGGTTAGCTAGGCTCAGCAGGAGCTGCTCTTCATAGAACGGCACGTAATAGTCGCGCTCTATGTCGGGTCCATACAGATACCGGTAGCCCATCTGCTCGAAGAGGGCTATCACTGCTTTTTCGTAATTGTCTTCTGTGAATGACATGGCATTACATATTGTCTTTTCTACCTATTATACTTTTCGCTAATAAATAAACCCTGGTACCAACACTTTGAGGCCACCTGTCTGTAGGGGTTGTATCTAATTTTTCAGCCCTTTCTATGGCTGTATCAACATGCGACAAAAGAGCCATAGCATCATAATCTGATTCACGATAATGTCCAGTCAAATCTTTCAGTCGTTTCTTTAGCCATGTATTTTGGGTGTTGACTTTTCTATTCATTGTTAGAGCTGCCATTTCTTCTTCATTATAGATAGCAATATCCTCTATATGCAATAGTAGCCACAATTCAAAACATGGGTTACTGACACAAAAACGTAAATTGTCATTTTGAGCACAGTATTGCGCTACAGCTGATAGCATTTTGTCTTTCCATTTATCCTTATCCACCACAATCCATAACTGATCATCATCTTCAATATTGTACTCCGACATAAAATTACGAATCTGTTCGTAAACATTCTCCGGACTTGATTCGTTGGAGTCGCGATGCAGAACTTCTACATGAACATCAGAGGCACACAATGAGATTTTCATAGACTCGAAGTAAATATTTTCAGTCCTTTGCTCTCCTACGGCATTAAAAGCCTCGCCTAACGGCTCAACTTTCAATGCAACCAACTGAGCTATTGCACCTTAGCAGTTATACTACTTTTTTTATACTGAACTATGTTTTTCTCTTGGTTTAACTGTCAGTTTAACTCACAGGGTAAAATCACGAGATTTGTTAATACTATAATTTATGTTCTCTTTTATGCTATAAATGTACTAATAATTCTGTTTAGTAGAACTTATTATCAGTCTTTATTTTTGCTTTCTTCAATGCTGCAATATATCCTTTTACTTTAGAACCCTCATCATAAAGAAAATCCTCATCCGTTTTTTTATTCTGTGTCAGCTTAGTAAGTCCTATCAGTTTGGATATTAATTTGTATTTGCTTATCACGATTCTTTCCCCATCCTTATTAGTAAAGCTCTGTCTAATGGGTGTTTCATAGTCTTTCAAGAAATAGTCAAACATAGTTGCAAAATGACCTATTAAATAGGTTTGACTTGTTGAGGTACTTTCATACAGGTTATCAATATCAAAAGCCTTGCTGAAAAGTGCTTCATTATAGTTCACTGTGATTTCTTTCTTGTTTACTCCATCATAATAGGTATAAACATTTGGTGAAGCTAAAGTATTGAGTTTTTTATAAAACTCTTCTTTTTCCTCTTTCTTATCATAACCTTTAGAATGAAAATCCCTTGTCATTTTCACCATGTCAAACATCTTGTCAGCTATAGTTCCTATGTAAGCTATTGCGAGCGCATTATCCACTACTATTTTCTTCTTTCCTATCTTTAAGGTAATACTTGCTTCTTCTGAAAATTCTGCATGGCTGTCACTGATAGATTTCAGTTCCCTTATAATAGTATCACAAAAAGATTCCACCTGTGCATGAGGATAAACATGAGCCATATATGGATTTTCCCACTGTCCTTTGGAAGCATGGGTAATGAACAGTATAAGTAAATAGAACTTCT
>ERZ780034.117-NODE-117-length-31156-cov-3.12353_pt1 | contig 31156 bp, 31 predicted proteins | sample MGYA00511855_ERZ780034 | MGnify/ENA primary metagenome ERZ780034 (study PRJEB29588, sample SAMEA2148024) | human gut metagenome | biome: human gut; feature: human-associated habitat; material: faeces | place: Denmark | collected 2008/2010 ...
CCATTAGAATAAGCTCATGCCGAGCATACAAGAAAATGCACTCATCCAACTATGGATGTTCGCATTGTTGCTATAATTCCATAATTCTATTCGCCCAACGCTAGCCGCAATCAACCTTTTTTTCAAACTGGTCAAAATAGTAGCGGCACAATACCTTGGCATTTTTCCTTTTTCATAGGGCAATAGCAAGTCATTGGCAATTCTCGTCTGTTTCTCCATTTGTTTGAGAAAAGAAGACTTGCGAATTCTTAGATTTCCACACCAATTGATATCAAAGCCAACGAACGTTATCCACGGATAGGCATCACTTCCTCCTTGTGCCCATTTATAAGGTCCCCTCGTCTTTCCTTTCCAAAACTCTCTCATATGCTCCAAGACAATAGGCTGGTTAGGATGAGCTATCAATTTGGAAGCAGCAATTGCAGAATTGTAAGATTCAAAAGTGGCCACGACCTCGTTTTTATCTTCTCCTATCAAAATCATATCATCACAAAAGCGATAATAAATCATGTCCTTTTCTCCAATAGACTCCAATACTTTGGTATCCACCGAATGCATCACGATATTGGCTATCAATCCTGACAAGGCACCACCTTGCGGCACTCCTACACGGCGTTTTTTCTTTTTGGCTTGCTTCCTGTCAAGCAAGGCTTTCTCCACCCATTCTATCCTACAACGACAACCATTCTGGTTCTTGATGTTCTTCCAAAACGGATGATCAGCTTGTTTCTGATTATGTACAAGGACATTACTGATAAAATCGAAACAATCAACATAGTAAAAGAACCACTTCCTTGCCATAGCAGCCGCAAATCGCCCTATTCTCTTTTCTCGTTTTGCCTTATCCAACAAAGCTCTAAATCGTTCTTTTACTATTCTATGCGAAATCGTATCATAAAACTTTTGCATATCACATTCCGCCACATACAATTCCTTGTTTGAATGCTTTATTCTATACTCCCTTATGGCTTCCACTGCATTCAAATGCTGTAGAGTATGATTCTGACGGGACGGCTTTCTAAAGGCATACGAACAATCATGAAAATAAGGGTCAAACAAATCTGTCAAATACTTATTAAGCAATGAAAAAATGATCTTTAAGTCCAAAGGAAAAGAACACACAGGCCTACACACTATATAATCAACATCATTCTTTCTCTGCCTCTTTTTCTCTATTACCGTTACTTTGGGAGGGGCTATACCTTGCCTTTTTCTATATACCCGTTGTACTATCTCGTCCGCTTTTTCACATAGCTTCAAATACCATTCTTCCTTGCATCCTCTTCTTTTCGCCTTCAGATAGGTACATCTTAACCTCTTTTCGTTTCTTGCAAGCGTATCAAGACGCTGACGCTCCCTTCCTATCCCGCACCAGCGCTTCCGTGGAGGGAACAAATCGTATAATCCATCATTAATTCTACCAACCCGATTATGCAACGATTGACGACTGACAAACTCGTTTTTCTGGTCTCTTTCAGCTTGTTGTTCAGCCAATTTGCAACGATATTTTATCAGTTTCATCACAACTTGGTCTCTGTCAATAAAAAAAGAACTTGGCATAGGAAAAAGGAATTGCTAAGACAAACGTTCAACAACCCATAGAGTTGTCTTAAAAAATACAGAAGAGATATGATCACATCATAACTGCATGATAGGAATGCACCTTCTATTCATTTTTCATGCAAAAACTTACCGAAGCATAAAAAAATGCCACAGTCTTATCTGTCCAGCACGATTCCTTTTTTCCTAGCCAAGTATTTTATCGTATCGATGCTACACATTCCCTTGTTGTGTGAGTAAGCATCCCATATCAACTTTTCGCTTTTTTGTTCATTGTGTTTTGCACCATCCAGCCTACACAAGGCAAGAAACAACTCTCTACCCTTATCAGGATGTACACTTGAAGCTATTGAGAAAGCCACTTTAACCCAGTTTTCCCATGTATCTGTTATTGAAAGATTCTTCCTCGTCAACTTTTTTAATATCAATGTCAACAAACTTCTATTATATCCGTTTGAAACATACCCTGTTGCCTTCCCGCATATTTCATTCCAATCTTTGGATTCCGTGACCTTCATAGTCGTATTTCGATTATTATTCGGCTTCTCTACTTTGTCATCTTTCTGAACGAAGAAAGCCATTGACTCCTCCTTTATGACCAGCTCCGAATCGGATGACATATAACACAATCTACAGATATCCGACCCGCTGCCGTCCAAGGCCACCCCATAGGTTGAAATCATATAGGTAAACAATTGTCTGAAAGCCGTTTTATGTTTGTCTTTGCTGGGAACTGCGGAAAAGGAAGCATCGTAATCCAAGCAGACAAGACCCTTATACCCTCTACCTGAAGGCGACAACCAATACGAGGCAACACACGGCTCCATTTGTAATGTTTTCTCAACTCCACTCATTTCCCCATCAGAAAGCTTGTCAATATCTATCACCAGCAGATTATTGTATGAGACACACTCTTCGGCCTTATGACCATGAGCAAACACTCCACAAAAAGTCACCGCAGGAAGCTGCCCCTTTATTTCTTTGTACTTGTTTTCCTCATCCTGAGCCAAAAAAGCTCTCGCCTTTCCCATCTGCTCACCATAAGCACGGGATTTGATGCCGTGCAAGACCCTCCCAATAGTCATGTCAGAGTGCTTTTGAGCTTTGACATTCAAGAAAAAAGAGACAAGATACTGTTTAAGGTTATCTTTCCGAACTATCATAATCTAAACTTATCCAAAGACACGGTTAAATATTTATCAAATAAGGCAACAAACAGCTTGTCTATTATTATCAGCATAGCAAACCGAATAAAATAGTTCTCCAAGATGTAGTCCTTTCTTTGCAGTATGTCTAACGATGGTAGGTTTTGCTCGTGCGACCTAGTATTATGGGCACAACGGTTACGGTGTTTGAATACAGATTCATACACTTGCTTTAATGAATAGTTACCACATACTTGTTTGCCATGCGCCTTCCTTTTCTTGCCACAATTATCACAGTGTGCAAAAAAATCAAATCCTTTTCTTGTATGAGACATCAAACACTCCTTGCCACAGTTTCCGAACAATTGCATATACTCATTATACTGCCTCCGCAACCATCCTTTTACTAGACGTTGAGCGCTGAAGTTCTTCATGCTCAGCTTTGTGCTTGACACAATGTCTTCGAGTTCGTTATCAGATAGCAATCCTAGGTTTTCTTCCCCGGACAATCTCTTGACAGCTTTAGCCAGGTCATCAAAGACCTTTACTTTATCATCATACGAAGATGCCTCTCCTATTTGTTCTTTCTTGAAACGGCGATATCGCAATTCATAATCATCCGTGGCCAACTCCCATAATATACACTTTACTTTTTGCTCTTGAAAGCCTGTCATTTTCAAAAACAAGGACTGCATCAAATATTCACTTAGAGGATACGTCTCCAATCCATCATCAATAAGGGACATGGCACAACACCCCTCGTCAAGAATAGAAGTTATAGGAGCCAATATGAACTTCTCATGCTTTCTCATCTTGCAATAGAGTATTGGCTGTAAATGTTGATAGACTCTGTTATACGCTTTCTCATATATTTGAACAAAGCAGGCACTTGCGTATGATTATCTTCTTTGCGCAAAGAATCTATTTTTTGCAATATTTCCAGGCGTAATTCATCTCCTCTTAAAACGTCTATTTTTTTATGACAAAACAACACTTCGTATATCAGACCAAAGAAAAACATATCCATATTAATGATCGAAGGATATTCTTTTGGAAAATCCAATTTCTCAAGCATGTCCCTCAACACCTCCATGTCCGTAGCATATTCCCCACGGGGGAATACACTTTCAAAAGACCCAAACACGTCTTCGTATTTTTTGTCAACAACAGAGTACACATAGTTCTCTATGTAGTTCTCTATTTTGCGTCCGCCAAACCCACGGCCTACTTTGTTCGCATTCTTCTGTTTGTTATATGCTGCCATGAAGCACAAATATCTAACAAAGTCAAATCGTTGTGTCTCACCTACTACCTTTATAGAGTAATCTTTTGCAAAATCAGGCTCAAAATAGTTTTCCAATTTTTCCGTGAGGAAATAAAGAGACCTTCGGCTTTCGATGGCCAACAACTTCTCACCTTGGATATTTATCTCACGAAATGTTTTAGTGTAAAACTTCTGTTGTTCCTCCCCTTCAGCCAACGGTACAATATAAGAGAATCCAAGGAACGTGTTTTCAAAAAAATCATCATCCACCTTCAGATCTATCAGCCTATAGTTTCCGGGCTCTAATTTAGAGACTATCTCGCTCTTACTTTTCCCTTTATCAGTAAGCATCGTAAAGGTCCATTCCAATACATTATCAAACGGATCCTCTCCATCGTCTATCGGTTGCTCGTCTCCATTAGCCAAAGCCTTCAACCGCGCCTTGTATTTCTCCTTGTCGGGGAATATCCCCAAATATGCAAGAAGCAAACTTGTCAAGCGTTGCTGACCATCAATAATATAATTACATTTACGCCCGTCTTCAAATTTAAACGCTCCAAGAGTTATTGGGGGCACAAAACGTTTTTCTTTGAAGGTCATAATCAAGTTAGACAAATTCTCTTCTTTCCAAACAAAATGCCGTTGATAACTTGGAAGTAGTATTTTCTTTGTCAAGATCAACTCTAGCCAATAAGCTATTGAATATTCACCGTAAAAGACCTTATTATCCATGGTTTTCCCCTTTATACATTTCACATTTCTATCTCCCCCATCACCTTCTCCACATCCTCCAGCGGCACATTCAGCATGCGCGAGACGTAGAGGGGAGAGATGACCTCCATGCTCCCCGACTGGCGTTCCATGCCAATCAGATACTCGATGTTCTTTTTGAGATCGCCGAGGCTGTTGGAGAAAGGCCCGGTAGTAGGCGAAGTCTGCTTCATGCCTTCCGCTTCTTTTGCCTTGAAAGCATCCAGCGTCTCGCTACTGTCCTCACCAAACCTTCCATCCTTCGCCTCGAAGATGACAGAAGGTTCCAAGACCTCTACCGTGTGCCACGCCCCCTGCGGCACCACACAACCGTAGCTACCAGCGGTGGGGTCAAGCAGGATGCGGTCCGTCTCGTTGCCCTCATTGTCATAGACCACCTCCACCAACTTCCCACACAAGAGGAAAACGTTCTCCGTGCTCTGCGGATGACGGTGAATAGGCACAACCGTCCCTGGCAACAGCGCATTGAGCATACGCTGCGAACGATCCCTCTCAGACGTACGCAAGTCATAATTCTGGCGCAAGCGAGGGTTCACTTGAGCCTGTTCAAAAAGCCCATCAATCAACTCTTTATTTATTTCCATAACCATATATAATCAAATAAAGGGCACACGCCTCCCCATCCCGTAAAGGAAGGCGGAAGCAGAATGCCCTAACAACTCTAATAGCAATATTGCGTTAATATCTACGCAGCACCACTTGGAAAGCCTCAGCATACTTGCAGCCCCACTGACTGCCACGCATGGCCGCCAAGCCCGTGATATACTCCACACTGCGAGGATGAGGATACGGACGCATCACACCGCGATACATCGACAGCGCCTTGCATTTCGCCTCCACACCATCCTGACCCACCTCCACGTAGCAGTTCGGACGAAACAGATTCATGGCGTCGTTGATTGCCCACTCCGAGCACGAAGGCACCTCCATATACCAAAACTCCTTCACTGGCTTCACCGTCGGCTGGCGCTGAAACAACCGTATTGCCTCCTGGCAAGCCATGGAAGTCTGCAAGTGATCATTGTTGGTATCAGCAGGATGATGCGTTATCACAATATCCGGCTCACTCTCCCGAATAGCACTTTCTATGAACTGCACCAGCTTCAAATGCGGCACAGTATTCATCTCGATATTCGGAAACGTCGCCTCATACTTCTTGCCCACGCCAACATAATTCGTTGCAGCATCCGTGTCCCCCGCCAGCTCTGCATCCGAAGGACGGAAAGCACGTGCCTTCGCCTCTGTACACATGATTGCCACATCCATCTCGTCGCCCTCATGCGACCATTTCCACATCGATGCACCAGCCCCGAGAACCTCATCGTCGGGGTGAGCCACCACTAACAAGTATTTCATTATTATTTCTTTGTTTTTATCACATTAGTTCTTTACATCACACCGTCTTGGCATACCCCACCAACTTATCATGCATCCACTGTGGATACTTTCCGCAAGCGGTGTAGAGGATGGCGATGACAGTCCAAACGATCAACTTGATGTCCCCAAAGAACGAAGCGTTCTTCACGTAATACACATCCAGTTTCAGTCGGATGGGCAACACCTTCTCGTTGTACTCCTTCTCATCAGGAAACTGATCCCCATAGATATAGTCCCACAGGCTCGACTGCGACGTCAACCCGCAAGGCACGGTGGCAGCGATGGCATTCTCACCACCACGAGTTATATCCACCTGATCCACTGCAGCAGGGCGAGGCCCCACGATCGACATGGTTCCGTTCAGGATATTCATCAGCTGCGGCAACTCGTCGATCTTCAGCCGTCGCATGATCTTACCCCACCAAAATATACGGTCTTGGTCCGGACGCAACGAAGCCTCATTCGCGCCCCTTGCCACATGCATAGAGCGAAACTTCCACATCTTAAACTTCTTGTTGTCCTTCCCCACCCTGTTGGCAAAGTAGAACAAAGGTCCAGGGTCACTTAGCTCCGTCAAGACTATCGACAGAATCCATATCGGCGAAGTGCCCACAATGCCAAGAAAGGCACAGACGAAATCAAAAACACGTTTGAATGCTTTATAAATCATGATTATAGCTATCTTTTAAGAATACCCTTTGATCTTTCTCCAGACAAAATGACATGGTTTCCATATCGGAGCCCACAACACCTCGCTTGGAGCAAAGCCAAAGAACACAAAGTTTCTTTTCACATTATGCAAATACACATCAAGTTTGCTTTTGCGGTTCACTTGTTGGTTGCGCTGATCAAACTGCCCAAAGTTTCCCGCCAGTTCAATCTCTTCCAACAGACGCTTGCCTGTTTTTTCATTCGGTTGACACAAGCAATACTCCGGCTCCAGTCTAAACATCTGCTGCTCAACATACATCACGGCCTCAGCAAACCTCGCCAAACCCAGATATTTCAATTCCTCAATCACCTGCCGCCGTTGCGCCCCGTCCAGCCTCCGAAGGATAAAATAGTAGTCCAGCAACTGACGCAGCCCTATTCCCTCATACAGCACATGATGGAAGATGTGCATCAATGAATAGACAGCATTGAAGTCTGGCGTAGGATAGGCAAATCCAGCCGCCTCGTCATAGTTGGCAAACTGTCTGTCCGCCCACTTCTTAAAAAACAACTTATATCGGCGAAAAAGAAAAGGGCTATATGTAAAACTCGGTATAAAATGAATCTCCGTCAGCGCATCCGCAAAAACCTCCACGTCCGCATGGTGGACAACAGTTTCTCCTACCCTCCATTTTGCTTTCAGCACTTTATAAATCTCATCTCTGTTTCCTTCCACCCACAGGTCAATGTCCCCACACTGGCGTCGCAACGGATTTGGATAAAGCCGAGCCACGCCCTGTCCTTTCAGCACACAACTGCGCAGGCCCAACTCCCTAAAGATATCCGTTATCTCTTTACATCTTACATCCAGCAGTCTATTCCTAGACTCCAGTGCCATCCCCTGAGCAATCCATTGTATCAAGAACTTTGGTTTGGTTTCACCCAACGCTACAACCTTCTCCACGCCCGTAAGCAAAACACCAACAAGCGACTGCCGCTGAGCCTCCTTATAAAGCAAAGCCCAATCCGCTTCCGTCAGTCGGCGAGAGAACCGATCACGTTTGCCCAAAGATATCAGTACGAGTTCTTGAAACGGCGTCATTACTTCATTCTCTTGTTGGCATCCGAAATCTCCAAACCTTTAAGCGACTCCTCAAAACTAACTATTTGGTAATCGAAGTCATACCTGCTCATCTCGGGCTCATAATAACTGTTTGCAAACATCTTTGGCAACTGGGGCAGGCAAAAAGAGCCGAGCCAAACAAATGGGTTAAACAAACTACTGATCCAGATCTTATGATGATATTTCTTGGCAAAATACCTCACAATCTCCACCGTATCAGCCAACTCTGCATTCTGCGGATAGAACGTGCCGCCCAATTCTCGGTCGATCACTTGCTTTACAAACTCCGCCAAATTGTCTATAAACAGCATGGAGCGCTTATTGTGCCATGCGGGGAATATAGGAGTTTTTGTAGCAAGCCATCCCAATCGCAAGAAGTTACCCTTTGAATTAGGTCCATATATCATACAAGGACGCAAGTTTGCCACTTTAAACGAATTGCAAGCCAATTGATTCAAGCCAATCTCTGCTTGCAGCTTACTGTCACCATAAAAGTCGTTCGGATTAGGCTTCGTGTCACGCGTAGTCACATCACCCTTCAATGATTTACTTGCATGATACACTATACGCGATGACATAAACACAAATTGCTTTACTCCGCATTCCTTGGCATGCTTCGCTATCTTAATAGTCAAATCACGATTCACCTTATAATACAAAGGAGCCATGTCCGGCTTAGGATCCACATGAGCTATGCCAGCCACATGAAAAACAACGTCATACTGTGAGAAATCTGCCTGTTTCCAAACATCATTCATTGTATCAACCGTGTCCACCTTGTAACTATCAGGCTCACGCATCAACCACCGCTCTATAGAAGTACCCACAAAACTGTTGGCACCCGTTATCAATATTTTTTTCATTTTTCTCCTATCCCTTCAATTTTGCTTTTCTAAAATCTGGATTCAAGTATTTCACGACTCCTGCGAACATACCTGCCACCATTGGCAACGGATCACTCCATGATCCATCATGATAACTTACATCTTTACCAAAGAACTTGAACCATGACGGTTTGAACCTAAACCTTTCTGGTGAGAACAAAAACCACATTACATCCAGCCCCATCCATCTAACTTGTTTACCAGTCTGATAATCAAACTTCGGCATTGGTTCATTGAACAAATCAGCCATGAATATCCGCCCAAAGTCCATACCAGCAGCAAATGCAGCTTGGAAACTTGAAGGAACACGAGGATTAATCTCGATTATTTTAAGCTCTCCACTATGTTTGTCTTCCAACACATCAAAGTCAGCGAAACCAACCCAACCAAGCTTATTAAGAACCTTCTCACATTCTTTCAAGAGGAAATGATGCTCCACGGTTTCACTATAACAACTCGTTCCACCTTTCAATGGAAAGTATCGTCTGATCTTTATAATGGTCTGTCCAACGATTTTTCCTCGTTTGTCCCGATACATCATCACATTGTAGTAATAATCAGGCTGGTCCACATATTGCTGCAATGTACAAGCTCCGAATTGCTTGTGTATATCATGGAATTTCGTTTCCAATTCCGACATGTTATCCACCCTCACAATTCCTTTTGCCCCTTGTGAAAGATTAGGCTTAATCATTGCTGGGAAACCAACATAGTCGGCAGAAGATTTTAAATCTTTAGGATTCAGTTCACGAGTCTTCGGATGTGCCAAATTATTCCGCTCGCATAATTCCATAAGTTTTTGCTTGTCATTAGCAATATTGAACACATCAAAAGACGGGACGGCACAAACAATCCCCATCGCCTCAATACGTTCTTTGTTCTTGCTTAAGAACTCAGCACCATCATCTGCCAATGGAATGATGGCATCCACCTTATGAGCTTTGATGTAGGTAAACAAAAAAGCTTCAAACTCATTTCTATGCAACGTCACATCGGGTGAAACTTGCTTTTCGCTCAACCATCTTGTAGCATATCCGCTCGTCATCTTATGATTGCAGAATCCAATAACATGATGTCCTTGCTTACGCAACGAACGAGCCATGCAGATAGCCTGAACGCCCTCCGCGTTAATCAATAAAATTGTCTTCTTGGGTATCATGACACTTTGTCTCTGATGAGATGTCTCAACATTCATAATATTTCCGGCCTATTAACCTTTTCCATTTTATATCAAAGAAATAAAAACACAGATATTTGACATGCTTAGCATACCATTTTATTTCATTCCACCAACTGGAGTCCTTTCTTTTAAAAAGCAGCCCAGCCAACCCCATCTTTTGTAAAAAGCCATCTGGTTGTCTTAGTTCACCAAGAACGCTTCTAAACGCAGCCCCCACTCCAACACAAACAACTCCATCATTCAAGTATGGCACAAGCCTTGCATTCAGAAAATCTTGCTTTGGAGCACGCAATGCCATCCATACAATTGTAGCCCCGCTATCGTTTATTTGTTTTGCCATTCCTTGATAGTCATATTCGTCAAGTGGAGCGAATGGAGGAGAATAGCTATCCATATAAAAATTCATCATCCTGATTCAGATCACCATACGACATATTCTTCAAACAACCTTTCATTTTGTCACTCAACTCCTCTCCTAAATCCTTGGCGAGTTCCTCCATAAACGACGCAAATGAACAACAATAAAAAGTAAATTCTGTTGTTTTCTTAAAAGACGACTGATGTTCAGGATTAGCACCATACGAAGTTCCACCCATTGAAACCGTCCAATAATCAGAAGATTCACAATACACATATAAGACATTATTCTTCTTATCTGTAGCCAATTGCATCATTGTTTGAAAAATAATATCATTTCTACTTTTCGCTTTCTGATTATCTGTTGTCGTTTGGCTAGGAGAAGGCTTCGCACCCGAAATTGCATCTACCTCGTCAGCTGCACTATAAGAGGCAACCGTATAGGAATGAGGATCTGGATCGTTATTCGAACACCCCACCTTCGACTTATACAACTGCGCTAGCCGTTCCCTTATTTCTGAATCTTTATTTCCTCGTTGTTTTAAGAGATTTCTTTCTTGATCCATTCTTTCAGATATCGTTTTTGACAAGGTCTCAAACATTTTGCTTTCATCAACACAAAAAGGCAACGCTTCCAACATTGATCTTGTTTGCTGTAGTTTATGTTTCAAGCTGTCCAATACTTGGATTTTATTCTTCAACACTCGCACAATCATGCGATGATAGTCACAAGCCAAATTATATGGCAACCATAAGATATCGGCCTTCTTACCAATCATCTCCACTATGGCTTTCCACTCTTCATTATGCAAACTATAAAGGTGACATAATACAGAAGAGTCAAGGACAATTATGACATCTTTTGATTTTAAAACATCAGACAATTCTTTGTCCTTGTAATAACCAGGAAAACTCTGTTTCATAACTCACAAAACTAAGTTTTCTCTCACCCATTCACTCGAGGCCATTACTCTAGTCCAAGCTGCCTGTTGTCCACTTCGAATCACAATAAGCCTGTCATTCTCATCAATATACATCTTCAGCTCATCTCTTATATCGCTATAAGCCTTACTAGTAACTATGGCCCATGCCGATTCCGTTAAACGCCCCCATCTTTCATAGCCTCTCAGTTGCGCATACAGCCGTTCATAGTTTTGTCCAGGCTTACACAAATCATACAACACAATATAGCAATGCATAATTACTCCAATTCTGAGATTGACACCAAACACATAAATGCTTCCAGTGTAAATCTACGGTAAAACTTAAAAAATCCCATATAAAACAAATAGGTCACTACCATAAGCCCTAAAAGAGACCACCAATAATAAGGACCAACCTGACAATCACCACACCCAACAGATGTCATAACGTACATAAAAATGCCAACAAATATCAGAGTAAGTGAACGCAAAAAATCATATAACGCCACATGATTGTCCATTTTTTGCCGATGACTACCAGCCTTCTCGTATACATAATGATAGATAACTCTATGATAATCCACCTTGTCGTAATGTGCAGAATCTGGAAGATGCAAATGCCTTGCCAAGGCTTTTCGCTTACATAATATTATATCTTTTAAATATGCATCAAGCGTTTTTACTAAGAATCCATCGCCCCCAAATATTTTCATTAGCAAAGTAGGTATAAGAATAGGAAACAACAGAAGCGACACGACTATACGTAATGAATAAGTTCTCAAGAAATCTCTTATATAATGATGCTTTTTATTATTAAGCATTGATCTTGCGTCATGACACACATGCCACCACCTGCCCTCTTCGGTCAACAAAAACTCAGAAGGATAACCATACCACCATATTAGAAATCTTTCTATTGTAATAGAGGATATATAAGCGACCAGGTGTCCCACGATGTACGACAATATCAAAAACACAGAACATGAAACAATCGACTCCGACACCATCAGCCACCTCTTCACCGTTGCAATAACTTCTCCCAAAGACATCGGATCAGTAAAATTCAACGGTTCCATTTTAATAAAATAAAACACAGCTATCAAAGCAAATGCTCCAGGAATAACATACCCGAAGAAATCAAAAACTGAAAACGGATTTTTTATCATTGAAAAATACAGCTAAACACCACGACTCACCCCTTACGTTTCTCCCTATTCCATACACGATTAAACTCTTTTGTGTATGACGATGCCAAGTCTAAGTCGTTTTTATGCACATCAATGTTCTCGTCATTTCTGGTTTCCGCATTATTTGTCCAGTTATAAGAGCCGTCTATTACCGTCTGATTATCAACAACACAGAATTTCCGATGCATTATTCCATGTCTGTGTCCTCGCAGCTCTATATGATCTATACTTTGCAAATCTACACCACAAGCCTTGTTAGTTCCATCTTTGAATCTTATAACGCGAACAACACAACCCTCAGCCTGCTTTTCCAATAACTTATCACGCAGTTTATCATTCGTGAACCATGCCATACATACATCTATGGTTGCTTTTGCATCGTCTAATGCGTTCAACACTTTACTTTCTATAGCTTGAAAATGCACTTCTGTATTCGTGTCGACCTCCTCTATAAATGTGCCTGAAAAATAATTATCAAGCAACGCTTTTACCACGGTTTCCACGGTTTTAGCATCAATCACCGACTTGGGATGAACAGTAATTGTATCGCCATTAGCACCCTTGCTTTCCGTCGTAGTAATGTTTACCTTCCTAATCTCCTTACACTTTTCCAAAAGCGATTTACACGCTCCTATATTATTGTTATCAAGAAGAAACACCTTCAAATACTCCTTTCCACCAGGTGCTTTCCTGATCTCAGTAGAATAATCGTATTTCATATTCACACTTTATTTATTATTGCTTACACGTATCTTTGACAAAGTGGACACTTTAGCCTTCTCCCTTCAAAAACAATATCATGCTCACGTTATAGAATTCACAACATTGACAACTTTTTTCATTTCATAGTAACTCATTTCATAGTAAAATGGCAAATTTAAAACCTTATTAGCTATTTGATGCTCATATTCAAAATCCGAAGGACAACCAATATGGCAATGACTGAAATCCATATCTATACCTTGTGCTACACATTTCTCATAGAAAGACCTTCTATCTTCTACAAGAACAGCATAACGAGTACATACAGCATTCGGATTATATATAGGCTTTGATAGAAGAGGGTTCTTAATGTGCTCATTATAATACGAATACACTTGCTTACGTTTTTCAAATATTGCATCCATGTTCCTCAATTGTTTTAATAGTATAGAAGCTTGCCATTCTGTAAAGCGATACTTATAGAATGCAGTTTTTTTCTTTGACATTTCCGTATGTTCAGTTCTTTGCAGTTTGCCTTTCCTGCCAATAGTGGACCAATGAATTAGCTTGTAAACACAAGAATTCTTAGATAAGACGAAAGCGAAGCCTTTCAATAATCCCTTCACTTTAAAAGAAAGACCAGAATCACACCATTCTGCAGTTCGTTCTATGTCTTTTAATATATCAGCATTCTTTCCTATAAGGATTCCTCCAAAAGGTGGTACTGTCAATGTTTTAGACTGATTTAAACTTATTACTGCATAATCCCCAAAAGTTCCCGTCATCTGACCATCAAATTTTGTACCCATTGACGTTGCACAATCTTCAATTAGCACAGCACCTGTCTCATGACACTTCTTGGTAATTTCTTTAATGTTACAAGGTAGGCCATATTGATGAGTTGCCAGCACGATGGTATCACTATTAATATATTCCGTATATGATGAATTATATATACCTAAATCACTTTTAGCATAAATAATATGCTTACCGGCCAAACTAATAGCTTCATTTACAACCATACAAGTATAGGAAGGCACAACACCCTTTTTTTGTGGCAATCTAATTAATAACTCATATATTGCATCACGGGAAGAAGGAACTAATAAAACACTCTCGCCTTTGAAAAAGGCAGAGATCATATCCTTACACTGCTCACAATATTTGACATTATGCCCAACAAACATCGCTTTTATTAAATCAGAGAATGTATAGTTGACTCTAACACGCGGCAACAAAGAAAACTTCCTCATAAACTTTTTAGATAATCTATATAATATGAGGCAGACTTCTGCCATGTAAAATTAAGAAGAACCCGTCTGCGCGTCTTTTCTCTTATTCTATTAGAATCCACTTTACCTGTTTCTAATAATTCCATGTTACGATAAATAGAATTTGCATCTCCGACTTCTGACCATAGACCTATCTCTGAAGTTAAGGCTTCCAGATTTGCCGGAATATTACTAACCAAACAGACACTACCATACACCATTGCTTCTAACAAGGCTATTGGAAATCCCTCAGATTTAGAAACAAGACAATACGCCAAAGAATGCTTCAGCAAAGTATTTTTATCTTCACCAAAGACTGGACCTACAAAAATAATCCTCTTATCTCCATTTGCTTCTTTTACTAACGATCGACCATATTCATTGTCTATATTTCCAGCTATAACTAACTGCTTTGTTGAACTGCTACTATGTTTTTTAAAAGCCCTTATCAATGTGTCCAATTCTTTAACTGGATCTATACGACTTATTGACAAATAATAATCACCTTTACGAATTCCATTTCTTTCTAGAATATCCGTATCATCTTTTTCTTCTGGAACAAAGACTCCACCTCGAATTATAGTAGAATCGTTTCCAAACCTTGATTTTAATTGGTATGCGCCATAATCACTAACTGTTATACAATTTTTTATTCCCCAAAAACCAATAAAACTAAGAATATAAAGCGCTATCTTTTTTATAAAATTATGTTTGGGATTATCTAACGCAAAACTATGATTTGTAAAACATTTTTTTATACCTGCTTCACGGGCATTCTTTATCAGCCATTTGGTAAAATAGAATCTATGATAATTAATAACATCATATTTCTCTTTGGACTTAACAACCATATTCGTGGCTTTTTTCAAGAAACCATAAAGAGCCCAAAAGCCAGAAGCTGTTATTCCATCAACAATCTCGTCTTTATCATCATCACCTATACATATAATCCAAAGACAATGTCCGTCTTTATGCAATTGTTTTGCTAAATTGAACATATACATCTCTAAACCACCATTTTTAGGGATATTTACCCCTCCAATCATTGCTATTTTCATATTCTATTCAATAAACAAGTTACATATGTTTGGATTCCTATTTAAGTTTTTATATACTAAATAGCTGAATAAACTATTATACAATAATATCGATTTCTATCCCTCTATCAAGGCCATATATCTTTTTTCAAATGCCTCCATTGAATAGTTAACCCTCAAATTCCAATTACCTCTTTGTCCCATCTGATTACGCAGTTCCGTTGAATCAAGTAACTGACAAAGAGACGCAGATAAGCCATCGACATCACCGATAGGATGCAGGAAACCATTCTCTCCATCAATTACTAAATGGTCATTATCACCTACATTCGTTGCCACAACTGGCAAACTCCAATTCAACGCTTCCATTATGCTATTACTAGTTCCTTCAAATAAACTAGTTGAAATATAGATATCTGCATTTCGCTCTAATTCAGGCACATTATTGGGTTTAATATAAATGTCCGTTTTGTCTTTTATACCAAACGCCTTTACCCATCCCCTTATCGCATCCTCAAGAACACCATAACCGACAATGCAGAGACGAAAATCATTTCGTGACAATCTTGAAACACTTTTAATAAGCGTCTCATAGTCCTTCTGTGGATCAAAACGTCCTACAGTTATGATTGTCTTAATCTCATGATTTGGACGAATTATCGGTGCTTCTATATTTGGAAAACAATTTGGAATAACAATATTTTTCTTTCTTATAAATCCCAAATTAGCAAAATACTCAGCACCAGAATAGCAATTATAGATAGTACCTGAAGCCCAATAGTTATGTGCAATTTTCTCCATAAGAATCTTGGCTCTTGGCATTCTAGAATTACGAATGCCGTTATAGACTCTAATACCACACATACGTCCCACCAACGAGCCGACAAAGTCAGGCAGTGTTAGGTAGTTCAGGAGCACACCTGTTTCGCTCACTTTAATTATTCTCCTGACCTGTCTTATTTTTGAGAGCATACAACCAACAAGCTTATAAACCTTTACAGTACTTTCAGCAAGGATAGCTACATTGTGCTGGTACTCCGCATAATCTCCATAGAGTATAAGTAAATTGACTTCTGTATATAAGGAAAGTTGGGAAGCAAGCAAAACAGCCTGCTTTTCAGCACCACCAGAGTCAATAGTTGACACAAGAATTGAAACTTTCTTCATTTCCAGTTTAATTTGTACTTTAATGAGCACGTTCCTTTATAAATCGAGCAGGATTTCCAGCCCAACACTGATAAGGAGGGATATCTTTGGTCACAATACTACCCGCACCGACGATTGCACCATCACCGATTGATACAGAATTGCATATTACAGCATTTACCCCAATGAATACATTCTTACCTATCGTTACATCTCCAATGCGAAAATGTCTCCCCGCTTGATCAGGATCAAGGTAATGAGTCAATATTTTAACCCCTGATGTTATGGCTGTATTATCACCTACATGTATATGATCTGGCGCGACAGTATCAATCCCAACACCGCCATATATCATAGCGCGTCCTTTAATATTCACCCCCCCAAGTTTTAACAATTTAGCCCTATGCTGAGGCAACATGGGAAAACATGTTAGACCTATCCAAAACTTCCTCCACATACGCTTGGGAGAATATACTTTGAAAAAATACTTTATCGTCATAATGTTTTAAAATAATATCACAAATCATTTACAAACTAAAATACATACCAAGTAAAATATCTTTGGTATTTCACATAGTATCGAAGAGGTCTTATCACTTTTTTAAGAACTTTTTATCATCGCTACTGAGTAAGCGACACTTTTTTTCTTTTTCGCTTATACCTTTTGTATGCATATTATATGGTATGTTCCGTTCAAGAAACTCATCAACAGAACAGATAATTCTAGCAGGATTACCTGCAACCACCATCCCATCAGGAACAGATTTAGTAACAATAGAACCTGCAGCTATCATTGCACCTTCGCCTATAGTAACTCCCGGCATTATTTGAGCATGAGCGCCGACATAAGCCCAATCCTTAATCACAACTTTTCCAAATGCATCAAAATCAGGTATTTTACGTCTTACGACATTGCCTCCCCCGTGCGTATGAATGGCAACTCCTCGGGTAAGCTGCACATTATTGCCAATTGTCACAAGATATGGTTCGGAAGGCCATTCCATACTACGATATATCAAACAGTTGCTTCCAAGATTCACTCCAATCAAACGAGCATGTCTAACTGGAGATATAATCTTTATCAACTCCAAATACAAACTCTTTATTCTATTCATAATAGTCTTTTTATAACGTCTATAATTTTTTGGGTTTCATTAAGATAGTTAAATTCTCTCATAGCCACAAGTGCTCCTGCTTTACCTATTTTAGACGCTTCTTCAGGATTTTGAAGAGCCCAAATAAGTTTAGAAGAAAAATCTTGAGGATCACGCTCTTCAGCAATAAGTGCTGTTTCTCCATCTTTTAGGAATAGAGGTATATCACCTACTTTTGTTACTACAACAGGATTTTCTGTCAGAAGATATTCTCCGAGTTTTGTCGGAAATCCGCATTGAGCTTGTAAAGAGTCAGGACGGTCAAGAGCAAGAACTGCAGCATTTTTCAATATTTGCGGCATTTCTGCAGCTGATACAATACCTGTAAATACAACTGATTTTTTTATTCCAAAATTATTTATTAAATTCAAGTTGCCAGAAGCATCATCCTTATCAGGTGTCTTGCCAATAATATATAGTTTTACCTCTGGAAGAACCTTATGTACAATTGCAAAAGACTTAATGAGTTCATCTACTCCATCTTTATTATTAGAAGCAGTGCCGCAATAGGCAATATACTTTTCAGAGGGTTGTTTTTTAAGACCTATAAAACGATTACTGTCAACCGTCATGTTTACTATCTCTATCTTGTCTTTCGATAAGCCGAGAGATGCATAATAATCTTTAAGTGCACTTGAAATAACAAACATTCCATCTACTTTCTTTACTTCACGTTTGTAACGATTGACATTAAAACCTTTAAAACTATAAACATCAGGATGTTCTGTTTTCTCATGAACAACTTTCACACCCTTTCTATTTATAACTTTAAAAAATATATTACCAAAATTAGTCAGAAATACGACATCGCCAGGTTTCAGACTTTTTGCAAATTTCCAACCATAATAATCTTCTGCAAGTTTATTGATAATTCGATTAGAAAAAGGTAATTTTCTCCACATATATTTAAAAGTAACATGAGGATAGTTATTATCAACCTTACTCATATCTGAGTTAGGCACAAGAAAAACAACTTCTGCCTCAACACCAAGTTCAGAGAAACCCTGTACAAAACTTAGTAGTCTATTTGCTGAAGCCGTATTAGGATTGTAAGAATTGCACACAATATATAACTTACCCATGCGTATAATAGTTAGAAACGATTATTAACGAAACAAGAATCTCTTTGTATAATACTATTATCAAGACCGTCTTAGATCCTCAACAAGTTTTTTGGCTACCACATCAAAACTGAGTGTTTTAAGAAACTGATCAATTGAAGATTGAAAATACTCTACCCCTAAATTTCTTGCTTTTCTCATTGTAGCTGCGTAAGATTCAACACTTCCCGCTTCATACATAAGACCGATATTATACTTCTCAATATAATATTTATATGGGTTATAGTTTGGGCAGATAATCGGACGATGATTAATGAGAGCCTCTGTCATCGTACCATTCGTTATACATGAAGGACCTTGCTCGTCGGCAAACACCACGAAGTGGGACTCGGAAAAGTGTTTATTAAAATCGCCATACTCTAAAAACGCATTTTGCCTAATGATACGTTTATTGTCAGATATAGCAGATTGGATTTCCTTTTCATATTCATCTTGCGCACGCCCTATAAGTTTAAGTGTCGCACCATCCATATTTGCCAATCGGAACGCTTCTATTGTGAAAGGAACATGCTTGGATTTACGTAATTGCCCTATAACGAGAAATGAAAGAGTTTTATCCAATGCTTGAAGACATGCCTCAGAATTCTTTTCAACAACTCGTTCTTCGCGAATAATCATTCTGTTGCATGGAACACCCAATCGTTCATGCTCATCCATGATTATTTGGTTACTAACGAACAAGCGTTGACAAGGGTTATTAATAAACCTTTTACGTTCTTCAAGAACATGTAATCCAAAAAGTGGGGAAGGTATCATTTTCCAAATCGAAAAACGGAATCTTTCACTTCTCAAGCCCCACCAATAACAAGGTTTTTGTATATCGAAAAGAACTGTCGACATACCATTGTGGTATGAACCACAATAGAAGTTGTTAGCCTTGTCTATAATAAAGGACTTAACCTCCTGCATATAACTATGCTGCTGTCTCCGAAACAAAGAGGATTTGATGATTGTCTCAAAAACAGAATGCTTTCTTAGCATCCAGGAATCATCCGGAACGGAAGCCTTAGAAGCCCAATGTAGCACAGGTATACCTTCTATGTCACTATCTTTGTTCTCATGATAGATATCAAAAATAGCGACCTTAAAGCCTTGGCTTTTAAGCATTTTGGCTATGATTAAAACATCAAGCTTATGATGTTGAGCCAAACGGTAATTCTCGAAAAGAAGAAAATCAAGCATTTTTTTTAATTGTTTTACCCCTTGAATTCGCAAAGAAATACAACATATAATAAAATGGACTCATCATAATCGTTTGGGTAAAAGCAAGCATCATTAATACCACGAAAGCGACTATTCGTTCAAACTTTCCAATCACATATACTTTAGTACCTCGATACAACAAGAACCATATATATATAGCCACAGGAATACCAAAAAATCTAACTGAATCAGACACACCATTAGGACTAGAAGCCAAATCTAGACCAAAAACAGTACTGAGGAATGGTCCAAACCCCAAGAAAGGAGATTGCTCTATCTGTGTCATATGATACGCAATGGCACCAAATCGAGAATACGTCGCATCACTGCCCATTTCCTCGCCAATTTTATCTGACATAAAATCTAAAGAAAGAATCGTCGGCAAGCAAGCTAGTAGAACTGACGCAACAATAGTTTTCTTCATCAGCGACATATTACCTTTTATTGAATAAGCAAAGAATATCACAACCATCGCAGCTATACCCGTAGTAGACATGGCAGTAATATTTGCCAAAATAAGAATTATACTCTTTTTTGAAAAAACGGTCTCCTTGAAATAAAACAAGTTTATAACAATAGCCAAGTTTAAGAAGATTGTAAATCTTCCTGGTTCCCAAAAAGGACCTGGATTTCGTCTAAGATTCATTACAGAGAAGTCTGAATCATATATATTATACAGATAAAGGGTATGCAGGTCTGTCTGCTTACCGTTTGCCATCATATTATCAACACCTAATTGAGGCAATCTATCTGCTATTGAGAGCAAGGTGTCATAGAACCCTGTATTTGCTGCTATATAAAATGGCAAGCTAATGACGGCGAACGACACCATAATATTTACAAAGCAAGACGCAAAATCTTTTGCAACAAGTTTTGCAGCAAAATAGGCACATGTTGCTATTAATACCTGATGTATCATAGTCGTAAAACTACCACCATATACCATCATTTGCACTAACACCAATCCATTGAGCAGTATCAATAGCCAGTAATCAGACGAACCAAGACTTATCCCTCTTTTTTTAAGAAGATACACCCCTAAGAAAAAGCCATAAATAGACCAATCGTTAAACAAGGCGTACGTTGCGGCACCGCCTGACCAAAGTATGGCAAAGGCGACAATAAAATAGTTAATTAGATTTCTCATTTTTTATCATTCGAATAGCCCTACCAACAACAAACTTTCGCTCAGAAGCAGTAAGTCCTAAAAAGAAACTTGTTGTGAGTACACACAATTCTGTAACAAAAGCCTCAACAAAAAAGCAGAAGAGACCCGATTCTAAGCTACGATACAAACAAAAAGGAAGAATGGAACTTATTATAAACAACACATAGCATTTCACTACCACATTTGTAAGAAATTGACGGATGGGAATTCCAATCATCGGTTTTAGCATCACTAACTTTGCCATCATAACAACAAATTCAAAGACCAAAGCTGTTATATAGGCACTCTCAGGAACTCCGCCGAATTTTAACACTAAATAGGTTACAGGCAGACACATAAACGACGTAATGCCAACAACTATTTGATAATTACGGACTTTACCTGAAGCATGCATCGCATAGCTCAAAGGCTGCGATAGCGCGTAACCCAAGCCGGTTAATAGAGATATTTGAACAAATATTACAGTATGCTGCGGCGGTGTAACTAGCCATAAATTAAGAATGAACTCTGCGTTAAATACAATAGGTAGCCCGAGAGCCATCATCATAATAAAAGAATAACGACTTGTGTTAAATACAAGATTTAGCATTTCATCCTTCTCACCTGCCGCATACAACTTTATGATTTGCGGACTTGCTGCTAACTGAAAATTCGAGACAAACGATCTTACTGCGGCATTAATTTGATTTGATATACCTCTTGCAGCATTGACAACCACACCAAAAAAAATGTTCAATACAATATTGACACCTTGGTCCATTGCTATTCCAGAAGTCGCACCAAACATGTTCCATCCTGCAAAAGACAACATCTGACGTATTTCTTTTTTGTGAATACGCCTATCATTTTTACATTCTGGAAAGTTCCTTTTAACGTAAATACTGTAGATAATCCTTATAGAACAGGCTACAAGAGTATTAAGTACTCCATATAAAATCAATCTATCAAAGTCGCCTAATACAAGAACATAAACTATTGCTAACTTAAGGATGGCCTGTATAATACTTACATATGCAAATGCCTTCATTTTTTCAAAAGCAATCAATGACGCATTATACGGAACACTAATAACTTCGATTAAGAATGTGATTAAAGAAAACTGATAAACTACATTTGCAGCAATATAGCGTTCTGACGGGATGTTCAGTTTATTATTTAGAAACCACAAACCAATAGTTTCAGCTATCAGCAAAATAAGAGCTGCCAGCCCCCAATGAATTAGTACGGCATTGGTAAAAACCGCAATGATATTACCTTTTTCTTTTTTCCCGATTTCATGAGATAAAAATCTTTGTACGGATGCAGCCATAGAAGCACTTATCATAGCAAACATACCCACAAAGCCACCTACTACATTATATATACCATAGTCGCTCACACCCAGCGTTGCCAACACTACGCGAGAGGTATATATACCGACAGCCATAGTGACAAGCATACGAAAATATAGAAATAGCGTATTTTTTGCTACTCTACTTCTGCTATTTAAGCTTTCTGTCATTTCTTTCGATTTCTATAACCAGTCAATTTATTAATAAAATCAAGTGTTGGAAGCCATATATAGTTCCACCATACATGATGTGACCAAGTATCATAGATAAACTTATGACCTCTAACGGGTGTTCTCCAAGTTTTCCCATACCAGAACTCAATTATCTTCTCGGGATTTTTGGGGCATTTGTAAACATCACCAAGGAATTCTATATCTTGATACTCTTTAAAATACTTTTTGGGGGTATCTTCGTTGGCAAGAGCAAAACAGTATAACTTCCACAAACTACATTTACGTATAGGTCTAAGAATATAGACATCTATATAACTATGTGTTCCTAACCTAAAGGAATATGTATTACCATCTAATGCCCTTATCAATTTCAATCCATTTTTATGTAAGTATGGAAGAATATCAAGAAGTTTACTCTCGTCTTCTATAAACACATCTAGATCTTCATCGCCCGGTATCAAATCATGTTCACGAATAGCTCCTAACAACGTGCCAAAAGCTAAATAAAACTCCAGTCCTTTTTCATTAAACAGAGCTTTTACAGTCCGTAATAAAACCTTAGCTTCGTCATGATTCATAGGTTCACAAACCTCATAGTTTAACGTTTCTTTTTCGTAATAAAAAGGAACCCCATTTACAAGTATAGACTCTTTAGACATATTCACACACATGTATATATTAAATGCAACTTATCATTGATTATTACTTAGCCATTTTCTGCAATCTCTGAAAAAGCTGGCAACTATCATTACAAGCAGTATTCCCACAGGGAAAGCAGCAATAATCGTCACGCCTTGAAGACTATAGAGAGAGTTTTGAGCAAAGAGCAAACCTATAGGAAGAAAAATAAGCAACAAAGCCCAGAATCCTCTAATTTTGCGCGCAGGCTCCTCGTCTGCAGAAATATGCTTATAGCTATAAGACGAAGTAATGTAAGTAATGCCATCAAGCGTTGTGCTATAGAAGGCTATCATTGTGACGACAAGCAACAACAGGGCTACAGCAGGAAGACGCAGCGTATTGAAAATCATCAAGATTGCGTCATACATCTCACCACCTTTACCAATATAGCCCGTTACGTCCAGCCCATGCTTCATCTGCTGAGCAAGACCATAGTTGCCAAGGATGATAAATGACATATAGGTTCCAGCGAGCCCCCATCCAAATGAACCGAAAACTGTGTTACGAATGGAACGTCCTTTGGAAATAAGAGCTATAAAGAAAGGAGTTGCCACGCACCACACCAGCCAATAGGCCCAATAATATACCGTCCAGTTTTGTGCGAAACCATTCTCGCGCAGGGGGTCCATATAAGTGGAAAGACCGATGAAGTTTTGGGCTAAATTTCCAAGTGACTGAAAACCTGCCTCTATAATGAAACGAGTTTCACCTCCCAAGAAAAGGAAATAAAACAAAATGCCAAAAAAGAGATACGAACAGATTCCTGCAAGTTTACTGATTCCTCTTACTCCAAATAAAACGGTGATGGTGTAGATAGAACAAATGAGCAAGAGCACACAAATAGTAATAACAGTATTAACTTCGAAACCAAACACAAAACCCATTGCTCTTGTCAAAAGAGGAGTAGCTAACGAAAAGGTTGTGGCAGTGGCACAGACTACGGCAAAGATAGCTGTTATATCGATCACTTTACCCCAAAAGCCGTCAACCTTGTCACCAAGCAACGGACGACAAGCTTCAGAAAAACGCTGCCGATCACGTTTGCGCACATGCATCATAAAACCGAAACAGACCGCAAGAATAACATAGAATCCCCAAGCCAAAGGTCCCCAATGGAACAATGTGTATGTAGGGGCCCACATCACCATAGGTCCCATTTCTGCCAAATGAGGTTCCGCACCATATAGGGCCCATTCTATCAAAGAGTAGAACATGATATCGGCTGCCATGGTCGAGGTAAAAATCATTGTACCCCACTTGAAATTGCTATATGCAGGTTGATCAATATTACCCAACTTAATTCTACCATAATTAGGATTCAAAGCAACATAAAGCGCACAAAACACGCTACCAATGGCAAGTACGGGATAGTAAATACCAATCGTGTCACCAAAGAATCCACGCATTGTGTCAACTACAGATTTTGATTCCTCAGGCACTATCATAAACACCGCCATCAATACTATCACAATAGCAAAGGGAATCAACATCGTGGCCCAATCTATTTTTCTCTTTTGCATTTCTATTTATTTTTCAATTTTCTTTATATTTCTTATCGCTCTCTCGTAACGATCCCGTCCGTATGTTCCAAAATCATCACCTTTGGCCTCTTTTATCACTGTCCATTGCGCCCATAGGTAATCCCACAGAATCATATAGCAAAGAATCTTTTGGGAGGCATTCTCGGGTATATTTCCATTAAAATACTTATCCAGTATGTAGTCTTGATTCTCCTTGGTGAAGTCTGCCTCAATAAAGAGTGCGGCAAAATCAGCCATAGGGTCATTCATGCCCGAGTATTCCCAATCTATAAGGTAGATTGTTCCATCCTTCGCCTTGATAAAATTCTCATAGAGAGCATCATTGTGACAAGGGCACAATTCTACCCCCAGTTCATTCAGGTATCCTTCAAGTGCCATGACCCGAGGACGAACTTCTTCCCATCCCTCATACATGGTAGTCCCGGCTTTTTGTATCAGCAGGTCATACTTTTCTATCTCTTGAAAGATGTTGAACTCATTTTTCAAGCGAATGCGAGAACCATGAATGGTCTGATAGATTTTGGCTATCTTCTTCATGTTGTCATGGCGCTGTATAGTTGCAGCGTTGAGTGTCTCAGCATTTTCAACAAAATCAGCCAACTTGATTCCTGTCTTTGCGTTGAAGTAACGAATCTCAGGATTCACGCCCATCTTGCATGCCTCGATAGCGTTGAACTCCTCGTTTGCGCGCTCCACCATACCCTCCGAACCATTTCCAGGCACTCGAAGCACATAGCTCTTGTTTTCGAAATTCACTCGGAAATTCTTGTTGCTCATTCCGCCTATCTGAATGATTTCGGCTGTACTAACATCCTTGTTGGGAAAGATGTCATGCAAGTGCATGATCAGATTGTCATGGTCGAACGGATTCTCACGCCTGCGAAGACGTGGGTAAATCACATTCTGGAGTTTCTTGAAGTCTTCCTCGCAATCCACATCTCCCCAAATCAAGTTTTTGAGCACAAGGACAGGGCGGTCGAGCGGATCCGTCACATCCATCAGCAGATACTCATAGTTGAGGTATGGATTACTGGCATGCTCCCATGCGCACAGCAACAGATGGAACGTATCCAACGTGATACGACTCACGCCAATCATCTCACCCTCAAAATGACATACATGATGGCGGTCTTTGGTGATCTTTGTCACAAAGCCATGCTTTGTTTCCATAAAGCACTCATCGCCAGAACCACTTTCCTCTGTCATAGAAAGGCAATTACCCTCTGTTTGTGCAGCCAGTTGTTCAAGAAGTCGTCGCTCAAAGAACGTATCACTTTCTATGAGCAGGAAGTCTTCGTTAACGTAGTCCTTGGCCAAGGCCAAGGAGCCCATAGAAGCCGTAAACTCATAGTCTTTGTTCACTATCAACGTTACGTCATCCGCTTCATATTTTTCGAACATTTCTGCCTTGTATCCTACTACTATAAGGATATTGCAGAAATGCAGATCTCGCAATATTCCTATGGTTCTGTCCAAAAGACAAAGATCTGGAGCAAATGGTTTGAGAGGATAAGATACCTGAGACTCTTTCTCACGCCTCGCAGCAAGTATTACGGCTGTCTTCATATCTTTTTATCCTTGGTTCGGTCTTGTCGTTATACTCATAAGTGATATCACCCACCTTAAACTGGAAATGCAGGAAATCTCCATGATGCTTGATGTTCTTGAAACCATAGACATCTGCCTCCTGGATATTAAGACTTTTGCATATTGATTTCACAACACTTGAACGAGTATCCCCTACATAGCTGACGTCAAACAAGCGCAACTCGTCAAGGTTGTCAAATTCCTGGATATCACCTTCTTTGTAGCGGTTGATTTTCATCTTGGGCAATTGGTCGAGATAACGAATATACAAATCCTCCCAATACCCTTGCTTGGTAGTTTCATTCTTATACTCCTCAATCATAATTTTACGGAATGCCTCAGAAAACGCATGATTAAAAAACACATGCCCTACCATATACCACGCATCACGTCCGCCAACGCGTACGCCTGTGATATAACCTTCAGCATTGGTCGTAAGGCAATACTCATTCGTCTCACCTGCTGCGTAAAGGGCAGAATAGCAACTGTCGCAAGAATCCTTCACAAACACATTCTCCGGAAAATAATTATCCGAGCTACAAACAAAAGTATTGTCCAACTTGTCTATCACACGAATCAATGACGAGGTGTTGTTGTAGCGTGCAAAATCTTCATTAAGCACAATCTCCACGCCATACTTGTCGCCAAGATAGGCAAACATATCCGCCTTATAGCCTACAACCAAGGTAATATCGGCAATGCCTGCTTCTTTCAACTGGCGCATCTGACGTTCTACCAAGACCTCGCCTTTCACTTCGAGCAATCCCTTCGGACATTCGGCTGATAGTGGCACAAATCTCGACGAGGTTCCTGCAGCCATTATGATGGCATTTCGTTTCTTCATTATCTTAGAACGCAATATTTGCCACAAAGTTAACGTATGATTTGTCAAAGGCTGGATTATAGATGTATTCTACACTCAAAGGTAAGGCCCAGCCATTCTTAAACTGCACGTTATAGGTATATTTCAAATCAAGATTGCATACGGCAAACTTCTTCTCGTAGTTGGTATAGCACGACTTGTTTGGCGTCACACCCAAGGCCAAAGAAAGGCGATTGTCATCTAGAAAGTCGTAATAAGTACCAATTTCCATGTAGGTAGAATATGCCTGTTTTTTGTTTCCCGAACCATCGTCACAAGCATCATCATCCCCAGCAAAGAAATTGCTAACAGTAATCCAAAGTGGAACTTTTTCAGGAGCATAGGTTATGCTTGCCTCTAACCAATGGCCGTTATGTTTGCCACCAATATACTCATCGTCCTTACCATCGATCGTTGGATAATAATAGTCGCTCAAGCCCAATGTCAACCCTTTCCATGTATAACTAACCCCGAGGTCCACTTCGGCATATTTACCATTAATCGCATATCCACCCATAGCGTATGCATAAAGGCCATTCCATTGATAGTTTATACCAGGGAAGACAACAGGAGACGCGTCTTCGGACATCATCTCCATACCTCGCCACACATACTTGGTCTGAAGGTCAACTCCCAAATGGAAATTTGAAGTTCTGAGTTTCGCTCCCCAGTTGTTTTTTTCATGGGGTTCGGTTATTTCAGTGGCTTCTTTGGATTCCCTCGCCTCAACCTCTATAGAAGAGATCGGTTCTTGTACATTGCCAAACTGCTGAGCACAAGAAGATGTGTATATTACCAACAACGACAACGCTAAAAAATATTTTTTCATTTCTTCATTAATTTCGTTACATCCTTTTCATTTAAGAAATCCTCCATAATCTGACTAATGGCAATTCCTATTTCTTTGGACACAGAAGGCATCTTTTTATTTTGAATCGACTTAACAAAAGCTACAATCTCATATCGGGTTCCTTCACCTTCCAACTGATAGAAAAATCTACGATTGTTCTCTGCATTCTCATATCTTACTTCAAAATAATCTGTCTTCCACCATGGTGCAGGAACATATATATATCCTTTGGTGCCAGAGATGATTAAGCAGCCTTCACTTTTTACTCCTTTTCCTACACTTATGCTTGCACATGCGGAAGGATAAACAAAGTTGCATTTGGTAAATTCATCATATTTGTATTCTTCATTGGCAATGCGCGAAATGATTTCCTTTTTGCCATAGTCTACCCCGAGAAGCTGGAAAACAGGCAACAAAGCAGTAGGTCCCCAATCATTCAAACTGCTAACACACCCAATTACCTGATGGTTGTCTGCAAAATTCACAGTTCTTATGCTGGTACAAGTAGAATCTATAGAAACAACATCGCCAATAATTCCGCCTTTCACCAAAAGAAGCATACGGTTGTAAGCTGTTGAATAGGCTGTTTTACAAGCTAAAGAAAGAACACATCCTTTTTTTTCTGCCAATTCAAATAGCTCATGTGCCTGTTTCGCATTCTGGGTAAGCGGCATCTCACAAAGAACATGCTTCTTATGCTCAAGGGCGTAGGTAATATACTTATAGTAATTTGCAGGATGGCTATAAATATATACAGCATCTACTTTTTCCACAAACGCCTGAAAATCGGAATTTGCAGACAAGGTCCTAACTCCATTTACATATTTACACTCTTCGATAAATTTTTCTGTGACAATACCGTCCCCATAAACACCCAAAACAATTTCTCTATCATGGGAACGAATGATACTACTTGAAATACCTTCTGTCCTTGGTAGATAGATCACTCTACAATAATCATTGAGATAATCAAAATGACCTTCCCAATCTGATCCTATGGCAAAAACATCAATGGCATACTTTTGGATATCGTCTATTTTTTGACCTTCATACTCCTCGATAATGACTTCGTCAGCAAGGCCCGTGGCTTGAACGCCAGCTACTCTTTCCATTAAACTCTGCTGGACATTTATTTTACCACGAGTTTTGTCGAAATCATCCGCCGTAACACCAACAATCAGATAATCGCCAAGCGCCTTTGCTCGCTCAAGCAACTTTATATGACCATAATGCAACAGATCATATGTTCCATATGTTATAACTTTAGTCATAAAACGGCTTTATATAATTCAAATCAAGATATTGGCAACAACACTTGGTTTTGGCTATACGATTCAAAGCAGAAGGAGCAAGCACCATTACTGCTATGCCTGGTGCACAAGCCAGAGCCTTTTGACTACCTGTTATCATGACTCCGGCATCTAGTGATTGCATATCAAAAGGATCACAAAGAAACGAAGAGATAGTGTCAACAATTAAGAAACAATCATTTCGCTTGCAGAATTTAGACACAAGATCCATATCATAATGAAGACCTGTAGATGTCTCATGTTTCTGGATTAAAAAAGCTGTATATCCTTTGCCTTCATATTTTGACAAATGTTCTGGCTTCAAAGATTTTCCATGCTTCAATTTGATCTCAGAAAAAGGGATCTCATGTAAACTAAGGAGTTCTACAAAGCGCTGTCCAAAGCTTCCTCCATTTACCACAAGCGCTTTGTCATCTTTGGAGAGACAGTTTATGATAGCGGCCTCCATACCTCCAGAGCCAGAGCAAGTCATAAAGACTGCTCTACTATCATTGGTTGCTTTGGAGAATTTCTTAACGAGTCGCTCGTTCTCCAACATCATTTCGGAAAACTCTGCGGTTCTAAAATAAGGCACCTGCTCAGCGCCTATTGCCCGTACAACATCACTCGACTGCACAGGGCCAACAGTAAAATTTAGCATTTTTTCAAATAACTATTTAGGGTTAATTCCTATTCTTCTATCGCATAGATCGTAAGCGTCCAAAAATGTCAAAACACCTTTATTTGCGGGTCTTTTGCAAAGCCCGCAAATTTCATTTTTAATTTTCTTTCACTAAAAAATCATCGCTCCAAACTAATTGTCATCGGAAGCAAGTTCTCGTAGTCTGTCCTACCAGACTTCACGGCCTTGGGTAAAGCCTTGAAGTATTGCCTGGACGAGACTCCGACTTGCTTGCAAGTTTGAATAAAGGTATTATACATTGCCGATTTCAATACTCCTTGAACACTTCCGACTCCAAAGAACGACCTGGCTGCTGGCTTTTACTTCCACTGTAAAGATCAGAACGAAGGAGAGCTATCTCATCCTCCAAATCCTTACGCTCCTTGGCATGCTTCTTTCGTTCAGCTTCCAACTGATGATTTTTCTCATTGGCATCAGCCAACAGGGCCTCAGCTGTTTCCAACCTTCTCTTCGTATCGGCAAGCTCCCGTTTAGTTTCTTGTAATTGCTGAAGCACAACATCCAACTTTTGAGAATGAGTGGCACCTAAGGCCATGTTCTCATCATTGTGTGCTTGCTGTTGAAGACGAGACAAACGAACCTCATCCGTCAACTGTTTAATATTGGCAGTAAGGCGGCTTATCTCCTCATCCTTGGACTGAACCTGCGAATACAAGAATTTACAAAAGTTATGTAGCTCTTCTTCTGTCATACCATGGGACGGTTCATATATTGTACCACATTCGCTCATAGAACTACCTATACAACAACTTCCATATATTTTAGAACTTGACACAAGTCCATTTCTGTTCGCGACTCGGCAATGCCTGAGTAAGCTCGGCATTGCTCTCGCCGCATCAGAATTTGCGCCAAACCATTTTATTGACTATACCGACGTAGCTCTGTACGATCTTCACGACTTTGGTGCTGACATTC